>Ga0101944_10004497_pt1 | contig 17135 bp, 12 predicted proteins | sample DewCreD2012metaG_FD_75245 | JGI IMG/M metagenome (GOLD analysis project Ga0101944, IMG submission 75245) | Hot spring sediment bacterial and archeal communities from British Columbia, Canada, to study Microbial Dark Matter (Phase II) - Dewar... ...
GGCTTGTTTTTCGGGCCGTTTCGCGCCGAAAGATGGGCTTGTCTCCTTACTGGCCAGGGCGACAGTCCCATTTTCGCGGACTTCGCCGCGAAAATCGGGACCGTCCCCGTGAACGGTTACCCGCCGGTTGGGGACGGATGATGGAAGCAAGCTCGGACCGGGTGACGAATCGCCAGGCGGCGGAGGGCGCGCGGCCTGTTTCGGCGCGACGGCCGCGCTGGGGGCTTTGGGCTGCCGCGGCGGCGTTGGTCCTGGTGGTCGCGGTCGCCGTCGGGCATGGCGCGATTCTCCGGGCGTTGGCCGAAGCCTTGATCGTCCAGCGCGAAGAGGGCTTTCCGGACGCCGTCTGGTTGGTCAGCGGCGACCATCGGTTCCAGACGGCGGCCGAGTTGTACTTCGAAGACCCGCGGCGGGTGATCCTCGTCGGCCGACGGTTTCCGGACCGTCTGGTGGAACTGGGGATCTTGCCTCGTTTGGAGGAGGTTGCGCGCGCGCGGCTCGAGCAGCGCGGCGTGCCAGCAAGCGCGGTCGAGTTGTTTGGCGAGTCGTGCCGGGACACATGGGAGTCGGGCCGAGCGCTTCGGGCCTGGATGCAAGCGCATCCGGACTCGCAAGTCCTCGTCGTGTGCGAGCGGTTTCGCAGCCGCCAGTTGCTCGCGACGCTGCGACAAGTGCTCGGTCCCGAGGAGATGGCCCGAATCGGCATCCGCGCCTTGAGGGATTATCGCTACGACGAGACGGATTGGTGGAAGGTGCGGTCGGGGGTGAAGCAGTTCGTGGCGGCGTGGCTGGGATTGGGTTGCGTTTGGGCGTTTGGAGAACCCAGCCCGCGGCCGCCCGTCTGGTCGGCTGAGGAGTACGAGGCCCAGATCGCCCGATGCGTCGGGGGGGCTTCGCGGTGAAGCGTTCGGCCCGCCGCTGGCTCCTGGGCGCGGGCGCCGCGGGGTTCGTGGCGCTGGTCGTCTTGGGCTGGCGCCCCTTGATGCGGTCCGCGGTCGGCTGGCTCGACGTGGGAACGGCGCCGGGGCCTTGCGATTTCGTGATGGTGCTGGGCGGCGGGCCGACCACCAGGCCGTTTGTCGCAGCGGCGCTGGTGCGGCTGGGCCTGGCCCGGACCGTGCTCGTGCCCCACATGCGGCGTCCCCGAGCCGGCGAAGAGGTCTTCTTGCCGCCCGAGGATGAGACCGTCCGCGAGGTGCTCTTGCGGCGCGGCGTGCGCGCCGATCAGGTGCGGATCGTGGGGCACGAATGCGAGCACACCGAGGCCGAGGCCCGGGCCTTGAAAGAATGCCTCGATCGCGAGCCGGGGACCACGGCCGCGGTGGTGACCGACGCGTTTCACACGCGGAGGACCCGCTGGGTGTTTTGCCGCGTGATGGGAGCGGGCGCCGGGCGGCTTCAGTTCGTCTCCGCGCCGACGGACGCTTTCGACCCTTCGCGCTGGTGGCGGACCGAGGAGGGCGTCGGCGCGGTGTTGGGCGAATACTTGAAAGGTTTGGCCTACGTGCTCTACTATGGCCGCGGCGCGTGGTGGGCGGCGGGGGCGTTGGGGCTGGCGGCGGTGGCCTGGGCGGGGCTCCGGCGCCGCCGACGCGGCGCGGCGGCCTCTGCCGCGTCGTGACCCGGCGGACGAAGTCGCTGGATCGCCGGCGTGACGCTGGCGTTTTGCCGCCTGAAGAAAGCGAGGAGTTGCCATGAAGATCCGCAAGGCCGTGATTACCGCGGCGGGAAAGGACCAGGATCGCTTGCCCTTGCAGCGGTTCGTCGACGTCGACGGCGTGGAGAAGAGCGCGCTGCGGATCATCGCCGAGGAGGTCGTCGCCGCCGGGGTGGAGCAGATCTGCGTCGTGGTCCGCGCGGGAAACGAGCGGGCGTATGCCGAGGCGACGGGCGATTTTGCCCGGCTGCTGGTGTTCGTCGAACAGCCGGCCCCGCGGGGCTATGGCGAGGCCCTGTGGCGCGCCCGGGACTTCGTCGGCGACGAGCCGTTCGTCCATCTGGTGAGCGATCACCTGTACATCAGCCGCTCGCCGCGGCGCTGCGCCCAGCAACTGGTCGAGGTGGCCATGGCGGAACAATGTTCGGTGACCGCCGTCCAGCCGACGCGCGAGAGCATGTTGAAGGAGTACGGGGCGGTGGGGGGCAGTCGGGTGGCGGGGCGGAGCGGCCTGTACCAGATCGAACGCGTCTTGGAGAAGCCCACTCCCACCAAGGCCGAGCAGGAATTGACCGTGGCCGGGCTTCGGGCGGGTCATTACCTGTGCGTGTTTGGGATGCACGTCTTCACGCCGACGGTGATGGACCTGTTGGACCGCCAGGTCGCGCGGCTCGACTCGGCTCACGACGCCCCGCCGTTGATGCTCTCGACCACCCAGGCCGAACTCGCCCGGCGCGAACGCTACCTGGCCGCGGAACTGGAAGGGACCCGATTCAACATCGGCGTGAAGTACGGGATGCTCATGGCCCAATTGGCGTTGGCGTTGCACGGCGCCGACCGGGAAGAGATCCTCGCCCGACTCGTTGAACTCCTCGCCGCGCGGCACGACGCCGCCGGCTGACCGCCCCCTGGGAGACGCCATGTCCAGCGAACTCGTCGCGATCATCGCCAGCCAAGACCCCGCGGTCCGCAACCGCTCGCTGGATGGATTCTGCCGCCAGGCCGACGCCGACGCGCTGGTGCGCGAGGCCGACGCGCTGGACGCGTTCCGTCGGGCGAGCGAGAATCTTTACGAGCGGGTGCGGGCGATCTTCTTTTTGGCGGCCATCTACCGGTACCACTTGCCGCCGAAGCTGCCGCCTGGGGCGCAGTCGGCCATCCCCTACGACGGATACGTGCACGTGCTCCAGCGGCGCTTCGAGGAGGCCGTGGAGTCGTTCCTCGCCGTCCAGCGGCGGGACGGCCCCAGCGACGCCGTGGCCAGCGCCCTGGCCGCCGCGTACCATGCGTTGGGCTTCCAGACCCTCGCCGACCAGGTCCGCCGCAGCGTCCGCTCCGTGCGGGGCAACCAATGGATGTTCCGGATGGGCCACCCGGCCGATCATCCCCTGCACATCCGCCCGGAACTGCTGCGCCGGACCGATCCCGGCCAGCCCTTTCCCGTCCTCTGCGAGCGCACGCCGGTCCGCATGGACTTGTCGCACAGCGGCTGGAGCGACATTTTTTTCCTGGGCATGGATTTTCCCGAAGGGGCGAGGGTGCTCAACATCTCGGTGGATTTGGGGGTTCGGGGGCGGGACACGTCGCCGCGGCCGCCGATCGAGGTGTACCTGCGGGTCCTCGACGAGCCGGTCCTCCGCCTGGCGAGCGTGGACCTGAAGGCCAAGGCCGACGTGTGCGCCCTGGCCGACGTGTTCGACTTCGCCAAGGACTATCTCGGCCTGTTGAAGGCCGCGGTGATCGCCGCGGGGATCATACCGCCGGGCTTGGAAGGGTCGGGCCAGAAGCTCGGCGACGTCCTCGCCCGGCTCGTGGGACCGGGGCTCGGCTTGGAGATCGTCAGCAAGGTCAACGACATCCCCAAGGGCTCGCGCCTGGCGGTTTCGACCAACTTGCTGGCGGCGATCATCACGTGCCTGATGCGGGCCACGGGCCAGATCGACGCGCTGACCGGATCGCTCGGCGAGGCCGAGCGGCGCGTGGTGGCGGCCCGCGCGATCCTCGGGGAATGGCTGGGCGGGTCGGGCGGCGGGTGGCAGGACTCGGGCGGGATCTGGCCGGGGATCAAGATCATCGAGGGCCGCCCGGCCGGTCCCGGCGACCCGGAGTACGGCATCAGCCGCGGACGCCTCCTTCCCGACCATCACATCTACACCGACGCCGAGGTCAGCCCGGCCACGCGCCAACAGATCTGCGACAGCTTCGTGCTGGTCCACGGCGGCATGGCCCAGAACGTCGGCCCGATCCTGGAAATGGTCACCGAGAAATACCTGCTCCGCTGCGAGGCCGAATGGTCCGCGCGACAGGACGCGATGCGCATCCTCCGGGCGATCGAGGACGCGCTGTGCCGGGGCCAGGTCGCCGAGGTCGCCGCCTTGACCACGCGGAATTTTTTCGGCCCCATCCAGACGATCATCCCTTGGGCCTCGAACCATTACACGCAGACCCTGATCGCCGAGACGGCGGCGCGGTTCGGGCGGGACTACTGGGGATTCTTGATGCTTGGCGGGATCTCGGGCGGCGGCATGGGGTTCATCTTCGCCCCGCCCAAGAAAGAGGCGGCGCAAAACTATCTCCAGGAACTGATGGCCCGCACCAAACGCCAGTTGCAGCACGCCCTGCCCTTCGCCATGGAGCCGGTGGTCTACGACTTCGCCATCAACGATCGGGGCACCATCGCGGAGCTTTGGACGGACGACGACGCGTTCATGCCGCCGGGCTACTACGCCCTCTGCGCCCCGGAATGGCTCCGCCGCAATGTGCGCGAGTTGAGCCCCGCGGTCCAGGGCGAGATCGCCCGCTTCGCCGCGGCCTGCCGCCATCATCCCCGGCTGGCCGGATCGACCGAGATGCTCTTCTCGGCCTTGTTTCCGCAGCCCCGGGCCGAGGACCGCGGCCAGGCCACGCTCAAGTTGCTCTTGGAGGCCAACGGCTTCGACCAGGAGCTGCACGAGCAGATCCGCGCGGACCTTCGGGCGGGTCGGATCGGGCTGGCGCAGAACCGGTTGCCGGCAAGCAGCTTGATCGAGGACGTCGGCCAGGAGGACGTGATCGATTGCGCAAGACCCGACGCGGCCGACGCCGCGTGCCGCCGGGCGGGAGAAGACGCGCTGGCCCGCGGCGAAGTCGCCGTGATGACCCTCGCCGCCGGGGCCGGAAGCCGTTGGACGCAGGGGGCGGGGGTGGTCAAGGCCCTGCACCCCTTCTGCCGATTCCGCGGCAAGTATCGCAACTTCATCGAGGTCCACCTGGCCAAGAGCCGCCGCGCGGCCCAGCAATTCCGGACGCCGGTGCCCCACATCGTCTCGACCAGCTACCTGACGCACGAACCGATCGCCCAGGCCCTGGAAACGCACGCCCACTACGGTTACGACGGACCGCTGTGGCTTTCGCCCGGCCGGTCGGTCGGGCTGCGCATGGTGCCCATGCCCCGCGACTTGCGGTTCGCCTGGGAAGAGATGCCGCAGCAGATCCTGGACGTTCAGGCCCAGAAGGTCCGTGAGAGCCTGCACGCCTCGCTGATCGCCTGGGCCGAGAGCTGCGGCGGGGCCAGCGACTACGTCGACAACCTCCCCCTGCAATGCCTCCACCCGGTCGGACACTGGTTCGAGGTGCCCAATCTGCTGCGCAACGGCGTGCTCGCCCGACTCTTGGCCGAGCGGCCTCAACTGAAGTACCTCATGCTGCACAACATCGACACCCTGGGGGCCGATCTCGACCCGGGGCTCCTCGGCCTGCACATCCGCCAGGAAGCCTGCCTGAGCTACGAGGTCATTCCCCGGCGGATCGAGGACCGCGGCGGCGGCCTGGCGCGGGTGGACGGCCGCGTCCGGCTGGTCGAAGGTCTGGCCATGCCCCGCGAGGAAGACGAGTTCCGCCTGACCTACTACAACTCGATGACCACCTGGGTGACGATCGACCGTCTCCTGGAGGTCTTCGGCCTCTCGCGCGCCGAACTGAACGACGAGGCGGCCGTGACCGCGGCGATCCGCCGCCTGAGCCTCCGCCTGCCCACCTACATCACGCTCAAGGACGTGAAGAAGCGTTGGGGCCACGGCCAGGAGGACATCTTTCCGGTCGCGCAATTCGAGAAGCTCTGGGGCGACATGACCAGCCTGCCCGAGGTCTCCTGCCGATTCTTCGTCGTGCCTCGATTGCGCGGCCAGCAGCTTAAGGACCAGGCCCAACTCGACGCGTGGCTCCGCGACGGATCCGCGGCCCACGTCGATTCTCTCTGCGCCTGGTCTGATCTCTAATCCCGCGGGTCTCCCGCGTCGTTAGCGCGCCCCGGCTCCGGCCGTTCTGTCGGGCGTCGCAGCGTCCCGCTCTTGCACGCCACACCCGGCGGCCAATCGCCTTGTGTCGGCGGCGGCTGAATGGGGGCCAGTTTCTCGGAGCCAGGGGACCAAGCCGCGTGCAGCCGGATAGCGGCAGAAGGGAGCCAGTCAGGGAGACCAGCGGGAATCGTGGAGAAGTGGGATCGGTGTGATTAAGCTGGACCAAGAGAGAGTGAGCAGGAGGTGACGATCCAAAGGCGTCCCGGAGTGGAGTAGGCGCCCCTGGCGGGGGCCTGCCCGGTTCACTGGGGCAACGGTCTTGCCTGCCACAATTACCGCCTTCAACCGGGGCAAGTCCTTCAGCTTCGGGATAATGGCCTCGGTCGCTTTGGTCGAGTCGAGGGCGAGGAATTCGAGGCCCTTGAGGTCTTTAAGGCAGGCCGCCGCTTCGTCGGTGATCGCGGTGTGGTTGAGCGAAAGGGACTTGGGCCGGTCCGCGCCGGCAAGATGGCGGAGCCCGGCGTCGGCGATCGGCGTGCCATCGAGGATTAGCTGATCGAACCGCGGCAGATTCTTCAAATGGACCAGCCCGGGCCCGCTGACCTTGGTGCGCGAGAGGTTCAGGATTGTCAGCTTCCCAAGGTCCCTGAGATGCACGAGGGCGTCGTCGCTCACTGCCGTGCCGGAAAGGTCCAGGTCGCGGAGTTCCTGGAGGTCGGCGAGGGCAGCCAGGCCCGGTCCGGTCACTTGTGCCCCCTCCAGCTTGAGGGAGATCAACCGCTTCATGCCGCGCAAATGTTCGAGCCCGGCGTCGGTAATGCCGGACTTGTTGTTGACGACGAGCCACATCAGGTCATGCCCGGCCAGCGCCTCCAGGCCCGCATCGGTGATCCGGCTGCCATCGAGCGTGAGCACCCTCAGCCCACGCACTCCGCGGAGGCGTTTCAGGGCGTCGTCGGTGGCGACAGTGCGTTTGAAATGCAGGGCGATCAGTTCCGGCACCTTGACCAGGTGGTCCAGTCCCGCCTCGTTGATAGTCGGCTTGTCAAGTGTCAGTTCATCAACTCGCCGCACGCCTTGAAGCAAAACCAGGCCATCATTCGCAGCACGCCACTTTTCGCCCAAAGTGATCTGAGCGAGGAGGGACGGCATGACCATGCCGAAGTTTGGTTCTGCGTGGCCACCGGCGGCTTCGATCGCCGCCAGTGCCGTCGTGGTCCCAACGCGCTGGCGCTCGTAGCTGTGATACGACGAATCGGCGCATCCGCAGAGGGACGAACCGGCGATCCAAAGTGCCGCAACTGCCCCACCAAAGCGAGCCATTGGCAGAAACCTCTTCGGCGGCGGTCCGTATTACCAATGGGCGTATGGCCCCAAGACCCGCTCCCGGTCCAACTGTCTTGCCCCTTCCAGCGTGAAGAACTTCTTCAAGTCTTCCCAGGGCACATCCTTGCGCAAGAACCATACCGCTCCATCCGCAAACGCGACGTGCATGCCGTCGCCGTCGAGCCCGCGGGTAATCGATTCGCGGATCTCTGCGACATCCAGGTCGCGCGGCTCGGCCCAATGAATTCCGGATCCTTTTATCTCAACGAGGAGGATAGCATTGCGATCGATTTCGGACAACGTGCACGTACGGTCGCTGTCAAACGCCGTGCCCGGGCCGGAGAGCGCGACAACATTGGTCTCCCATCGCGCGCCGCAGTCACTGTCGCGAGCGTAGGTATAGAACGGGAACGTCATGTGCTCCCAAACGTAACTCTTGGCGTTCGTCCAAGGAAGTCTCCAGTCAAGGCCGAAATTTGTCCCCTCCAAGAAGGGTACGATCCGTAATCGCCAACTCGAAGTGGGCCGGCCGTCGCTGTCGCGGATGACGGCGGGCGGAAGGCAACGATTTACGTCGTTGTAGTTCTGAGGCGCCAGGGCGATCTGCTTGAGATTGTTGGCCCGCTGCGCCCGCCATGCGGCCTTGCGTGCCGCGCGCACGGCAGGCACCAGCGCCGCGACGATGCCGCAAAGCACCAGCATCGGCGCGACGAAGCGCCACGGGACCCGCCGGACGCGGCTGCGAGGAAAGGAGCGACTCATGGCCGTCTTCTGCGTCGCCGATCTCGAGACAACGACGTGTGCGTTTCTCGGTAACCGTTCACAGGCCGGGGACTGGACACAACCGGAGCGCGGGCATCGCACACAACCGGAGCGCGGGCATCGCACACAACCGGAGCGCGGGCGTCTCGCCCGCCTTCTTGATCGTTTACGGCCGGGACGGCCACGCTCCCACGATCGTGCGTCGCGTGATTCCTATTGGCTGCCATGATTGTTTCTCGCCGCGGTTCATGCGGGCGGGACGCCCGCGCTCCGCGGGACGGCCGCGATCCCGTTGCGCAACCGGGCACTGCTGAACGGCCACTCCGCCGCCCGTGTGCAGAGTCCCGCCTTGACAGGGTTCTCTTCAATATACGCGCGGACACCCAGAAAATGCTCCTCATCGCGGATGTAGCGGTCGCGGTAGTCCTCCTGCCAGAAACGCCCCCTGCGTCCCAACATGCGATTGGCCTGCTTCGCCGAGTACGACTTCCAGGAATGCACGATGGTCGTCAAGCTCCACGAGGGCAAGGGAAGAAATAACGCATGGACGTGGTTCGGCATGATCACCCAGGCATCGATCCGGTGCCGTCAGCCATCCAAGAAGAGCAGCGTGTTTTCGACCATTGCGCCCACATCCGGCCGGCGGAGGCGGCCGGCGCCGTATCCCCTGTCCAAGTCATCCTCGATGCGGCGATGGAGTTCCCGGGCGGCCTGTTCCTTGGACAGCAGGCGTAGTTCGCATTTCCACGCTTCGAGTTGCTCGGTTGGAAACGAGTCGGCGAGGCGAAGGGTCACGGTCTGCCAAATCTCGCCGGCGTCGAAGTGCGGCAAATAGCCGCGGTGGTGTCATCCGCGCGGCGCGCGACCCTGGAGCGCGGGCGTCTCGCCCGCCTTTTCCTTGTCTTGATCCGACATCATCGCACCTGGTAAGGAATCATGCGGGCGGGACGCCCGCGCTCCGGGAGACGGCCACGCTCCACCAGACGCCCGCGCTCCGCGGGACGTTCGCGCTGCCTTTTGTAACGCAGGTCGGCCCAACCGCGTTGCGGGTGGACTTCTGAAAAGACCCACTGTCCATTGTTGTGGAACGGGCAGGGTCAGACCACAAAAAATAAAATAGCGCGGGGCCTGGTCGAGTGCGCAAACTTTGTCTCGAACAGGATTGGGGCTTTCCTGTCTATTGCACCTTTCGCACCACGCCCACGGCGACGCCGAACACCTCGGCGTTGGTGACGTAGATGGGCTTCATCGCGGCGTTGGCGGGCTGGAGGCGGATTCGCCCTTTCTCGGGATACCAGCGTTTCAGGGTCGCCTCGCCGTCTTCGGTGATGGCGACGACAATCTGGCCCTTTCGGGGAGTGCGGCGCCGGTCGACGATCACGTAATCGCCATCGGCGATGTGATCGTCGATCATCGAGTCGCCGTGGACTTCCAGGGCCACGAGATTGTCGCTGTCGGGAGTGAACATTTTGGCGAAATCGATCCGTTCGTCCTGTTCCACTGCCTCGTGAAGCACGCCCGCCGCAATCCGACCGGCCAGGCGCAGCCCGCGCGGCTCGGCCGCCAACTGGATCGCGCGCGACATGTTCCGCTCGCGCGTAATGAGCCCCTTCTTTTCCAGCGCCTTGAGGTGGCACATAACGCCATTCGGGGAGCGGATATGGAAGTGCTCGCCGATCTCGCGGACCGTGGGTCCATAACCCCGGTTGCGGATTTTGTCGCGGATGAACTCGTAAACTTCTTGCTGACGGCTGGTCATTCTGTCCCACGGCTCCATGGGAACCCCCTTTGCTCTACTGCGCTTGGGTGAAAGCGAAGCGTTGGCCCATCGGAAAATCGGTCGCTCTTGCCCGCCGAAGATTCCATCGCACGGTCGGGGGCAAAAGCAACCCCTGCTTGCATGGACAATCGTACAATATACGACCGTACACGGTCAAGAGGGCGCCCGGGAAAGTCAGCCCGAAAGGCGCCGCCGACGGTTTGCCGTGCCCAGATCGGTTGTTGCACAAAAGGGGGGGTAACGCCCTTTCATGGCTTCTGTGGCGGGGACCAGGGGGAGAATTCATGGAAGGAGCGAGCGTTCCCAGGAAGCGGTGCCCGTTGGGGGCGTCGGTAACCGTTCACAGGCCGGAGAGTGGCTCGTTTTTCGGGCCGTTTCACAGCGAAAAATGCGTCTGCCTCCTTACTGGTCAGGGGAACACTCCCATTTTCGCGGACTTCGCCGCGAAAATCGGGACAGTCCCCGTGAACGCTTACGGGCGTCGAAACGTCCGTGTTGACAGTCCTTTTGCGGCCGATAGACTGGACTGGATCCTGCGTCACGTTGCAGGGGGCAATCGCCTTTTTCGTTTCGTTGGCAAGGGATCGCAAGCGGGGCGCGAACAACCGAGGAATCCTTCCTGTTCGATGTGCGGCATCACCGGAGCAGTCTGGTCTCGACCTGACAAGCGCATCGAGGAGGAAGTCCTGCGGCGCATGGTCCGGGTGCTGGCGCACCGGGGGCCGGACGGCGAGGGGACCTACACGGCCGACCTGGGCGCCGATCCGGCAGGGCCGGCCTCGCCCGGCGTGGCCCTCGGCCACCGCCGTCTGGCAATCATCGACCTGGCCGGCGGGCATCAACCGATGGCCAACGAGGACGAGTCGGTTTGGATCGTCTTCAACGGCGAGATCTACAACTTTCGGGAGCTGCGGGGCCGGCTGGAGGGCCGCGGGCATCGCTTTCGCACGCGCAGCGACACCGAAACCATCCTCCACCTGTACGAGGAGGAGGGAACCGATTTTGTCTCGCACCTGAACGGGATGTTCGCCTTGGCGATCTGGGACGCCCGGCGGCAGCAATTGGTCCTGGCGCGGGACCGATTGGGCGAGAAGCCGCTGGTCTATCGCGAAGAGCCGGGCCGCCTGCTGTTTGCCAGCGAATTGAAGAGCCTGTTGGAAGTTCCCGGCGTGCCGCGCGAACTCGATCCCGCATCGGTCGACGCCTACCTCGCCTATCAATACGTTCCCCATCCGCGCACGATCCTCCGCGGCGTCGCGAAGCTGCCGCCGGCCCACGTGGCGGTGTATCGCGGCGGCGAACTGGAGGTGCGGCCCTACTGGCAGCCCGATTTCCAGACCGAGAGCCATCGGCCGCGCCGGCAATCCGCGGAAGAACTTCGCGAGCTGTTGACGTCCTCGGTGGCGATGCGTTTGGAGAGCGACGTTCCGTTGGGGGCATTTCTTTCGGGCGGGATCGATTCGACGATCATCGTGGGCCTGATGCAGAAGCTGAGCCAGCAGCCGGTGCGGACTTTTTCGATCGGCTTTCCCGTCGCCGAATACGACGAGACGCGCTACGCGGCCCAAGCCGCCCGGCGGTTCGGCACCCGGCACCAGGAATTTCGCGTCGAGCCAAACGCGGTGGAGATCCTGCCCCAACTCGTTTGGCACTACGACGAGCCCTTGGCCGACAGCTCCGCGGTGCCGACCTGGTATCTTTCCAAAGTCACGCGGGAGCACGTCACCGTGGCGCTGACCGGCGACGGAGGCGATGAACTGTTCGCCGGCTATCCCCGCTATCTCGCCGTCTGGCTGGGAAGCCATTTCGATCGACTGCCGCGATGGCTGCGGGCGCTGGCAGCGGGACGCTATTGGCAGAAGCTGCCCGCCAGCCCGCGACAAAAATCCATCGGGCACCGATGGCGCCGGTTTACCGAGATGCTCGGCAAACCCCCGCTGGAGCGCTATTTGGAGTGGATCGCGATCTTCAACGAGGCCCGTCGCGCCCAGCTTTATGCGCCGGAATTCCTGGCCAGCCTGCCGGAGGAGGATCCTTTGGAGTTCCTTGCGGCCCGGGCCAGGCTCTGTTCCCAACGCGATCCCGTCACCACGATCAGCCTGGTCGACCTGACCACGTACCTGCCGTGCGACCTGATGGTGAAGGTGGATATTGCGTCGATGGCCCACGGACTGGAGTGCCGGCCGCCGTTCCTCGACCACAGGGTAGTCGAATGGGCGGCGGGGCTCCCCCTCAAGTGGAAGTTCCGCTGGGGTCGCGGCAAGCGCATTTTGCGGGAGACATTCTCCGACTTGCTGCCTGAGGACATCAGAAACCGCTCGAAGATGGGGTTCGGAGTTCCTCTGGATCACTGGTTTCGCGGTCCGTTGGCGGGTCTTGCCCGCGACGTCCTCTTGGACCCCAAGTCGCTCGGTCGAGGGCTGTTTCGACCCGAGGCGGTGAGGGCCCTGATCGACGATCACGTGGCCGGCCGGTTCGACCATGCGTACCGGCTGTGGGCCCTGTTGGTCTTGGAGCTTTGGCAGCAGCGCTGGCTGTAGCCTGTAGCGCGTGCGGAGGCCGGAGGGGATCCTGCTTCGGCGGCGGTCCGCGGCCGGGGTCCGCGGCCTGAGAATCGGGAACCCCTGCGCCAGCGCGGCGTGGCGGCGCGAGATCGTCGCCGGGGATCAGGCCATTGGGCGGGATGGGAATCCGCAAGACGCGCTAGTCTGGCCGATTCGACCGCCTCGAACGACGGCCAACCACCTTTGGCGCGGCCGAGGGAGACGGTACAATACATGACTTGCGGATCGGCGATTCGAGGGACCGGGCAAGGCACTTTTTTTGGGAAGCGACGATGAGGGATCGGGTGGTCGCCGTGATTCTGGCCGGAGGCAAGGGGCTGCGCTTGGAGCCTTTGACGCGGGACCGCGCGAAGCCCGCCGTCCCCTTTGGCGGCGTCTACCGCATCATTGATTTCACCCTCTCCAACTGCCTCAACAGCGGCATCCGCAAGATCTTGGTGCTCACGCAATACAAGGCGATGAGCCTGGACCGGCACATCAGCATGGGCTGGCAGCGCTATTTTTGCCGCGAACTGGGCGAATTCGCCGACGTCGTCCCGCCGCAGCAGCGGATCGACGAAAGCTGGTACCAGGGCACGGCCGACGCCGTGTACCAGAACATCTACACGATCGAGAAGGAGCATCCCGACTACGTGGTGATTCTGGCCGGCGACCACATTTACAAGATGAACTACAAGCTGCTCGTGGATTACCACATCGAGCGCGCGGCGGACATCACGATTGGGGTGTTGCGTTTGCCTCGGGCCGAGGCGACCCGGCGGTTCGGCGTGCTCCAGGTCAACGCCGAGAATCAGGTGGTCGGATTCGAAGAGAAGCCGGCGGATCCGAAGCCGATACCGGGCGACGAGGCCCATTGCCTGGCCTCGATGGGCATTTACGTGTTCAACGCCCGCTTCCTTTTCGAGGAGCTGTGCCGGGACGCCACGAGGCGGGGCAGCCAGCACGATTTCGGCAACGACATTCTCCCCTCGGTGCTGCACACGAATCGGGTGTTCGCCTATCCCTTCGTGGACGAGAACCGGAAGACCAGCGCGTATTGGCGGGACGTGGGCACGCTGGACGCCTACTACGACGCCAGCATGGATCTGGTGGCGGTCGACCCGCAACTGAACCTCTACGACGAACAGTGGCCGATCCGCACCTACCAGCCGAATCTCCCTCCGCCGAAGTTCGTGTTCGCGGACCGGGAGCGCCGCGGATTCGCCACGGACAGCATCATCTGCCAGGGATCGATCGTCTCCGGCGGGCGCGTCGAGCGGTCGATCCTCGGGCCGCGCGTGCGGATCAACAGTTTTGCCCTGGTCCAGAACTCGATCCTTTTCGAGGGAGTGAACATCGGCCGCCACGCGAAGGTCCGCCGGGCCATCATCGACAAGGGCGTGAGCATTCCGGCCGGCGTCGAAATCGGCTACAACCGGCAGCTCGACGAGGCCCGCGGCTTCGTCGTCACCGACAGCGGCGTGGTGGTCATCGCCCAAACCGACGGCCTGGAGCGGCTTCTGGAGTCCGACCGGGCCATCGCGTGAGCGGAACCTGCCTCGGCCAACCCACCCAACCATGCAAAAGGAGGTTGAAGATGTCCCAAGCTGTTGATCGTCGCGCGTTCGTCACAAGCGGCGCGGCGGCCGCCGCCGGCGCGGCCGCGGCCATGGTGGTTCCAAGGCACGTGCTGGGCGGGCCGCGGGCGATTGCCCCCAGCGAAAAGATGAACGTGGCCGGGATCGGCGTGGGCGGGATGGGCGCGGCCAACCTGGCCAATCTCGAGTCGGAGAACATCGTCGCCCTGTGCGACGTGGACCTCCGCTACGCCACGCCTACGATCAAGAAATATCCCAAGGCCAAGGTCTACGTCGATTACCGCGAGATGCTCGACAAGCAAAAGGACATCGACGGCGTGGTCGTGGCCACGCCCGACCACACCCACGCCGTGATCTCCATCGCCGCGATGAAGGCCGGCAAGCATGTCTATTGCCAGAAGCCGCTCACCCACGACGTCTACGAATCGCGGCGCATGGCCGAAGTCGCGCGCGAGTGCAAAGTGGCCACGCAAATGGGCATCCAGGGCCACTCCATGGAGGGCATCCGCCTGATCGCCGAATGGGTCGCGGCGGGCGTGATCGGCGAGGTCCGCGAGGTCGACGCGTGGTGCGATCTGACCTACTATCCTTGGGGCCACGCGGGCTGGAGTTCGCAGTGGGGCGAGCGTCCCAAGGACACGCCGCCCGTCCCCGAAGGCCTCCATTGGGACCTTTGGATCGGGCCGGCGCCCATGCGGCCGTACCATCGGGCCTATCATCCGGCGACGTGGCGATGCTGGTGGGATTTTGGGTGCGGGATGATGGGCGACCGGGGAGCGCACACGCTCGACCCGGTGGTCACCGCCCTGAAACTAGGGCCGCCGACCAGCGTGGAGGCCACTTCCTGCGGCAATTCGGCGGAGGTGCATCCGCTGTCGGCCATCGTCACCTTCAAGTTTCCCGCCCGCCCAGGATTCCCGCCCTTGAAGCTCACGTGGTACGAGGGCACGCGCCCGCCCCGCCCCGACGGACTGGAGGACGGCCGCCAATGGCCCGCCGAAGGCGGCGCGCTGATCAAGGGGAGCAAGGCCACGATCATGGCCGGGGTGTACGGCAACAGCCCGCGGATCATCCCCGAATCGAAAATGAAGGAAGCCGCCTTGCCGCCCAAGACGCTGCCCCGCGTCAAGGGCTCGCACGAGTCCGACTGGGTCCGCGCCTGCAAGACCGGCGAACCGGCCGGCGCCGATTTCTCCTATTCCGGCCCGTTGACCGAGACGTGCCTCCTGGGCAACATCGCCAAGCGGGTCGACGCCCGGATCGAATGGGACTCCGCCAACCTGAAAATCACCAACCTCCCCGAGGCCAACCGCTACGTGCGGACCGAGTATCGCAAAGGCTGGTCGCTGTAGCCGGCGCGGCGAGCGGAGGGCGCGCGGGCCGCGGCCCGCGCGCGTCGCCCCAGACGCGAGGAATGCCTTCTTCCGCCGGGTTGGCCTGGCGGGCTGGCCGGCGCCTCCCGGCCAGCGTTGCTCATACGAACGGCGTGGCGCCGGGCATGGCGATCGGGTAGCGCCCGTCCGGACCCGGCTTCGTGGGCGGCTCGGCGTCCCATGCGTAGCGCTTGGGCGACAGATCCTGCTTGGACTGGATCGCCTCGTCCCAGGTGAGGGCCTTGCCCGTGTAATTGACCATGCGGCCCAGAATGGCCAGCATGGTGCTGCGGGCCATGTAAAGCCCGTTGTTGATCGGCTTGCTGGAGCGGATGGCTTGGAAGAGGGCCTGATGCTCCAGGTCGTACATGTTGCCGCCCTCGCCCTTGAAGCGCCAGATCGGCTTGCCGTCGAGGTCGTCGATCTGGTGCTTGAGGATGTTCGCCCGGCCCTTCGTGCCGACGAAAATATCGGAAACGTCGCTATAGGCGCCCGCCTGCTGCCGCGTGTAGGCGTAGACGGTCACGCCCGGATACTCGTAGGCCACGGCGTGATGGTCGTAGATGTCGCCGAAGCGGGGGTCGACGCGGACCTGGCGTCCGCCAAGGCCCCACGCCCGAACCGGAGGCTCGTCGTGCATGGCCCAAAGCGCCTTGTCCAGGCTGTGGACGTGTTGCTCGACGTTGTGGTCGCCCGACAACCACGTGAAATAGTACCAATTGCGCATCTGGAACTCCATTTCGGTCCACTCGGGCCTGCGGGGCCGTTCCCAGAGGAAGCCGGTCAGGTAGGTTTCCTGGATCGTCAGGATGCGGCCGATCGCGCCGTCGAGCACCCGCTTCATCGTTTCCTTCACGCCGTTGTGGTAACGCCAGCAGAGGCCGGAAACAATGCTCAGGTTCTTCTTTTTCGCCTCCTCGCAGGTGGCCAGGACGGAACGCACGCCCGGCGCGTCGACGGCCACCGGCTTTTCGCAAAACACGTGCTTGCCCGCCTCGATCGCGGCCTTGAGGTGCCGGGGGCGGAAGTGGGGCGGCTCGCAGAGCAACACCACGTCCACGCCGCTTTGGATCACCTTTTCGTAGGCGTCGAAGCCGACGAAGCGGCGTTCGGGCGGGACATCGACCCGATCGCCGTACGCCTTGAGTCCGCCAAGGCTCCGCTCGATCGCGTCCGGAAAGGCGTCGCCCATCGCCACCAGCTTCGCGTGGGGATCGGCGTTCAAGGCGTTTCCGGCCGCGCCGGTCCCCCGCCCGCCGCAGCCGATCAGGCCGATCTTCAACACATCGCTGCCGGCCGCGTGGGCCGCGCGGCCGATGCTGAGACTGCCGGCCAGCACGCCGCCGGCCGCAAGGCCCGAAGCCTTCAGAAAATCGCGCCGCGAGGAAGAGCTGTCCGGGGCATGGTTCCAAGATCGAGGCATGTTCGCTCCCTTCGATGAACCGGGAATGGATTCGGTAAAGGCGTGAGACCGTATCATAACCGCCGGCCGGGCAACCTACAAGTTTTTCCGCCAACGGGAAGCCGGTTGTGTTGTTCGGGAAGGTCGGTAGTTTCCGTGCGAACGCGGGGGTCGGAAATCGCAATACCCGCAACGGCGTGAGTTTTCTTCGAGAATCAGAACCCCCCTCTCCTGGTTTTCGCGATTTTTCCACGTCCCCTTGACGCGGGCTTTTGTTGCGGTGTATCCTGGGGCCACATGCTCACCCCAACGCCTCTTGCAGGAGTTCCGCACATGCTCGTGGCCTACACCAAGCCCTTGTTCGCCTGGGACTGCCTCGAAGACAGCCCCAGCCTCCAAACCATCAAGGCCTTCCTG
>Ga0101944_10004498_pt1 | contig 17133 bp, 9 predicted proteins | sample DewCreD2012metaG_FD_75245 | JGI IMG/M metagenome (GOLD analysis project Ga0101944, IMG submission 75245) | Hot spring sediment bacterial and archeal communities from British Columbia, Canada, to study Microbial Dark Matter (Phase II) - Dewar... ...
AATTCCATACAGCATCCCACTGGATATCGTATGCCGTCTTGTCCTTCAAAAAAAATCCATCCGATTTTACACCCGAAACCGCCCCACTGAAAAGATATGCGGTGCTGTGATCATGATATGAATCAATCATTATAGAGAAACGATCAGATTGTGCTGTCCTGTCGCGACGGGTTAATTGATAAACAATCTCAGACGGATTTCTATCCTTGCACTCAACTCCAATATACAATGCTTTATCATCATAAAGAACGTACACGAGTGTTTCTTCTGTAGGTGCCGCTCCTTCTACAGGATCAAACTGCTGGAAACCGGAGACAGGCACAGATCTTTTCCATTGAGGTTCTTCAAGATAGCCATCTATTCTAGGGGGAACAGGTGTACGGGTTGCAACGATATTTTTTGAAGACGTCCCTCCAAATAAAGCAGATGTTGAGATTACGACAAGTATAACTAAAGCGATTTCGCTAAATATTTTCATAATATCCCAAAACTTTACGACAATGAACATAACAGAAAGTAAGATAAAATGCAAGCAATTTTTTGCATTTAATTTACATTTTAAGGAAATTAGCGTATGCAGTCAGAAAAAATAAAACAGGAAGAGCCGGTCACGGTTCAAAATATGTTTAATTCTATTGCCCCCAGGTATGATTTGCTGAATCGACTTATTAGTTTCGGGATGGATAAATTCTGGAGAAAAAAGGCAATAGAGAAGATCAAAGAAAAACGGGGAGGTAAAATCCTTGATATTGCGGCCGGGAGCGGCGATTTAACGCTGGAAGCCACATCAATAGATCCTGAATTGATTGTTGCTTCAGATTTCGCGGTAAATATGTATGATTTTTTTAAAAAGAAAGTCGAAAGGTTAAATAAAAACTGCACTATCAGTTTTGTACTTTGCGATGCGCTTTCTTTACCCTTTGCATCCGGGACTTTCGATGTTGTAATGGTGGCATTTGGAATCCGTAATTTTTCAGACAGAATACGCTCTCTACGCGAAATGAATCGGGTATTGAAACCTGATGGGATGGTACTGATACTCGAATTGACTTATCCAACAAACCCGGTTGTTAAACAAATGTATACATTACATACAAAATTTTTTCTACCTTTAATCGGACGTATTATCTCAGGGCATAAGATTGCATACTCATATCTTCCCCACTCAATTGAATCATTCCCTGATAATGAAAATTTTACACAGATAATGATGGATGCCGGATTTAAAGAAGTTGAATTTCAAAAACTTACTTTCGGAACCGCTACAATATTTACAGGCAGGAAGCCTTCAAATCCGGAATAGTGCAACAGTTTCGATATGGTCTGTATGAGGGAACATATCGACAGGTTGAAGTTTAACTAATTCATATCCACCTTGTTTTAATAGTTTAGCATCTCTTGCCTGTGTGGAAGGATTGCAACTGACATAAACTATACGTTCGGGTTTGATTTTAATTATCTCTTCAATACCTTTTGGATGGACACCGCTTCGGGGAGGATCGAGTATAATGACAGATGGATGCGGATGTTTTTTTTGCCATTCTATTTCACGGGTTAATTTATCTTTAATATCACCTAAATAAAAATAACAATTCGATACATTATTTAGTGAAGCATTTCTTGCACTTTCAATTGAATCAATGCCTACAACCTGATTCACCGCATCGGAAATATAAATCGCAATTGTACCGGTACCGGAATAGAGATCATACACAGTATCGGAGCTTTTCAATTCAGCAAATTCTTTAACAACAGTATACAATTTTTCCGCTTGTAATGTATTTGTTTGGAAAAATGAATTTGACGAAATACGAAAATTATATTTACCTAATTTTTCATTTATATAACCTAATCCGAAATAAATTTTTTCTGAATCACCAAAAGCGACCATTGCTTTTCGATCGGTGATATTATTTACGATAGTTGTAATTCCAGGGAATTTATCAAGCAGTTTAGCAGTAAGGTCATGCATTACAATTTCATCGCTGAATGAAGTGACTATATTTACCATACATTCTCCTGTTCGTTTACCGTCACGAATCACCAGATGTCTTAAATATCCCTGATGTGTTTTTGTCGAATACACGGTCAGATTCATTTTATTGCATTCTTCTCTCACCGTCCGGAGTATATCGGCACTAATTATGGATTGGAGAAAACATTCTTCAATATTCAATACCTTAAAATATCGCCCCGGTGTATGAAGTCCGAGCGCTACTTCTTTTTCCTGCACAATATTATTTTCAATTTCAATTTGAGTCAACCATCTATAATTTGAGAAAGTGTATTCCATTTTATTCCGATAAAAATAATTGTTTTCACATGCGATTGTCGGAAGCACCGGCGGGTTTTCAAAACCACCGATATGTATGAAGGCATCGGTGACAATACGTTTTTTGTACTCAATTTGGGCATCATAGGAGAGATTCTGCCATTTACAGCCTCCACAGGTACCAAAATGTTTACATCGGGGATCGGTTCTGTATTTTGAAAAAGAAGAGATCTGTTCAGATACCGTTTCCAGGTAATTTTTTTTAATTTTTACAATACGAGCAATAACCTGATCTCCAGGAACTCCACCTTCAACAAATACAGCTATACCTTCGTAATGTCCGATTGAAAGGCCGTCGCCGGATAGACTTTCGAGATAAACTGGAATTTTATCGCCCTTTTTCATGTTATAATGAGGTCAGCAGGAACTACTCCTATGAATTCTCCATAAAATTAAGTATTCAAAATTGTGATAATGGTCAATTGCAAACACTTTATTTTCACTATAATATATGAGAATTTCACTTAATTTCTCTAAAAACGTGCAATCCAAGAGGGTTCATGCACGCTGATCATAATATTAGTAATCTAATTTTTACTGATACCCGTTTTGCCTGTTTTTTATCTTTTAAATACATAATAAATACTTGTTTAAGATAGAAAAATTTTTTAGAATATGTACATATATTATTTAAAATCGATCACTTTTCTCGGGGGAGAGGTCCCGTCACTAATATGAAAATAATAAAAATAACATTACTATTTATTTTAATTTTGACCATAAGCCAATTGGGGTTAAAAGTTTTTCCCCAGCAACAAAACACAATAACAAACAAGCAGGGTGGAATCTGCTTCAGAGTAGATGATGTTCAGTTAGCCAATAGATGGTCCGAATTCATTTCTGTATTCAGAAAGTATGATTATAAAGCTACATTCGCATTGAATCTGGGAAGTATGCTATTGTACTTTCCTTCCTCTTATGTTGATACCCTACTGAAAATGCAGAGCGAAGGTCACGAAATAATGGATCATACCCCTGACCATAGAACACATTATTTGATCAATATTAAAGATACAAATTATTATTCTGGCAGAGAAGGTGTAGATCACATCTCACGTGATACAGTGTGCTTACGATGGGATTCTGCAAGAACTACTACATTTATAAATGAAGGGCTGATCGATATCGATGGAAATACTGTAATCAGCAGAACAGCAGGAGATTTATATGATATTGACGGTCTTAATTTTATCTATGCAATATATGTTCCTGATATAAATAAAATTTTTAGGGTCGGAAATATTAGAAATCGAGTAAGAACCGATGTCGATACTCTAACAATAACATCATTTTGGGATGAAAGGGTAAATATTGGAACGTTGAGCGGTGTTCAATACCATAAATTGGCCATGTATGATGTTAGAATGTCGGATAGTGCAATTTATCTGCTTGCCGATAGGAGCAGACAACTTTTTAATCAATTAAATCTGACACTACCGAAAACATGGATTCAAACAGGAGGGCCGACACCTCAATTTTATCGGGAAGAACTAAAAAGAGTATTAGAACCAAATTTCAGTTATACAGCAGGAGCTACTTATCCAAACCGATCTCTTAAAGGTTTCAATGAATATAATCCAAATGACGATAAGCAATTTGGAATGCAATGGGAAGATTTTCGTGATGATATATGGACACTGCAGCGCAATAAAGAAGTGATCGCTGATCGTCTCGCCCGACATTATGTCTCAATCGGAGCAAGTCATTTTGACCGTGGAGGAAGTCTGCTCGGCGGTTGGACAGGCTACCTTGGAAGAGTTGACAGTCTTTTAATGTGGTGTAAAGAAAATAATATCCCCGTAATGACTTACGCTGAGTGGTCCGACATTCTTTATAAAACAGCACAAGATCCTAACATAAATATTTTCCCAAAACTTAATGTCGATCTTGATAAGAATAACATCCCTGATGGATATTACACCACGCTACCAGGTTACACAGATGGAGTATGGGATACCACCGATGGAGTGGCAGAGAGCGGTTTTAAAAGTTATAGATTGAACCGGACCGGAAGTATAGCGTTTATTAATGATTTAGCAGGCTTAGAAAAAGGTAGTAATGATTTTTATATCTGGACTAAAGGATCCTCAGGTAGCGTAATAACAGTTTATTTTATTTTCCCTGAATTAGGAAACCAAACTACAACATTCACATTTCCTGCATCTACCTCAGAATGGACTAAATATGACCTGAGCCAATCCACAAATGGTAACACTTCTCTAAATATTCCAGAAAATGTTTCCTATGCCGATATCAGAATTAGCTGCACAAGTTACGGCGGCGGCTGGATCGGGATAAGCGGAATGTCCTTAAAAAAGAAACAGGACCAGTACACAATATTCGTAACTCAGAATGACCATGGAACTATAAGTCCTGGCACAATAACCCTGGATCGAGGATCAAATCAAACATTTTTAATTACTCCCGAAAACGGCTATTACGTTGACAGTGTTTTCGTGGATAATGTTTATATTCCCGATTCTACAACATCCTATACTTTCACCAATATTACCGATAACCATACCATCTATGCAAAATTCAAAATATTGACTTATACCATCAATGCCACTGCCATCGGTAACGGCACGATCATCCCAGCGGGAACAATTACGGTAAATCACGGAGATAATCAGAATTTCACCACCGCACCAGCAGATGGATTTCATGTTGATAGTATTTTAGTTGATGGTATTAAGGTTGATTCACTTAATAGTTATACTTTCATCAATGTTATTGCTCCACATACGATTACTGCTTACTTTTCTATTAACAAATACACAATTACTGCATCAGCAGGACCTAATGGCGCAATATCACCGAGTGGAGTAATTACGGTTAATCATGGTGATGACACGACTTTTACTTTCACTCCTGATTTCGGTTATTATGTAGACAGTGTTTTCGTGGATAATGTTTACATCCCCGATTCTATAACTCAATATACATTCACAAATATTACAGATAATCATACAATTTATGTTAATTTCGGAGAGGACAATAAAATTGGTACGATATCGGGAATAGTTTATCATGATTTGAACTTAGATTCATCATGGAATAATAATGAACCGGGTTTAGAAGGATGTTTAGTAACTTTATACAATGATGGGAAAATAGTAGACAGTGTATTAACAGATGCTGCAGGGCATTTTACTTTTCAAAATTTACCAATTGGGATATACACAATTAGAGAAAGATTATTAGAAGGATGGAAACACGCATCACCCCCGAGCGGTGAATATCAAGATATTGTTGTATCGAACAATCAAATTATTTCGATCAATTTCGGCAATTTCCAGGAAGGTCAATATATAAGAATACCGATAAGCATTTACGATCAAACAAAGACTCCCACATTAACGATTATGTTTGGGGTACGAATTGGGGCAGCATTTGGAATCTGGGGAATTGATCCTTCTGCCACAGAAGTTGATAAATACGAAGGAGAAAGAGAACTACCGCCGATCGCACCTCAATTTATAGATGCAAGGTTCATCAATCCCGAACAATCCAGCAACCTATTTGGCAACGGATCATGGAATGATGTTAGAGGTTTTACCGACGTTATACAAGTCGATACATATAAAGTGCAAATTACGCCTGGAAATTCTGGATATCCAATTACCCTGAGATGGCAAAAAGAGACAATTGAAAATTCATATTATGGCGAGGTTATACTTAACGATTTGCACGGAACCATTGTGGACATGAAAAGTACAGACAGTTTGGTAATAACCAGCGATAATATTTCAAATGTTTTGATAATAGCAAATCAGCCGAAAATCAAATACTTATTTAAAAAAGGCTGGAACCTTGTCTCATTGCCGAAAAGAACAGACACATCTGAGATAAATTCAATATTCAAGCAATCCAATAACTACGCCTATGCATTCGATCCAAATATTGGTTATGTCTTAAAAGGCAAACTAAATCCAGGAATTGGTTACTGGTTAAACTTTATCGCACCGCAGGAATCGGTTTACATTGCGGGAGACGAGCGTCTGAGTGATACTATAAACGTCGTTGAAGGATGGAATCTGATCGGTTCACTCAGCAAGGTAATGTCAGTTTCCGAAGTTATGACCGATCCATCAGGTATCATTGAAAGTGATTTCTTTAAATACGATGCAGGTTACAGTGTGGCAAATTATCTCGAGCCTTTCAGCGGATACTGGATCAAAGTTTCAAATGCCGGGAAATTGATTTTAAATACGAACGGATTAAGTAAAAATTCAACAGATAATTCCAGGATCTCAGATAGAGATGAAAAAATAATTAAAATTAAAATTAGAGATTCTGAAGGAAGTGAAGGGACATTAACTCTCGCACTCAAGGATGAAAAGAGCAGGAATTATAAACTCCGCGAGATTCCGCCTCTCCCGCCAGATAACATTTTTGATGTCCGATTTAAGTCGAATACCTTGAATGAAATAATCGAAGAGAATTGTGAAAAAGAATTTCCTGTACTAATATCCACTGATAAATATCCTTTAACGATTCGCTGGGAGAAAAAATATCAGCAATTCAATTTTTCATTAAAAATAAATGATCAAATAATAGTAATTGATGAAGACGGTGTTGTAAATATAGCTGATTCAGTATTTAAAATTAGTATAATAGTGAGACCTGTAAATGAAATTATTACAGAATACAGACTTGATCAAAATTATCCAAATCCTTTTAATCCGATAACTACCATCAGGTATTATTTACCCGTTCGAAGTAATGTTACGTTAAAGGTTTATGATATACTTGGACAGAATTTAGCAACGCTGGTAGAAGAGGTACAGGATGCTGGCGTGAGAGATATTAAATGGGATGCAGGTAGTTTTTCAAGCAGTATTTATTTTTACCGGTTGGAAGCAACAGACGTAAACGACCCCACCCGCTCATACACATATATGAGGAAAATGCTGGTAATAAAATAAAAAAGAGGGGCTTATTTTCTGTGGGAGGTTATGAAGCACACTGTAATTTTTAAAATTCAGATTTCATTTAATAGGAAAGGGTCTTATTGCTTACTTTTTCCCACAAAATATTCAATTGCAGTAAATAATTCGCCAAGATCGTAAGGTTTTTCAACTACCTCATCGGCTCCCAGGTCACGGCATTTCTTTACATTTTCCAGATTCGCATATGCTGTCAAAATTATAACCTTTGTGTTGGGATATTCACGCTTAACCTTTTGCAAAATCTCAAGGCCGCTTATTTTGGGCATCTTGAGGTCAAGAATTGCAATTTGAATTGGGGATGTCTGAATTGCATTGAGTGCTTCCTCACCATCATTGGCGATGACCACATCATAACCCTCTATGACAAGTTCCTCCTCTATGGTCTGAACGAGTTCTTTGTCATCATCAGCAACTAAAATTCTTACCTTTTCACCCATTTCAAATATTCCTCCGTATTATGATGAGGGAAGTTACTGAAAAGAAATTCTAAAATCAACAAAAAAATTTTTGATATTTAGATTATTTCACGATTTTTATTGGAGATTAATTTCTATAAACCTGCCGCACAGTCCAATCATTAATTTAAATCCGTAGATAACTTCAAATTTATTTAAAATTCAAGAAGTTTTTCTGTGTCAGTCTTTTTACCAAGGTTTATGTTTTCAAATCTAAGCATAATGGTAGGGGAATACTTTTGCGGACCGGCGAGGATTAGATGTACTTTGACATCCTGAACTTCCCACCACGCTTCGATATGCGCTTTGCCCGATTTTATTGCACTAAACAATTGACGTGTTCCATCGCTCTCATAAGGGGGGTCAAAATAAAAAAGATCTTTAGTTGGTTTGCCGTATTTCTCTTCCAAACTGTTTTTTATTGATTGATATTTCTTTTTGATCTTTAATTCACTATCATTTTCTCCCTTAAAAACTACCGCCACATAATAAAGTCCTGAGTCTGAGAAATCGAACATCCAGTACAATACATCATTTCCCTCATATTCACCACCCTTAAAAAAAAGTCTGATCTTACTTGATAACTCCGGACTGATATTTACCCCCTTGCGCTGTATCATTCTTTCTTTAACCACTTCCTGTGAGGAACGCCATGCGATGTCAAGAAATTTATCAATACGCGGCTGAGATGTATCTATTTTAATTGCATTTTCGTTATTCTCTTTTTTGCATGAAACTGTAAGAAGAGAAACAATTGCAATAAGGATAAAAAATTTCATTTTGCTGACTCCTTTAATTTTTCCACAGCGCGATATAATATAATTGATTTATCAAGGAATGTAAATCAGATTGTGATATATATTTTCCGATTTTCACCGCTGTATTTGATTTCTTAGATTCTGAAGGGCTTCATGTGCAGGGCGAAAATTAGGCGCAATTTCAACTGCTTTCATATAATGCTTTTCTGCCTGATTAAGATTTCCTTCCTGCATAAGGATATTAGCCAGTTGATAATGTGCAGACACGTTTTTTTCATTAATATTTAATGCTTCCTGAAATTGTCTTTTAGCATCACCAAATTTTTGCTGAATTAAATAAAGTCTCCCCAGATTCATGCGTAATTCAATATTTTTTGGATTCACCCTTACCGCCTCGTTCCATTGTTTTTCCGCTTCATCATATTTCCCCTGTTCAGCGAGCATGGATCCGATATTCAGACGTGCATTCCATTGTTCTGGATTGTGTTTAATTGATTTATTGTACATTTCCATTGCCTCAGCCGGTTTACCCATCCGCTCATAAAGTATCCCGAAATCGTTATATGCATCAGCATTGTTCGAATCAAGACGGATTGCTTCATTGAACTCTTTGACGGCTTCATCATATAATTGCTGTCTTCCTGCAACAATACCAAGAATATTATGAGCCCGTGAATTGTCAGGAAATCTTTTCAGCACAATATTGCATTGTTCCTTTGCTTCATTAAATTTACCCACCTGAGCCAACAGATCCGCCATCTTAAGTCGCGACAAATAATCCGATGTGTCAAGTCGTACCACTTCTGAATAATGGGATATTGCTTCCTCCGGTTTATTAAGGTCGGCAAGGACATCCCCCATCCTTCTTCTCAATTGTGGATCAGGACTAACTCGCGGAAGTATAAACCTGTAATGTTCGAGCGCCTCTTCCAGTTGTCCCATGCCAACCAGCGCACGTGCAAGATTACTCCTTATAAGAATTTCATTAGGACGCAATTGAAGTGCTTTTTTAAGGTGGACAACTGCCTCATCATACTTCCCTGAATCAGTAAACGCAACTCCTAAATTGGTATGTGCTATATGATTATTTTTGGTAACTGACAGAGCGTGGGTAAACAAAGTAAAACTGTTTTTCCAGTGTGTGGCTTGTGTTCGGGTTGTGAAGACCATAAGAATTATTACTAATGTGGTAATTCCGACAGTCACCGCCGACGGAATCCTGAAACGAACCATATAATATAAATAGCCCCAGGCAATTATTATAGCAAGACCAATTATTGGAAGATACATATACCTGTCTGCCATCGCCTGTAAGCCAACCTGGACAATTCCAATCACGGGCACAAGAGTACCCAGATACCAGAGCCAGCCGGCAGGTAAATAAGGGTGTTTTATTCTCAGGTGCCAGAACATAATTGATATAAATATTAATATACCGAGCGCGAAAATTATTTCAAGAGTGGAAATGGTATTTTCCGGATGAGGGTAAAAGATGGACAGGTTGGCAGGGACCAAAGATTTCCAGATATACATTACATATGAAACGACCGCATTCGATATACGCACTGAAAAGGAGAGTGAATCGGCGCCCGCCATGCTCCCCCCTTTTTGCTGAACGATGTATGTAATATAACTGGAGACTATAGAAAGAATAAAGAAAGGAATTTTTTCTTTTATACTACTTTTCAGTGAAATTCCTTCCTTTTTCTTCTTATCATTCAGTCCATGGTACGATAATTCAAGTCGTTTCAACGGCCAGTAATCAAGCAGTATCAAAACGAAGGGCAATGTTACCAACATTGGTTTTGCGAGAAGACCGAGAACAAAACAGAGCAGTGTCAATAAGTAACGTGAAATAGTGGGTGACTCGCAGTAGTAACTATAAAATCCGATTGTCAATATCCAGAAGAATCCGCTCAGTACATCTTTCCTTTCGGCTATCCATGCTACCGATTCCACGTGTAGTGGATGGATTGCGAAGACAATCGCGACAAACGCGCTTCCCCAAATATTTTTTGTCATCCTGTTAAAAATAACAAATAACGCAATACTGCTGAGTATATGTATAAAAAGATTCATTGCATGATGATACATTGGATTTAATCCGAAGAGAGAGGAATCGAGTGCATGAGAAATCCATGTGAGTGGGTGCCAGTTAGATTCGATTGTCGAATTAAAAGCCCATTTGATTGTTTCGAACGAGAGGCCCGATTGTACCTGAATATTTTTAGTAACATATGCGGGATCGTCGTAATTAATGAAATCGTTATTAAGGATTGGTAGAAAGGCAAAAAAAGTGACACATGCAATTAGAATAATAATGAAATACTTATTTTTTACGAATTGAGGCATTTGCATAATATGGATGAAATATTTTAATAATCTCTTAAGAACAGGTAAATCTATGTAGAATTTTCGGGAGAAACAAATGGAGGGTAGAGAGAGATTGTAAAATAATTTTATTAATTAAAAATGATATTATAATATGGTAGCGACCTAGGACTGAATGCTATACCTAAAAGATTAGGGTTTTATTATGCACTGAATCCGTGATTAGTATATTTGTAAATTTGAAAATGCCATGTTAAGCAGGGTGAAAAAATTCGCATAATTTGACTTAAGCATCCAACTCGTAACAAATTAACACCCCTTCGAACGATAATGTAAGCTGTATTCTATCCTTCTGATTTTTCCATAATCTGCCCGTATGGGCATCGGGGTAATCCACTTACAGAAATCGGTTAAAAAAACCCGTCTGTGAGTGAGGGATTTTTCACAATCCGACCAGGATGGAAAGGCATTTTAGAGTGTATCTGGACGGTGCAATTGATTGACATCATCGTCTATTTTCTTTATCTTATTCATAAGATTCCTTTTCTCTGAGAGAACAAAAATGAAATCATATCATTTTTTATTTATCTTGTCGATCATCTGCCTATCCTCATGTTCATATGCTCCTTCGACGAGTGGGCCGATAACTATTGTGCAATTGAAAAGTCTAGATTTCAATTCGATAAGGCCGCGGCTGGTTACACTTCTGGGCACTGATAGTTCCGGACTCGAGGCATTGTCGATGATTACTGCTTATGAAGAGTATCTTTTCTCGTTGATTCCACCAGATACAAGTTTTCGGGGAACACCGGAACCACATTTACCGAACCCATCCGGTCATCTTACCCAAATATACGGACAAAGTAATGTCTATCCTACACTAAAAAACATTCTAAATGAAAATTTCACATCGAGTATGTTACCACAGATCCTAAGGCAAAAATTGCGTTTCGGGATAGACCAGTTGAATGATTTTCATTTACAATATTCAAATACGCATGACCTGCAATATGCAAAGAAAGGTGTGGCAGTTGGATATAATGCTCTATTATCGGGTCCGACAATCAGCGATGTTCCCAGGATTGCAGAAAAGATGCAGCAATTGGTAGACAGTCTGTACGCACACCAGAAATGAGTATATGGTTAATAAACCTGGTGAGGCGATTTGATAATTTCAGTAAAACATTGTGATTTATATATTCTCTTGAATTTTAGTTGATTATTTTGTACTATTTTTCATGATAATGAAGGGAGCCAGAGGATAATTTTAAATGTATGAGTTATATTCCCTTCGAAGATGAACTTACTGAATATGAATAACATATTTTTTTGATGATAAAAAATAATAATGTAATAATATAGGTTTTTATAAGAGTTATGTGCAATTTTACCCGCTAATGTTCTAGAAATTTAGTATATTGAGTAAAAAATTGGAGAGAGAATGGTAGTAACATCAGTCAAGAAGCCCAGTCGCAAAAATCCAAAATCCAGAATCCGGTACTCCCCACGGTTCAATGTTGGGATACTACACGATAGTGGATTCTGCCGAGGCAAAGAGTATTTCAGGCACAAAGATGTCATTTTATATGAGGGCGATTCTCTCAATGAATATCTTTTCAATCGAGAATTCATCGACTTAACAGTTACTTCTCCACCCTACAATGTTGGCATTCAGTATAACTCTCACAAGGATGAACTTTCTTACGAGGGCTATCTAGAATTTTCGGAAAAATGGATACGCAACTGCTACCAATGGACGAAATCTCACGGCCGACTTATTCTCAATATCCCGCTCGATAAAAACAAAGGGGGTCAGCGCAGTGTCGGTGCCGATTTAACAACCATTGCTCAAAAAGTTGGTTGGAAATATCACTCAACAATTATTTGGAACGAGGGAAATATTTCCCGACGCACTGCATGGGGTTCTTGGATGTCTGCGGCCGCACCATTTGTAATAGCACCAGTTGAACTTATCGTCATTCTTTACAAAGACTCTTGGAAAAAAATTACCGGTAGTAAAGTCTCATATATTAGCCGTCAAGAGTTTATGGATTGGACAAATGGAGTTTGGACATTCAACGGTGAAAGTGCAAAACGAGTCTGCCACCCTGCTCCATTTCCGAGAGAACTTCCTCACCGTGCAATAAAACTATTCAGTTTTGTTCGAGATGTTGTTTTCGATCCCTTTTGCGGCAGCGGAACAACTCTAATAGAAGCAGCGAATTTGAATCGTATAGGAGTTGGTGTGGAGATTGATAAACACTATTGCGAAATTGCTAAGAACCGAATCTTAAATGAAACAGGGACACTTACATTTGAAGAAGAAACGGATAACACAAAGAGACCTGATAATAGAGTATTTCCAAAAAAATCCCAATCGGGATATACGGCATCCGGAAATCGTTGACTGGGCTGTTGCTGAATATAAAAAGCGTACTGGTGAAGTTTTCCGAGATCCAGACAGGCAGATTCGCCAACTCTCACAACAAGGTTTTCTCATCAAAGTTGGCAAAGGAGTTTATCGCTACGAACCCGAAGCAGTCAACAATCGAGAACTTGAAGAGTTCACTGCCGCTCAGAAGAAACAGATACTTCAACGAGACGGATATAAATGTGTCATCTGCGGTCGTGGAGAGAAGGACGGTGTTGAATTACACATTGACCACATAAAGCCAAAGGAACTTGGTGGTAAGGCAACTATCGAAAACGGACAGACACTATGTTCCCAACATAATTTTATGAAGAAAACTCTCAAGCAGACAGAAACCGGCAAGAAAATGTTCATTCGTCTGTATGAGTTAGCCAAAGCCGAAGGTAATCAGGAGCTGGTCAAGTTCTGTTCGCAGATTCTTGAAGTTTACGAGAAAAACAAAATCAACTCCCACATAGTTTGGAAGAGGTAAATTTCAAGCGGACAAAACTGCAATATCCCGCACAACAACGTCACTCTCTTCTCTGTAAGAATTATTGTTGTCGCTCAATGCCGTTGCTTATCCCGAACCACCGGCACAGTACAACAGCACTACTGATTTTGCTAAACATTAAGTATCAGTTTTCAATAACAATGATTATATTAACTAAAAAAAGGAGTCGATACGATGGAAAATTCAAAAAAAGAAAAATGCCCGGTAATGCACGGGGCAAACATAGAATCAAATTATTCTGTAATGAGTTGGTGGCCAAATGCACTTAATCTGGATATCCTGCATCAACACGACACTAAAACAAATCCTCTAGGTCATGACTTCAATTACCGTGAAGAATTCAAAAAACTTGATTTCGAAGCACTGAAAAATGATCTAAAAAAATTAATGACCGACAGTCAGGATTGGTGGCCTGCCGATTGGGGCCACTATGGCGGCCTGATGATACGTATGGCCTGGCATAGCGCCGGCACCTACCGGATCGGGGACGGCCGTGGCGGAAGCAACACAGGAAACCAACGATTTGCTCCACTCAATAGCTGGCCTGATAACGTTAATCTCGATAAGGCACGAAGATTATTGTGGCCGATCAAAAGAAAATACGGCAATAAAATTTCATGGGCCGATTTATTTATCCTTGCCGGAAATATGGCCTATGAATCTATGGGATTTAAAACATTGGGATTTGGCGGTGGACGAGAGGATATATGGCATCCCGAAAAGGATATTTACTGGGGCGCTGAAAAAGAATGGTTAGGGAAAGATCGTTACGCAGACAAATCAAACGAAGAAACACTCGAAAATCCTCTGGCTGCCGTTCAAATGGGATTGATTTATGTTAATCCCGAAGGTGTTGATGGAAAACCAGATCCTTTAAAAACTGCCCAGGCAATGCGTGTAACTTTTAAACGCATGGGAATGAACGATGAAGAAACCGTTGCATTAACGGCCGGTGGCCATACAGTGGGCAAAGCTCATGGCAACGGAGATCCATCAGTTTTAGGTCCAAATCCCGAAGCCGCACCGATCGAACATCAGGGATTTGGCTGGATGAATCCTAAAGGTAAAGGGAATGCGGAGGATACTCTCTCAAGCGGACTGGAAGGTGCCTGGACCACCTATCCATTTAAATGGAATAATACTTATTTCCACCTTCTTTTCACTTATGACTGGGAACTTAAAAAAAGTCCGGCCGGCGCATGGCAATGGGAACCAATTAATATTAAGGAAGAAGATAAACCTTTAGATGCACATATACCCGGAGTAAGAAGAAATCCAATTATGACCGACGCCGATATGGCTTTAAAAATGGATCCGGAGTATCGGAAAATTTCTGAACGTTTTTATAAAGACCCCAAATATTTTGCTGAGGCATTTGCTAAAGCGTGGTTTAAATTGACTCACCGTGACATGGGTCCAAAGAGTCGTTATCTCGGACCTGATGTACCCAGAGAAGATTTTATATGGCAAGACCCTATTCCCACGGTTGATTACACTTTATCGGATGCTGAAATAGAAGCGTTGAAAGAAAAATTATTGAATAGCGGATTAACACGGACAGAACTGATCAACACCGCATGGGACAGCGCCAGAACTTTTAGATGTTCAGACTTCAGAGGCGGAGCGAATGGTGCAAGAATACGACTTGCTCCGCAGAAAGACTGGATAGGCAACGAACCAAAAAGATTACAGAAGGTACTGAAAGTGCTGTCAGAGATTCAATCTGGATTAAAGAAAAAAGTGAGTATCGCAGATCTTATTGTATTAGGTGGATCTGCTGCTGTAGAAAAAGCAGCTCAGGAAGCCGGGTTCAATATTAAAGTTCCATTTAGTCCAGGGCGCGGAGATGCAACTCAAGAAATGACAGATCTAGAATCATTTGAAGTTCTAGAACCCATACATGATGGCTATAGGAATTGGTTGAAAAAAGAATATGCTGTGAAACCCGAAGAGCTTCTTCTGGATAGAACCCAGTTGATGGGCTTAACGGCTCCCGAAATGACTGTCCTGATTGGTGGAATGCGTGTACTGGGAACAAATTATGGGGGGACAAAACATGGAGTATTTACAGAAAGAGAAGGCATACTTACCAATGACTTCTTCGTAAATTTGACAGATATGAAGTATTTATGGAAACCTGTTGGTTACAACCTGTATAATATCGTTGATAGAAAATCAGGTGCAATCAAATGGACTGCAACACGGGTAGATTTAGTTTTTGGTTCAAATTCCATATTGCGTGCATATGCAGAATTTTATGCACAGGATGATAATCGGGAAAGATTTGTTAGAGATTTTGTAAAAGCATGGGTTAAAGTTATGAATGCTGACCGATATGATCTAAAAAAATAGCTTAGCCCTGAGACTAACAGCGGCTATACGCCATTCAACCGGCGCATAGCCGCTAACCGTTTTGTGTCTTCGTGTTGATAGATTGAAAATTTAAAGTGTATTAATTCTTTTTCAATTAAATTCACGTTTTTGATGGTCGGGCTGTGTTATCTTGTCGGATCATAAATTTTCTTATGTCACATCATTGAATACCGTGTACTTGTAAATACAGCAGTAAATCCTTATATTTTAATACGACTTAAACAATACGGCATGTTTTAGTCAATAATAATTCATCCTTCTTCATATTGCAGACTTCGGTGTGAGTGAAATAACGGGGAAGGAAAATAAGGTTATAGGAATAGAAAAGCGTACAAGAAGGTTTATCTCGCGACGAAGAAAAACACAATTTTGCAGTAAGGAAATTTGCAAAATTTTAATTGCGGGAGTAATTCAGTGGCAGAATGTCAGCTTCCCAAGCTGAACGTCGCGGGTTCGAGTCCCGTCTCCCGCTCAAAAACGGACGCTTAGCTCAGCTGGTTCAGAGCGCCGCCCTTACAAGGCGGAGGTCGCAGGTTCGATCCCCGCAGCGTCCACAAAATTTGATCCACCTCTTCCAGAAATATCTTCAATTTGTCTTTCAGCCATTGAACTAAAAAGTTAAGTGCAAACAAAAATAAACGTCATCCCTCGACCCTGAGTAGCTGCGACCTCAGGGGAACCTTCGCTCGGGATGACGTTGGGGTTTTACCCTATGCGGAGTTTCTTCGTGACCAGAAGGACTCAGGGTCGAAGGGTGATACTGAATTACTTAATATTCCCATGTATTAATAAAAAGCAAAACCACAGAGAGCACAGAGAAAAAGAGGCGTAACCCTTAGCGGAGACCCTGTTCGCCTCTGACGGAGAAGGGAGGACGAAAAACAAAGTTGAACGTCACACTGAGCGGAGTCCCTGTCCGCCTCTGGCGGAGTTGGAAGGACGAAAAACAAAGATAAGCGTCACACTGAGCGGAGTCGAAGTGTGACGCTAAATGTTAATTATCACCGT
>Ga0101944_10004499_pt1 | contig 17128 bp, 12 predicted proteins | sample DewCreD2012metaG_FD_75245 | JGI IMG/M metagenome (GOLD analysis project Ga0101944, IMG submission 75245) | Hot spring sediment bacterial and archeal communities from British Columbia, Canada, to study Microbial Dark Matter (Phase II) - Dewar... ...
GCCCCCGAGGGCCCGGAAAGGGGCCGTGACCGCCCGGGTCAAGAAACCCACCAGGGCCTTCCAGATGAGCGGCCCGATTCTGAACTCCGGGTTGTCGAGGTCCCCCGTGACCGGCAGCCCGATGTCGATTCGACCGTTGGAATCCTTCAGCAACGCAATGGCCAGGTCCAGGGGCAGGTTGACGGCATCGGGACTGTCCACGCGGTCGCCCAGCACCAGGTTTTCGACGATGATCTTGTTGTCTCCCACCAGCTTCCGGTTCTGAATGCGGTATTTGAAGTCCGTGGAAAGCCTTCCGGACTTGATCTGGCGGCCGGCAAACTTCCCCGAGTAAGGAGAAAGGGCCGTCATTTCCACATTGCGAAAGACCATGTCGATCTCGGTGGAGCGCTGAAAATCGTAGAGCTGCAACACACCGTTGATTCTGGCCAGGCCGAACCGGTCGACTCGCCCCTCCAGCTGGATCCTGGCTCGACTGTCCCTCGACGATGAAACGCCGGTGACGACCCCTTTGAGCTGATGGATGCGGGCGTTGAATTTGGGCATCAGGCTGAGGTCCGCAAACACCACATTGCCGTCCTCGACCAGTATCCTGGCGATCCGAAAGGGGAAGCCCTCCTTATCCTCGCCGGTCTTTCGGGGGGGAGCCGCGGGGGATTTTTCCCCGCCCTCCCGCTGCTTCACCACCCGGGTCAGGTTGACCGTGCCGTCCTCCGCGATGATAAGCTCCCCCACCAGGCCGGACAGCTTGACATCCCCGGCCTCGAACCGGTCCGGCTGCAGCGTGAGATTCAACTTGGGAACCTGAAGGGCCGCCAGGCCCAGGTAGGTCTGCTCCGAACCGGGCTCGGTCAGGTTGAGCTTGCTCAGCTTGAAGCTCCCATCGTAGACCAGGCCGGCGGCACCGCCCGGAACACCGTAGGCCAGCCTGCCCTCGGTGCTGACCGCCGCCGATCGCATCACGAGGGTCACGAAGGGCTCCAGGTAAGGCTGCAGGGGCGTCAGCGCGAAATCGGCCACCTTGACCTTCGCGTCAACGGATGGAACCTTCGGGTCCACCCTGCCGCTCAGGCTGACGCGGCCCCCCTGCTCCATCTGGAAGTCCACCGAAAAATCCATGGGAGACTTGCCGTCCAGGTCCGAAACCCTGGCGCTGAAGCCCTGCACGTTGAAAAGGGGCTGGTCCTGCCGCGCTGCAAGATCGGAGAGTTTCGAGCGAAACCCTTCCAGCTCAATGGATTTCACCAGGAAGTCCCACGAGGGCCTCGAATCGGTAGGGGCTTCGGATGCTCCGGTATCCCGGGCTTCACTCCTTGCCGCAAAGAGCTGCAGCCAGTTGATGCGACCTTCGGAGTCCCGGCTGACGTTCGCGTGTCCATCACTGAGGGCGATGCGGGGCACCACGATGGAGTGGGCGCCGAGGTCGCACTCCCCGCCCTCGATGGTGAGCCTGCCCGTGCGAAAAATGGGCTCGGGCGACTGGGCATCGCCCACATGGATCTCCTTGAGCTCGGTGAAGATGTCCGAAAGCATCCCCCGGGGCTCGCCGCCTCCCGCCTGGATGCTCGCCTTCAGATGAATGCCCGCCTCGGAGCACCGCGCCTTGAGGGGAGCGCCTCGACTGGAGTCGTTGAAATCGAACGCCATCCCCCTGACCTCGATGGATTCCGCATCGATGCTGAAGGGCTTTTCGTCCGGACCCGCGACCTCGTCCGAGGTCGACGGTCCAGGCGTGATGTCAGAAGGCTCCGACCTTTTTTCCCCGGACTGCCCCCGCGTCACCTCGCGAGCGATCCGCTCAAGGTTCGTGAGACCCGAGGGATCTATGCGCACATCCACTGCACCCCCGTCCACCAGGAGCTTTGCCAGCCGGACCGTCCTTTCCGCCGGGCTCACACGGGGCATATCCAGCTCTAACCGTTTCAGCTCAATGATGGGTTCTTCCGAACCGGCCGTTTTGAGATAAAGGTCGGCGAGACTGAAGCCGAGGCCTTCCACGGTAAAACCCGGTGGACTCGACATCGCCTCGTTTGGCTCGCCGTCAACGGCGGTGGCGGCCCCCTCCCCGGTCATCCCCATGCTCGCGCTGAAGTGCAGGTCGATGCTGGAGCATCCGCCCTTGCTTGGAGCCGTGGGGCTCGCGTCCTCGAAGGCGACGGACATGCCCTTGATCTCGACGGCCTCGGCCATCATTTTGAACGGCGGTCCGGCTTCGGCCGGGGCATCCGGCTCGGCGGGAGGCTCGACTCGGGATTCCGGAGCCGGCATGTCTTCCTGCTCCGGTCTGACAGGGACCACGCGAGCGATCTGCTGAAGGTTCATGCGCCCAGCCGGATCCAAGCGCAGATCCAGCGCGCATCCATCCAGAAGAACCTTTCTGATCTGGAGTTCCTTTTCCACCAGGTCGATGCGGGGCACATCCAGTTCAAAACGATCCCATGCGAGAAAAGGCCCGGGGGCGTCGACCAGTTTGAGGGAAAGGTCGGAGAGGGCCAGGCGAGAGGATTCCAGGAAAACCTGCGTTGTGGACCCACTGACATCAAACCGGTATTCCGTGGTGACATCGATGACCCCTCCCGGCGATTCGAGATTGAGGGCATCACGAACGAACTCCCACAGCGTTGCGGTCTTCAAGCCTTCAACGATGATCTTGCCGCTGGAGCGGAAGGGAGACAGGGCGATGGCGCCCTGCCATTCAAACTTCTCTCCCAGAGGGGTCACTGTAGAGAACGCATAGGTCCCATCACGGTCCTGGAGCGTCGACAAGTCCTTCAAGCACAGGTCGAACATCTCGACGATGAGCTCCGCCGGCTCGCTCTGGCGCCTGTCGATCACCACCACCTTTCCGCCGAGGACCGCGATGTTCTCGATCAGCATGCGAAATGGGCCGGAATCGGGCTTTTCCGGCTCCGGGGGCTCCTGCGCCGGCGGGATGAGTGCCCGCAGGTTGAGCCCGCCGCCGGCCTCGACGATGGCGTGGACCGTCGGCTTCTCCAGGCGCAGATCTCGGAAGATCGCCGCCCAGCGAAAGAGGCTGATCCATTCAATGTCCGAGAAGAACCGCTCGAACGCAACCAGAGGCGAGCCGTCGTCCTGCTTAAGCTCGAAGCCTCGCACTTCAAACGTGAGCAGGAAGGGGTTCATCCGCACCTCGCTCAGGGCGGCCTGGCATTTCAGGCTGTCTCTTGCGTACTTGGGCACAAACCAGCGGACGATGAGCGGAGCGAAAATGAATCCAATGAGGGTATACAGCAGCAGACCGACTGCCGGCATGTAGAAAACCCTGCTGGTCACAACTCGTCGAACGGCGGATTTCATCTCTCGCCCTCCACGGCTTGAGGCTCGGGATCTCCACTCTCGGTGGGTGGTCCCCTACCGGGCCATGTCGTTCAGGAAGTCCCTGAACCATTTTGGATTGAAGAGGATGATATAAATAAGGAAAAATTCGGTGAGCGGCAGGAAAATCCCGACGTAATGGACCGCAATGAGTCCCAGACAGATCAATACCCGGTAATAGATATTCATGCCTTCCTCAACTCCCCTCGGCCCATGGCACCCGGACCTGCCAGGTCAATGGGCTTGTTTCAGCAACATCAAAGGCGACGCTGCCCTGCAAGTTCGCGGCTCGATGATTCACCCGGCGACGACATTCCACAGGCAGCCGAGAAGTCCGGCCCCCACGAGGATCGATTCCACGAATGTTTCGAAGAGGGGTTCCTCCTTAAATTTCGAAGAACAGGATTCCCGGAGCGTCCACCCGAAAACGGCCACCGCGGGCAGAAGCAGGATGCCGAACCAGGTGCTCAAGCCCAGCACAGGCCCCGCCAAAAGAGATGCGAGGAGCAGTCCCACGGCGCCCCAAAGCACAGAGACGGCTCGCGCCTCGCCGATGGTCACCGCCAGGGTCTCCTTGCCCACAAGCCGATCCCCTCTCACCGCGGCCAGGTCCAGCAGAGCCGTCCTCAGAAAGACCAGCAGAAAAACGATCCAGGAACCGAACAGGATTCGACCGGGAACGTCCGGGAGATCGGGCAGGTTGGGCAGGAGAACCAGCATCACCGCCCACGCCAGGGGCACGAAAAGGGTTTTGGAAGTGGGGATGTCCCGCATTTTGAAAAAGGGCAGGTCCCTCAGCGAGCGGGGAATGACCTTGGGGACGGTATACAACAGCCCCAGGATGACCATCAGCATCATTATGAAGAATACCAGGAATCCGAGGCGAAGCGAAAGGATGAGCGCTCCTGCCGCCGCGAGAAAGCTCAGAGCGGCCAGGGCATGCTTCCAGCGCTGGTAGAAGGCCGCCCGGCCGGGCTCGTTCAGCTCCACCGCGCCTCGATCCAGGGTTTTGTTGAGGGAGTGCATGGCAAAGAGGTAAAGGGCAGCCGTTAGACTCTCAGCGGCCGTGCCCGGCAGCCCGGTCAATGCGAAGGCGGCGAAGGAAAACATGAATGCGGCCAGCGGCACCCAGCCATTGGCGTATGCCATGGTCCCCAGGAGGCGCCTCATGCGGAACCGGATGTCGCCGTTTTCGGGCTCGATGAGCTCGAGGAACTGCACCACGTCGCGGATGATCCAGCTCGGAGTGGATGCCCCCGCCGAAACTCCCACGAGACTGTAGCGGGCCATTTCCTGGCGGTTCAAATCCGCCTGGGTTTCGATATGATAAGTGGGAATCGCCGCTTCACGCGCCACCTCCGCCAGGCGAACCGTGTTGCCGCTGTGATAGCCCCCCACCACCACCATGGCCTCGACCTGTTCGCTCAGTCGCCGGACTTCGGTTTGCCGTTCATGAGTGGAGCCGCAAATGGTGTTTTTTACCACCCCGTGAGGATACCGTTTGAGGAAACGCTCCTGGATCTTTTTGAACACCTCCTCATTCTGAGTGGTCTGGGCTACAAGGAGCACCTTGTCCCAGTCGGCCTGCAGATCGTCGATCTGATCGGGCCTGTTGACAACGTGACCGCGCCCCTCGGCATACCCGATGAGCCCGATGACTTCGGCGTGATCGGCATCTCCGGCGATGATGATGTGAAATCCTCGCCTGGCGTGCTGCTTGATGGCCGCGTGCACCTTGGCCACCCGCTTGCACGTCGCGTCGAGGAGCGTTGCACCGAGCCGATGCAGGGTCTGGCGGTCCCGTGGGGGAATCCCGTGGGCCCGGATCACGACTTTCTTGTCCGCGCAATCCTCGATGCGGTTCACGGCTGTGATGCCCTTCTCCTCAAGCGTCGCCAGGACCTGCCGGTTGTGGATCAGGGGGCCGTAGGTGCAGATGGATTCGTTGTTGCTCCGCTTCTGTATGGCTTCCATCGTGATATCGATGGCATCTCGCACACCCTTGCAAAAACCCGCCGTGTTGGCAACGAGGACCTTCATGATTTCAACACCCCGCATTCCCATTCCTCAAGGGGCTCAACGCGCTCGGCACCGACCTTGGCCGTCAGGACATCCACTCCCCGGGCCGCGACCGAATCGATCCAGAGGTCGAAAAGGGCCAGCATCGCCGGCACTTCCCGCGTATCGGTGATCTGCTGTCGCAGCCTGGCTCCCTCAGGGCATCCCCTGGAATACCAGGAGAGCAGCTTCCGGAGGTGGCCCGCCGGTCGAGGCGCCCCGAGCAGGAAGTGCTCCACATGATCCCGAACAGTCCTTTGAAAATCCGCCCAGTCCGGACCGCGGCTCCCACCGCTGTCTGCATGGCGGGCAGTGCCCCACTGGTGGGCCAGGACACTGAAAAGCCACGGATTTCCCATGGCGCCCCGTCCGATCATCACCCCGTCGCACCCGGTCTCCCGCAGCATGGCCCTGGCGCTCGATACGCCGACCACGTCGCCGTTCCCGATGACCGGTACCGAGACGGTCTCCTTGATCCTGCGTATCCAGGCCCAGTCGGCCCGCCCGCTGTACTGCTGGACCGCCGTTCTGGCATGGACCGAAATAGCGTCGACTCCGGCGATCTCGAGCCGCCTGGCCGTATCCAGGATGTGGATTGACCTGCCATCCCATCCGAGACGCACCTTCACCGTTACCGGAATCTCGACGCTTCGCTTCACGGCCTCGACCACTCGGACCAGCCTCGAAGGATCCCTGAGGAGTGCGGCACCCGCGCCCTGTCTCACCACTTTTCTCACCGGACATCCAGCGTTGATGTCGATGAGGGCGACGCCGCGATCCGCCAGGATACGGGCGGCCTCCCCCGCCGCCTGAGGGTCGGCACCAAAAAGCTGAACCGCCAGGGGCACCTCGAGGGCTGGCTCCTGGCGGGCAAGCTTCCAGGTAGCCGGTATGTTCCGGCGCAGGCCCTCCACGCTGATCATTTCCGTGGTGACCATTCCAGCCCCATGATCCGCAGCAATCCTGCGGAACGCCGCATCCGTCACTCCGGCCATGGGCGCCAGAATCAGCGGCGGATCGATCCGAACCGATCCGATGTTCAGTGGAGCCGGACCCCTGTCGTGTAAATGATTCATCATAGGTTTCATCCTGCCTGAGGGCATGAATGGTAGCAACTTAAGCCCGCCTTGACAACCACGCAGCGGCCGGCCCTTAGCGGTCGCCCCCAATGATTTTGAAAGGACCCACCACGGACAGGGGGACCGGGAGACCCGGAGACAAGGGGACGCGATGAATCCCTCCAACTCCCAGTCTCCGTGTCTCCGGGTCTCCGGGTCACTCACTCCGCACGGCCGCCGAGTTTTGACTCCACAGCATTGCCGAAGGCCCCATCCCGTTTGACAGTTGGGAGGCGCTTTGCTAGCCTGTTTCGGATGCGGACAGCATCCTGTGAGTCATGGTTTCAAAACCGGTCCTCCGGCCCCGATCTCCAGGAAGACGGGCCGAAGAGCTTGGCCGGTTCGAATGAATTGTGGACGGAGAGCATGTCAGTCAACTGCGCCGCCGGTATCGATGTGGCCATTTTGGGCGCCGTGAGGCAGGAAGTCGAGCCTTTGTTTCATCTCCTGGGCAGCCCCAGGGTTTTTGACTTTAGAGGAGAGGCCCTCCACCTGGGGCATTTCCAGGAGCGGAGCATCCTGATCGGCTCGACGGGATTGGGCAAGGTCAATGCGGCCATCACCACCGCCGCAATCCTCGAAACCTTCGGGGCAGCTCAAGTGTGGAACGTCGGGTGCGCCGGGGCCTACGAGGGCGGTCCACTCGATGTCGGCGACGTACTCATCTCTCGAACCGTGATCTGCGGCGACGAGGGGGTCCTCTCGAGAAACGGGGTCGAGTCCATGCGGACCATCGGGATTCCCCTCGTGAAGCGCGACGGCGAGCCCCTTTTCGATTGCTTCCCCCTTGCGGAAGGCTCGTGGGCGTACGAAAGGGTCCTGCGCCTCACGCCCGCCGGACTTTACACCATCGACGGCGGAAGACTCCAGCTCGTCAAGGCCGGCGAAAACGACAGGAAGCCGAAGGGGGAGGTTTTCCGGACCCTTCATGGACCGAGCCTCACGGTGAGCCTGGCCAGCGGCGATCGAAAGACCGCGGGCAAACGCCGCCAGCGGTACGGCGCACTTGCCGAGAACATGGAGGGGAGCGCCATGGCCCAAACCTGCGCGCGCTATGAGGTCCCCTTCCTGGAATGCCGCGCCATGAGCAACATCGCGGGCCATCGTGACAAAAGGGAATGGAGGCTGGAGCCGGCCTTCGAGCGCTGCTGCGCCGTGATCCGGCACTGGCTGGAAGGTGATTGATGACGCAGGTCCTGCACCTCGGCTATTCGCCGTGTCCCAATGACACCTTTATCTTCTGCGGACTGGCCTCCGGAAGGGTGAAAACTGAACCTTATAATATTGAGATCACCCTCGCCGATGTCGAATGGCTCAACCGGCAGGCCCTCTCAGCTTCGCTCGACATCACCAAAGTGTCCATCACCGCCATGCTCCACATCCTGGAATCCTACTGGCTGCTGGGCTCCGGCGGCGCCATCGGCCGGGGATGCGGCCCCCTCATCGTGGCCCGGGAAGCCTTTCCCCCCTCGGAGCTCATGGAAAAAAGGGTGGCCATCCCCGGACGTACGACCACGGCCAACCTGCTCCTCCAGCTTTCAGGCCTGCACCGGGGGCCCCTGCACGAAATGGTTTTCGACCAGATCATGCCCGCCGTGCGGCGCGGGGACGTGGACGCCGGGGTGATCATCCATGAGGGCCGGTTCACCTACCCGGCTTACGGCCTGACGCAGGTGCTGGATCTCGGGGCCTGGTGGGAGAAGGAGACGGGGCTGCCCCTTGCCCTGGGTGGAATCGCCGTCAAACGGAAATTGGGGAGCCAGGTCGCGTCGTTCTTCGAAGACAGGGTCCGCGAGAGCATCCTCCACGCGCGAGCCCACCCGGAGGAGGTCTGGCCCTACGTGCGACAACATGCGCAGGAAATGGCCCCCGACGTTATCCGCAGCCACATCGACATGTTTGTGAACGATTTCAGCGTCGAAACGGGGGAGGAGGGAGAGCGCGCCATCCGAGCTCTGCTGGAGGCCGCGGCGGTGCGGCAGAATCTCCCCATGCCTGCTCTGCCGCTTTTCTGGAGCTCATGACCCCCACGGAACCTTCATCGAGGAAAGCATTGCATGGCGATCAATGAACGACTCTTTGTCCTGTTTCCGCACCAGACCCTTCCAGAGCGGGACCTGGGGCAGCTGGCCCTTTTCATCCCCAAGCTCCACCTGCTCCAAGTGCTCGAACCCTTGCCGATCCCGGCCTGGGGCGCAGCACGCTTCGAAATCCTGCCGGCAGGGCTCGGCGAAATCGAGGCGGAGCAGCTCCGCCAGGCGCGGGAGAGCTTTCGGGAATTTGCCGCCGTGCACCAGGACCACTGCCTGGCGGCGTCTTACACCTCCGAGACATTCCTGCGACAGGATCTGGAGAGCCGATTGGATATCCAATCGTCGTTGAAAGGCAGGGAGGCGAAACCGCCCGGAGCCGGAAACCGGCAGATGCTGGAAGCGGCACTATTTCTCGAAATGGCTCTGGAATTCGACCGGAAGCAGGCGGACCTCGAATCCGACCTTGCCGAGGCCGCCCATCTTGAAACCGAGTTCCGCGAAATCCTTGGCATCAACGATGACGACACCATCGAAGACAGCCTGGAGACGCTGTCGCCTCCCCTCGCTTCCACCAGGGCTCACCTGTCGTTCATGCTGTCCAAACGCATCGTGAGCTGGCTCCGCGTCTTATCACGCGCGTCCGCCGCATCCGCTGGCCTGGCGCTGGTGACCGTGACTCAGGAAGTTGTCGACGAAGTCATCGACAGAGTCGAAGCGTTCATCAAGAGGCACCCCTCGGCGGCCGAATGGTCTCAAGCTCCGCCGGCCGCAATACCCTGCATCCCCGGCCTCCTCTCCGGCGAAGCAGCGGAGAAGCTGGAGGCTGTCCAGCGAGCAGATCATTACCTGAACTACCGAAGAAGTCTCGAAGCCCTTTTGGATGACCCTGGAAGCGACGGAAAACAGGAAGCCCTCCGCAACGCTGCAGAGCACATGACGCAGGCGATCGAGGCGGACCTCGGGCCCGGCGGCCCCCAGTGCCCCGTCAGGCAGCTTGTCCTGACCTCTTTCTCGAACCTCTCTCTGGCTGACTTCAAGCTCGCCCTGGACCCGGGCGGAGATCCTCCCCCACCCGAATGGGCCGACAGGCCGGCACCGCCACTGCTCTGTCTCCGGGACCTCCCCGCCACTCCCCTTCCCGACGACGAAATGTGGGAGTGAGGATCAGTTCGAACAGTCGGTTGCGTGTGTGGGCCGGACTCAAAGCCTGCCCGAGCGTATGATCGAAAAGACGAGCCAGAGCCCCAGGAAGGTGGCGATGACGTACCCGGTGATCCCCAGGATCGACGTGAGGGAGAGGCTCCTGAGTCCGAAGATATCGACAGTGAATTCCATCACCTTCTGATCGGAATTGAGGACCATGGCCGCAGCCAGGATGGAGGCGGCGATGACCATTCCCACCGTGAGCCGGTTCACCCCCTTTTCCAGCTTGCGGTCGATGGGATCGAACCCGGTGTGCCGAAGCTCGATGCTCTGGGTCCCCTTGGCGGTCTGCCTCAGGATGTCGGTGATATACTTGGGCAGCGTCTTCAGCTGCAGGGCCGTGGCGCGACTGTCCCGCCCCAGGTTCCTGAAGAGGCTCCTGGCATCGTAACCCCGCTGCAGCAGTTTCTTCGCATAGGGCCGGGTCACCTCGAGGATGCTGGCGTCGCTCCCCAGGATCTTTCCCAGGGCCTCGGTCTGGATGAAGGTCTTGAGCAGCAGCAGCAGGTTTCGAGGCAGCCGGACGTGGTATTTGAGGACCAGCACCATCAGCTGGTCGTAAACGTCCTTCACGGAGATATTCTGGAGGGACCTCCCGTAGAAGGGCTCGCTCATGTCCTTCAAGTCGATGCGGAAGGCCGCGAGATCCATGGTTTCTTCATTGATGAGCCCAGCATCCATCAGAGCATCCAGGACCATGTCGTAGTCGTGCTCGGCGTACCCGAGGAAAAGGTTGGCGATCTGGCGCATGGTCTCTTCATCCAGGTAGCCGATGATGCCGAAGTCCACCAGGCTCACGCGCCCGTCGCGCATGACGATGGTGTTTCCGGGATGCGGGTCCGCGTGGAAGTACCCGAACTCCATGAGCTGTCTCGAAAAGGAACGGAGCCCGATCATGGCCACCTCGTTGGGATCCAGCCCGGCAGCCACGATCTCGTCCACCTGGTCCATTTTGATGCCGTCGATGTGCTCCATGACCAGAACGGACCGGGTCGTGCACTCCCAGTAAACGCGGGGGATGTGGATTTCGTCCACATCCTTGAAGTTGAGCGCGAACTTTTCCATGTTTCCGGCCTCGATGAGCATGTCCAACTCACGGAAGATGATGCGCTCGAACTCCTTGACCAGGTTCACCGCCCCCAGCACGCGCCCCAGCTCGAAAGCGTTCTCCATCCTCTGGGCAAGGGCATACATGAGGCGGATGTCCTCGCGGATCTTCTTCTCGATTCCCGGCCGGATGACCTTCACCGCCACCGCCTCTCCGGAATGAAGCCGCGCCCGGTGAACCTGGCCCACCGAGGCCGCCGCCAAACACTCCTCGGTGAATTCTGCGAAAACCGCGTGCAGGGGCTTTTTGAGCTCGCCTTCGATGACGGTTTTGACTTCCTGGAACGGAATGGGCGGAACTCGGTCCTGGAGCTTCTTGAGCTCCTCGATGTGCTCGGCGGGGAAGAGATCTGCGCGGGTGCTCATGAGCTGCCCCAGCTTCACGAAGCTCGGGCCAAGCTCCTCGAGCACCAGGCGGATGCGGCGCGGAGAAGGAAAGGCGGACCGGATAACCAGGTCATCATCGGATTCCGGCTGGGTCCGCTCCCCCGACTTGCCGAAGAGCCGTTCCGCCACATCGCCCAGGCCGTGCTTGAGCAGTATGCGTGTGATCGTCCCGAATCTCCGAACGCCCCTGATGCCCGAAACGCTTCGCGACCATGCCATGGATGCCCTCGCCTTCTCAATGGAGCGCTGCCCGGTGACTTATTCCCTTGCCCTGTCGACACAGAAAAACGCCGCGACAAACATGATGAGACCGATTCCCGCCAGCAACAGGTGAGAGAAAGGATCCGTGGTCTCGCCAAACGATGCATTGCGAATGACGCTGGACGCGTGTGTGAGCGGAAGAAACTGGAGCAGGGACTGCACCCAGCCGGGCATGCGGTCCACCGGAAAGAAGGTGCCGCCCAGAAACGCCATGGGGGTAATGACAAAATTGGTGAGGAGGGCCTGGTCTGCGTGTGATTTCACCGTCATCGCCATGCAGACCGCCAGCGAGGAAAAAAGGAAACCGTTCAGCACGACACCCAGCCAGAAGGTCGGATTATACGACAGAAACACGCCGAAGGCAGCGCCGATGACCAGGATAACGGCGACGGAGAGAACGGCCCGGGTGATGCCCGCCAGGATCTCGCCCGTTACGTAGGCACGGTTCCGGATGGGCGCGGCCTGGAATTCCTCAAAGATCCGCCAGTAAAACCGGGCGATGTTGATTTCGCTGGCGATGGCGAAAGCCTGTGTCATGCTGTTCATGGCCACAAGCCCGGGAATGAGAAACTCGAGGTATGAGCGACCCGCAACCGTCACTTCCTTTCCCATGCCGTAACCGAAAGCCAGGATGTAGAGGAGGGGAGCCACGGACATGGAGGCGACCTGTCTCACGAGCTTCTTCTTGAGGATCAGAAGCTCCCGGTAGTAGATGGCGAAACAGCCCCTCATACGGCAGCCTTTGGCTTCATTGCTGAACCCTCTTGCCCGTCAGGGCGATGAAGACGTCCTCCAGGTTCACGCGCCGAAGGGAAAAGCTCCCCTGCTGCCGATCGACGTGCGCATTGGCTTCCTCGCGGCTGCGGAAATACTGTGTCTCCATTTCGCCGTTGGTGAGCCGGTCCAAGGCCCAGGCGCCGAGACCCGCCATGAGATTGCCCGGTGAGTCGACCGCCACGATGTTCCCCTGGTGAAGAAATGCCACGCGCTCGGCCAGGAATTCGGCTTCCTCGATGTAGTGGGTGGTCAGGAAGATGGTGGCCCCCTCCTGCTGAATGCGCTTGATGAGGGACCAGATTCGCCTGCGAATGGCCGGATCGAGTCCGACGGTGGGCTCATCCAGGAAGAGGATCCTCGGATGGTGCATGAGGGCCCGCGCCACCATGACGCGCCGCTTCAACCCGCCGGAAAGGGTCTTGACCGGGCTGTTTCGGCGGTCGTCGATCTCGACGTAGGCCAGAAGCTCGTCGATGCGCCGGCGGCGCTGGCGGCGGTCCATCTGGAAGAGACGTCCGTGGATGTCCAGGTTCTCGTAAACCGTGAGCTCATGGTCCAGGTTCAGAGTCTGAGGGACCAGCCCGCACTGGCGCTTGGCCTGAAGGGTGTCTCGCTCGATGTGATAGTCGTGCAGGTACGCATCTCCCGAGTCGGCTCGCGCCAGACCCGTGAGGATCCGGATGGTGGTGGTCTTTCCGGACCCATTGGGTCCCAGGTAGGCGAAAAGCTCCCCGGGGCCAACCCTCAGATCGATCCCCTTCAAGGCTTCAACGGACCTGTAGCTCTTCTTCAGCTTTTCTATTCGGATCACGGCAGCATCGAGTGGACGATGGGCATGGGGTCAAAAGCTCGATTTTTCGCAGGCGCCAAACAAGGACTCAGCCATGCAAACATTCCAGCCCGCTGAGCGGTCATGGCACTTTCTCCCCTGGAATGACTCCTGTCAAGGTCTTTTACATTCCCCGGAATTCCCAGACGTTCATCGGGCCATTCACTCGGCAGGATCGATTCAGTACAGGGCTTGAGCATCCGGACTCGGTCCCGTGTGAGGGCGTCCAGTGAGGCTTTGCTTAGAGGCTGTCGGCGGTCAGGCTTGACGATGAGGGTGGAAACAGCTAATCTGAAACGAATTACTCAACGAAAGGTGGCCGCGATGGCGACGGATCAAACTGAAGGCCTTTCCGCCAGCCTGGAAGACTATCTGGAAGTGATCTACCATCTGGAGCAATCCCAACGGGTTGCCCGAGCCAAGGACATCGCGGACCAGATGAATGTCCAGCGGGCTTCGGTGACGGGAGCGCTCAAGGCTCTGGCTTCCAAGGCGCTCATCAACTACAGCCCTTACAGCTACGTCACCCTGACCTCGGAAGGCCGGCGGATCGCCCGGGACATCATTCACCGCCACGATACTCTCAAAGAGTTCTTCATGACGACTCTGCAGCTCGACCCGCAGCAGGCCGAGGCCAATGCCTGCCGCATCGAGCATGCCATCGACCCCGTGGCCATCGATCGGCTGGTCCACTTCCTGGAGTTCATGAAGGTCTGTCCCAGGACCGGCCTGGGCTGGTACGACGGTTTTGCGAGGTTCTGCGCCAAGGGCGTTCAGTCCTCGGACTGCCTGAGCTGCCTCAAGGAATGTCTGGAGCGGATCGACGGAGCCAAAACCGGCGACGAGGCGTGCTGCTGAGTACAGCGCCATGCAGGAAGGTGTCCGAAATCAAAGCGAACGTCATCCCGGCATGTTCTTGGCCGGGATCCAGCAGTATTTTCAAATTTGCCCTGGATCCCGGCGAGAAGACCGCCGGGATGACGTCTGGGGTTGGGCACCTTATTCTGTTGCCGTGCACTAAGCTTCTTTCCGATTTCTTTTGACCGCCGATCACTCCGCAGCCCTGGGGGAGTCACTTTCCCCGTTTCCCGTGGGCGGACCGTTCTGCATGGCCAGCCGAACCACGAAATCGAGAAGGTCCGAGCTTTCCTCGTAGGCCCTTCCGCAGAAGCCCTCCCCCAGGTGAGCTGCGCTCTGATTGAAATCCTCGATGAAAGACTGCAAATCCTCCCCCTCGTACCAGGATCGGTAAAGCTCGAGCCCTGCCTGGAGACGAGCCAGCAGCTCCCCCGTGTACGGGTTCCGCTGGGTGATGGCCGAGTAGAGCGCCGGGTTCTGGGCGAACATCCTGCCCAGGATGTTCATCTCGAGCCTGTAGCTGGGACTGGTGTAACCCATCGTTTCGGCAATATCGACGTCCAGCTCGCGCAGCACATGTCCCGTGAGCATGGTGGTCATGTGAAAGAGCACCTGAATGATGCTCATCATCCGGTCGTGGTGCTCGGGCGTGCACTCCTTGACCTGGAGTCCGACCGAACGGAACCGCTGCCTGAGCCTCTCCCAGTGGGCCGCCTCGATGCGCACGGGGCAGGCCACCAGGGTCTGCCCCGCGTAAGTCGATATGCGCCCGCCGAACATGGGGTGGAGCCCGACCACCGAACCGGAGGAACGCAGCATCTCCCGCACGGGCCCCACCTTGAGGCTGGTCAGATCCATGAGGAGCTGCCGGGGACGGGTCACCGGGACCAGCTCCCTCATGATCTCCTCGGTCCGATGGAGGGGCACGGAGAAGACCAGAATGTCCGAGGATTGGGCCAGGTCGCGCGCCGTGACGGAGGTGCCGAGATCCGCCACGTCCACGCGATAGCCCTGGTCCAGGAAGAATTTCGTGAAGAGGCGGCCCATCTCCCCGAGCCCCCCGACGATACCGACGCGGGCGGGAGGCTCCCAGGGAAAGGGGTTGGCCGAAGGCCCGCCGTGGACATCCGATTCCCGGGAAACCCTCTCGTCGCTGTGCTTGAGTCGATTCATGGGACCCTCTTACAGCGTGCGTCCGACGGCCTGAGCAACCCGCGAGCATTCCTCCAGCACCGAGGCGAAGGCGGCGGGGCGCAGGGACTGGGGACCGTCGCTCAAAGCCTCCTCGGGCCTCACGTGAACTTCAATGAGGAGCCCGTCGGCTCCGGCCGCTATGGCGGCCCGGGCCATGGCCGGCACCAGGTCCACCCTGCCGACGGCGTGGCTCGGGTCCACGATGACGGGAAGATGCGTGAGCTGCTTGAGCAGCGGCACCGCACTGAGATCCAGGGTGTTGCGCGTCTCGGTCTCGAAGGTCCGGATGCCTCTCTCGCAGAGGATGATCTTCTCGTTGCCCTGAGCCGCGATATACTCGGCAGACATGAGAAACTCCTTGATGGTGGCGCTCATGCCCCGCTTGAGGATGACGGGCTTGTCGATGTTGCCCACCTCGGTGAGAAGCCGGAAATTCTGCATGTTCCGCGTGCCGATCTGGACGACGTCGGCGTACTTGCAGACCAGGACCGTGTCACGCGGGTCCATGAGCTCGGTGACCACCAGCATTCCCGTCTCCTCACGGACGGCGGCCAGCATCTTGAGCCCCTTTTCCCCCCATCCTTGAAAGCTGTAGGGAGAGGTGCGGGGCTTGAAAGCGCCGCCGCGCAGGAAGCCGACGCCAAGGGGCTGCAGGGAAAGCGCGATCTCCTCGAGCACCTCCCGGCTCTCGACGGCGCATGGGCCCGCAAAAAGCTGGATCTTCCTGCCGCCGATTTCCTGCCCGTTCACCCGGATGATCGTATCTTCCGGTTTGAATTCCCGGCTCACCAGCTTGTAGGGCTTGAGAATCGGGAGGACCGACTCCACCCCCGGCCAGGATTCGATGGGAGTCTCCCGGAGCACCCTTTCGTCTCCGATGGCTCCCACGATGGTTCGCTGCTCCCCCTTGGAAATGTGGGCCCCGAGCCCCTTGTCCTCGAGCTTTCGCACGATGCGCTGCAGATCTTCCTCTGTGTGTTCGGGCTTGAGTACGATGATCATGGCTTCCTGTGCCTCCTGCTTTGTGATGGTTGGGGCCGCAAGCCCCGTTGAACGATTACAGCCTGCTTCTCCGGTTCCCACAAAGACAAAAGCCGCGAGCTTGGTTTCGCCCACGGCCTCGGAGGATGTCTTTCCCGCCAAAAGAAAAGCCGTGGGGCCTGTTCAGGATACCCACGGCTCGATGCTTCAGCTTTGAAGGGGAGAGTCACATGCGGTGCATACCCTGAACGCTCCTATAGGCGCGGTAGTAATAATAAAAGCTGCAATAAAACAGGGTCTGCACGTCCAACACTCCTCCAATGGGATTCGCGCCACCTATATCCCCGGTCTCCGCAGACTGTCAAGCACTAATTGCATCTATTTTCTCTTGATGATCCTGCTGAAAATCCTGCCGAGGCGCGGCTCCTCGGCCCGCATGGGCTGGCGCTCGAAGCGGTCCAGCCGGGCGTGTTCGCCGTGGTGCGCCGGGCCGCCGAGCCGGCCCACGACGACACGGGGCCGGCGCCGGACGTCGAGCCGCTGCAGGAAATCACGGTCTTCGCGAGCCGCTACCGGCTCGACACCCAGCGCGGCCTGATGCTCGCGGAAGTGACGCGTAAGGACATCGCGGCGCTGCCCGGGCTCGACCAGGACGCGATGCGGGTCACCCGGTTCCTGCCGGGCACCGCGACCACCGGGCTCACGGCGCGCGCCCACGTGCGCGGCGGCTACGAGAACGAGATTGCGACCTACTTCGACGGCGCGCCGCTGTTCGAACCGTACCACTTCAAGGACTTCTACGCGCCGCTCGGCATCCTCGACCCGGGCGCCATCTCGCGCGTGGACTTCTACAGCGGCGTTCCCCCGCCGCGCTACGGCGGCCGGCTGTCCGGCGTGCTGGAGATGGCGCCGCGCGAGTGGGAGGGTGAAAACCACCATGAGATCGGCGTATCGCTGCTCTACGCGCATGCCCTGTCCGAGGGCCA
>Ga0101944_10004500_pt1 | contig 17127 bp, 13 predicted proteins | sample DewCreD2012metaG_FD_75245 | JGI IMG/M metagenome (GOLD analysis project Ga0101944, IMG submission 75245) | Hot spring sediment bacterial and archeal communities from British Columbia, Canada, to study Microbial Dark Matter (Phase II) - Dewar... ...
TCATCCGTCCCGTTTGTAATCACAGAGGAGCATTTCTCGATATAGAGGGCGCAATCGTGGGTCAGCCCTAAGGGATCGGCGAGGTTCACCGGGTCGTTCAGAACGTAGGCGTAGCGGGTGAGCGATTGCGGGTCGCTGAAGTTGCCGGCCAGCGGGTCGACGCCGATCCAGCGGCCGAGGCGGTTCCGGTGGTAGCGGAAGATGGCGTAGTCGTTGTCCGATTCGGGGTCGCATTCGTAGCTGGTGAACTGCCACTTGCTAGGCGCGAGGCTATTCCCCGCACCGTCCTGCGCATACCAGGACTCCCCAAACGGATAATGCCCGCGCTTGCCTCTTCGCATCTAGTTGGTTGCAGCTTGGGAGCAAAGTTCCGCTATCTGACTACTGTCTCTTCTTTTTTGACTTCACGTACAAATTGGTACCGCTGTTCCGACCTGTTCCACTGGTACTGCTTGCGGAGAATCAGCTGCTTATCCCCCATGGCAATCGTCTGTTCGCTGTACACACTAGTGTCGCCACGGCTGTAATCCCCTAAGCCGATTGTAACGTTAGTTGCAGAGGCAACCAGGTCCTTTTCGACGTTATCAAGCGGAACTAGACGCAGGGTTCCCTCGGGCATTACTTGCCAAACCCTCAGCCATGTCCACGGGCTCGCACCTGTCTCAACATACTCGACGGCAAGCTCGGTCAATTGGTCCCCGTTGACATCATCGACGGCAAGCTTGACCACCTGATGGAAGTTCTTTCTGAGCAAGGTGGTATTGCTGTCTGCGCCTTCGCGAAAGGCGTATAAAAAGTTAAAAGTTGTGGACCAGGCTCTTTCTCTCCGGATAGGGATCTCATCAAAACCAATTGTTAGCACGATCCAGATTTGCCAACCTCGCTCCGGGCAGCTTAATTTCCGAAGCGCAACTGGCACCTGATCCTTCGGCAAAGATCCTGCGAATGGAAACTCCAGAGGGAGGCTTTGTTCGAAACCGAGTGTTTGGACAGACTGGATCGTCTGTTGTTGACCCAAACCGAGTAGCACTACTCTCCCGTCCTGATCGACGGCGATGGCCTGTTCTACAGTCCCTCTCGCGGGACGGACCGAAACAAAACGGTATTTCTTGCTGCAGGTGTCCTGCGAAGCTTGGCCGGACCCGGAGACGGGTAAGCTCCACGGCAACGCCGCCATGGCTGCCAGGAAAAACGCCAGCGCCTTAATCAGTGTGAACCTTGATGTACACGAGTGCTGTCCAATTGGCCTACGGTCTTGCATTTCCGCTCAGACAATCAAAGAAGGTCGTCATCGAAGGTAGCAAAGCATTAAGTGCTCTGAGACGTTGTGCTGCTCCGCCTGCGCCGACATACAGCTCAGGACGTCGCAAGTCTCGCAGGTACGCTGCGCCAGTTGCGATATTCGCTCAGATATCCCCATTGAAGGTCCCGTGCGGCTCGAAGTTCGAGCCAAACGCGTTGCCAAAAGCCGGAAAAGCGGGTTATTCGCATTGCCGCTGTTGAGCTGCATCGGGCCAACATCGACTGTTCCATTGCGATTCCTACGGGAGTTGGCTACCGCTAAGTTGCTGTGAGACTCTAACGCCAAGGTTGCACCTACCACCGCCGGGTCTGCACCCACCAGAAGCAACTCCTGAAAAACAGCCAGCGCAGCTTCATACCCAGGTATGCTCCGATCCGTGCCAGGAATGGTGCCTGTTGTTCCACCGCAAGCCTGCTGAGCGCAGTCTTTATAAACCTGTTGTGTGAATCCCGGCAAGCCAGGGGGCTTCAGCGCGGGTGGCCGGCCACCACCGCCGCCACCACCGCCAACACCAACGTCCTCACACAAGATTGCCTCTAGCAGCGTGATCGTCACCGTATAGGTTGGCTCCTGCCCGCCTATTGAGTGACCCACAATCTCTACTTTTGCCCTCCAGATGCACCCCCACAGGAACAAGAAAACATCTAACCCCAGTGGGTCGACCTTATTGACGGGGTCGTTCAGGGCATAGGCATACCGGTTCAATGATCGCGGGAGGTCCATGTGCCCGGCCAGCGGGTCGACACCAGTCCAGCGGCCCCGGCTCGGGTCGTACTGGCGAAACCAGGTGTGGTAGAGACCGGTCTCGGAATCGTATTCCATCCCTGCAAAGCGGTACTGGATGGGAATGGTACACGCACTCGCTCCCCCGGTGAACTCCCCGAACGGCTCATACGCACACGGCACCCCGTGAGCTCTCTCAGCGGCCAGGGCTCATGCTGAATCATCCTGCACGAGCTAAGAAATACCGCCCCGCCACAGCGGCACATCGACGCACCGCCTGTCGAGTTCCCATTCGCATCGGTGCACACCCGCGTCGAGCCGAGATGATCGGTGTGGAGGAACGTTGCTGTCGAGACACTGCTGCCTGTCTGCTTGGCAATCCGCTGCCCGCCAAAGGAGATGTAATCCGTCCATGTCGAGCCCTGCTTCTCGGAGATGACCACCGCCCCGACCTAGAGATAGTCCGTCACCCACGCCGCTGACCGTCTTCCGCATCCGCTCCTCCGGAACGAAGCCGCCGGACGGCCCACGCTCATTGCTGGCTCCCTAGCTGCGTCCATCATCAACTGTCGGTGGCAATCCTATTCTGATTGTGACCAGAGTGGTTTCATTCTGTACGTCCGAATCACATCCTCGTCTATGCCGTGGGCCTTGCGTAGAATCCTCTGAACCCCTTTCAGATCGGCCGACTCGACCATCTGGTCGCTCACAAGATCCCAGATGTCTGCAGTATGCTTATTGACGGCGTAGTGTCCAACGGTCACGGACCCAGTCCCTTCGCGAGCAGAGTTATACACCCAGAAAAAAAAGTAATCCGCTTGATTGAGCTCTTTGGCTGGCGACTGCTCCCACCCAACATCCATCCCCTGGGATCGAACCGCTTGGGCCGGAGGAATGAGATAGATGAGGATCTCGGCTTCGTGAAGGGCCAGTAGCCCAGGCTGTGGCGAGCTACCTTGAGCGGTGGCTAGTAGCACCGCCCCGATGAGGCTGACAACGACAATTGACTGAAACCCAGTCCAAGAAGCGAAATTCATAGCAACCTCCTACAACAACCCTCGGACACAGGGGAGCAGAGCTTGGATGCGCCGAATTGTGTAAGAAGCTGTTGCACAACCCCATGCAAGGCTCTGAAATGACGGTGGTTGGGTTTTCTCAGATGAAGCATAACAGGGGGCGGCAGCGCCAGGGGGAGGGCCGATGGCGCGATCCGGTCCGTTGCTGACCGACGCGCAATGGGAGAAGATTCGGCCCCTGCTTCCCAAGCCGCCTCGGCACCTACGCGGCGGCCGACCGCGTGCCCCCGACCGCAGGGTGCTGGAAAGCATTTTGTGGATCCTGCGGAGTGGGCAAAACCCGCCGGGGGAAAGGCACGAAGTGGATGGTGGTGGTTGACGGCCAGGGTCTTCCTCTGGGAGGCCACCTTCACTCTGCATCCCCGGCGGAAGTCCGGCTCGCGGAGACCACGCTCGCGACGATCCGCGTAGGACGGCGGCATCACCCGGGCCGTCCGCGGCAGAAGCCGGAGCGGGTGATCGCCGACAGGGCTTACGACAGCGATCCATTGCGGTTCCGTTTGCGGCGACGGGGCATCGAGTTGATCTGTCCGTACAAGAAGAATCAAGTCCGGCCACGCAAGGCGGGCGCAAACTGCGTCGGTACCGGCGTCGCTGGACCGTCGAGCGCACCATCACCTGGCTGGGCAACTTTCGCCGCCTGGCCATGCGCTGAGATCGTTCCCTCACCATCTACCAAGCCTTTTTCCATATCGCCTGGTTCCTGATCGTCTTAGGGAGAATTTTGCAATGGTTCGAGTCACCGCGGTTGCAAGCACCCTACATTGGGCTGCTGGCTGCATGAGGATTGAGCATGCGAAATCTCCGAACGGTATCCTCTGTGATCGCATGAGCTCGGCGGAGAATTGTTTGTACCCTCTCGATTTCTTTCCCTTGCACCAGACTGTCAAAAACGAGATCCCAAACGTCCGCATTATGCTTGTTTACGGCGAAGTATCCAATGGTGACCGAGGCCGTCCCAGTTCGGTCTTTGTTGTAGACCCAGAAAATGTAAAAGTCCTTTTGATTATAGGCATCACTATCTTGAAGCTCCCAGGCTACATCCATGCCCTGTCGTCGTACCTCCACTGCTGCCGGAAGCAAGTAGATTAGGATTTCGGCTTCGTGAAGAGAGATTTTTTCTAGTTTCTGAGCAGAAGATTGCCTCGAGTCAGTTTGTTGTGACCCTGAGAGCAAAACTGCCCACCAGAGGAGGCTGATGCAAATTATGCTCATGAATAGCCCCTTTTTTCTCTGCGGCCCAGCTAACGTGTTATCCCCGGTCATGTGTGTTCTGAATGTTATTGAGCTCCAGTCTAGGAAGCCATGTCTGACTCAGAGCCCGCGATCGATGCAGTTCAGTACCTCGTAAATATTTGAAATACGGTTGACCAATCGGCTGAAGTAGCCCATCTCGGAATTGAAGGCCCCCAGCCTATGCGTTCCTGTTGTCAGTCCCCGGGCAAAATCTTCAGCAGTTACAGCACCACGGACTCGTGCTCCATGAGTGCTTCCGGCAAACGACCATGCCGAATTTTCGAAACTGGGTTCTGGGTATCTTCCAAATCTACGACCATCCGCTGTCACATAAGGTTCGCCTTCAGTCCCTCGGAATTGTCTCCCAACAGTCAATCCGAAGTAGTTCCCAGCTGTTCGAGCAATTCTGCTGCGACTGTCATCGCTTTCTAGCGATGACAGTCCAAGGATAAACGTTGGGCTGGTCTCGAGTACTGTAGCCACTTTTTTGGCAACAGCCAAGTTGCTCTGAACAAACTCAAACCTAGCTGGAAATTTGCTTCTGAGGCGAGAGCATATTTCCCGGGAATTGGCATCGGAACTTTCTTGTGCAGACGCAGGACCGCCGCCAGCATCTTCGCTGGCAATCTCAAACAAGAGTCCATCGGTAGACAGGCAGGCCGACACGGGCAGATTCAACAAGCGGGCGAACTCAAATCGGCGCTCCTCTTCTTCTATGGACAAGCCCATTTCAACGAAGAAGCCAACAAAGCATCCTGCCTGTGGCCCCGGTCCCCCCGAAGACTCCAGGCCCAAGGGATCGGTGCGGTTCACTGGGTCGTTCAGGATGTAGGCGTAGCGGGTGAGCGACTGCGGGTCGCTGAGGGAGCCGCTCAGCGGATCGACGCCAGTCCAGCGGCCCTGGCTCGGGTCGTACTGCCGAAACCAGGTGTGGTAAAGACCGGTCTCGGAATCGTATTCCATCCCTGCGAAGCGGTAGTTGGTGGGTATAGTACACGTACTCGCCCCGCCGGTGAACTCCCCGAACGGATAATGGCACTGCTCGACTACGTTGCCACTGGCATCCGTGGTCAAGCGGGTGGAAAGATGATCCGGGTGAAGGTAGTTGGTCGTGCTGCCCTCCAGGGTAGCCAGAAGTTGCGAGCCCAACTAGATGTACTCCCGCGTCGGGCTCGATGGCGCCGCCCCGTTCTCGTACTCGGCGATCAGCTTGGCCCCGGAGAAGATATACACCGTCGTGGTCGTGGAACGCGAACAATCGGCGCGCACTTCTTCACCCGCAAGCCCGCACCGTTGTAGACGCAGGTCGGCTCAGTGCTGTTGACCTGCGCGACCCACCTGGAAAAGCGGCATGCGCCTGTACCAGCCCATCCGCGGCGCGTCGAAATGGAGCGGAGAGAGCGGCAACCAGCTGGCTCGTTGGACCACCGAGCTTCTCCAAGCTGCGGTACTCACTCGGCCAGGCTTCCGTCTCTTTACCTGGGTTCTCGGTAGTCCAACTCGATGGGAGGCGGGCTGCCGCCGGGGCCTTTCAGGTAATGTTCCATCCACTGGAGCATGCGCAGGGAGTAGTCCAGGCGCGAGGCTGCCCGGCGGTTGCCGTGTTCTTCACCCGGGTAACGCACCAGGCGCACCGGGGCCTGGCTGCGCAGCTTCAGGTAGCGATACATTTCGAGCGACTGGCTCGGATGCACCCGAGGGTCATCGGTGCCGCCGAGAATCAGCGTCGGTGTGCGCGACTTGCCGGTGTGATAAATCGGGCTGCGTTCGAGCATGTGCTGCCATTTCTCCCAGGGCCAGTAACGGAAGTGGACGTAGTACATCTCCCAGGGAATGTCGGTGGTGCCAAGTTTTGAGATTTCGTCGCTGATGCCGACGAACATCACACTGGCCGCAAAGCGTTCCGAGTAATACGTCGCGCCCCAGGCCGAAGCGTAGCCGCCATAGCTGCCACCGGTGATGCCCACTTTGTTCCGGTCCACTAGGCCCGTGGCAATCAGATGGTCCACAGCGTCGACCAGGTCGTCGAATTCTTTGCCGGCAGGGTCGCCCTGGCTGAGCTGGCTGAACGCAACGCCCCGGCCGGTCGAGCCCCGGTAGTTGGGGTAGAAGACAGCAAAACCGCGGCCCGCGGCCATCTGCCCGGGGTTGCTGTAGCTGGTCAGCCAGCCGTTGCGGAAATGCGCCTCGGGGCCTCCGTGCACCACCAGAATGAGCGGGTAGCGCGTGCCAGGTTGCTCATCGAGCGGACGGATCAGCAGACCTTCCAGTTCGAGTCCATCGCGGGCGCGATAGCGGACGACTTCCTGGCGCGCCAGTCGGCGTTCGGCCAGCCAGGGGTTGGAGTTGGTCAGCCGGCGTGGGGCGGCGTCCCCATGCTTCATGGTGAACAGCTCCGCCGGATGCTCGGGCGACTGCCCGAGCAGGGCAGCAGCGGTTCCGTCCCGTGAAAGTGAGAACCCGGTCAGGATCACCCCGCCGGCGGGGAGGATGGTTTTGCGGCCGGAGCCATCGGCACGAATTTCATTGAACGTCGTCCAGACGCCTTCGTCGCCGAGGAACATCAGTGTGTCGTTGTCCTGCCAGGCGACGTCGGCGACGTGACCCAGATAGCCGGGCAACAGGTCGCGAAACTGGCCGGTCGCGGCGTCAACCACCATCAGCCGACCTTCGGCGGGATCGTGAATTTCCGCCGCAGAAATCATGGCCAGGCGGCGGCCGTCCGGGCTCCAGACCACTTTGCCGAGCTTGCCCGGATTTTCGACCTTACGGACCGCAGCCACTTCGTGGCCCGCCAGCCGGACAATGTGGAGCCGTTTGCGAATCAGGCTATCGTCCACCAACGGCGTGGGGGCCAGCACAACAGCGAGCTGGTCCCCGGTCGGGCTCCAGGCCACGTCGTGGGCTGAGCCGGGCAGATTCAACTGGCGCGGCTTTGCTGCACTGCCCGGTTCGGCAATCCAGACGCGGACATACGGCACGTCTTCCTCGTAGATTTCCTGATTGAACCCCTGTTCGCGGAGTTTTCGTTTAGCTTCCGGGATGGCGTCGGCAGCGAGAAAAGCGACACGTCGCCCATCGGGGCTCCAGGAGTAGGCGGTGATGTTCGTTTCGTGTTCGAGGATTTTGCGGGCTTCGCCGCCGTCGAGCGGGATGACGTAAAGTGCCCGGGCGCGGTCGCCGCTGCGACGGGCCAGAAAGCTGATGCCCTTGCCGTCGCGCGTCCAGGCAATCGAGCCGACGTTCACCGGTCCGGTGACGAACGGGCGGGAGTGGCCGGCGGTGTCCGCAACATGCAGCTCGGCCCAGGCCGGGCCGTCGGGCTCCTCGAACGGGATGCGCGGCACGCTGAGCACGTAGGCGATGTGGCGGCCGTCGGGCGAGATTTCAGCGCTGGCCACGTTGCGCAGCCGGGCGACGTCGTGCGGGGTCAGCGCCGACTGCGCCAGCCCGGCCGGCCCGACCAGCAGCGTGCACAACAGCAGAAGAAACACATGAATGCTCGGACGAAAGCGTTGCATGGCAGGCTCAGACCTCCTGGCTTGGAGCGGTTTCTCTCACGGGCGCGCAGCAGCGAGCGTAGTCACTGGGCGGCATCCGTGTCAACGGAAACTGCCTCACAAGCCGCCGGAAGCGCGCGCCGGGCAAAATGCGCTATGATGGTAACGCCGGACGGTGTCCGGCCGTTTTACTCTGTAGGTGGGCCGCAAAGCGCAGAGCACGCGGCTGAGGATGACGGAACGATGAGGTGCTTGGCTGGGGTGGGTGGCAACATGCAGTCTTTTCGAGCACAGGTGTGTGCGCTGCTGCTCGTGCTGGCGCTGCCGGTGGCACTGGCGGCACAGGGGCCCGGGCAGGAGCCGTCGCTGGTGCGGTACACCGAGGCCCGCGAGCACAACCTGCGTGGCACGGTGACGCTGCCGGGCACGGTCGAAGCGGCCACGGTGTCGCTGGTGGCCAGCACCGTCGAAGGGCTGGTGGTGGAGCTGCCGGGTCGCGAGGGCCGGCGCGTGCGCGAAGGGGACGTGCTCGCGCGGTTGCGCACCGTCAGCAAGGAGCTGGAGCTGGAAGCGCAGCGTGCGGCCTTGCGCGAAGCCGAAGCGCGCCTGAAGCTGGCAGAGGCCAACCTGCGCCGGGCACAGGAGCTTTACGAAGCCGGTGTCATCTCGCGCCAGCAGTTCGATGATGCGCAGTCAGAATTCAGTGCCTGGCAGGGCCGTGCCGACACGCTGAAAGCCACCGTCGCGCGACTGGAAGACGAACTGGACCGCATGACGATCCGCGCCCCGTTTGCGGGTGTCGTCGTACGGGAGCGCACCGAGGTGGGGCAGTGGGTCAACGCGGGCAGTCCGGTGGTGGAAATGGTGGCGCTGGATACCGTGGAAATCCGCGTAGACGTGCCCGAGCGGTATTACACGCGACTGCGCACGGGCCATCGTGCCGAAGTCACGCTGGATGCCCTGCCGGGCAGCCGGCTGAGCGGTCGTGTACTGGCGGTTATTCCAGCCGCCGACCCGCAGGCACGCACCTTCCCGGTCAAGGTGGTGGTCGAGAACCGCGGTGGCCGGATCGGCGCCGGGATGCTCGCTCAGGTGTCGTTTCCGATGGGCGAGATCACGGCGGCAACCATCGTGCCGAAAGACGCGATTGTTCGGCAGGGCCCGGTGACCGTCGTGTATCGGGTCAACGGGGATAACACGGTCGAGCCGGTGCCGGTGGAGACGGGAGCCGCGGCCGGCGTGTGGATTGCCATCAACGGAGCGATCCGTCCCGGCGATAAAGTGGTCACCCGCGGCAACGAACGCTTGCAGCCGGGCCAGCCGGTGCGGGCCATCCCGCTGGAGTATGAGCTGCCATGAAGATCATCGAAAGCTCGATTCGCTACCCGGTGACGACCACGGTCGGGGTGTTGTTGCTGGTGCTGTTCGGCATGATTTCGCTGTTCCGCATCCCGATCCAACTGGTGCCGAATGTCGAAGAACCCAAGGTCACCGTCACCACGGTGTGGCCGGGAGCCAGCCCGCAGGAAATCGAGCGCGAAATCATCGACGAGCAGGAAGAACAACTGAAGAGCCTGGAAGGATTGACGAAGCTGGAAAGCGAAAGCCGAGACAGCCAGGGCACCATCACGCTGACCTTCCAGGTGGGCACGCCGCTCGACACGGCGCTGCTCAAGGTGGCCAACCGCCTCGAACAGGTCCCGTCCTATCCCGAAGACGTGGACAAGCCCGTCATCCGCAGCGTGGACGTCAATCAGGGCGCGATTGCCTGGTTTTCGCTGAAGGCGCGCGAGCCGGATGGGTTTCAGGGCGACATCACCACGCTGTACGACTTCGCCGACGACTACATCAAGGCGGCCTTCGAGCGCGTGCCGGGCGTGGCCGTTTCCAACGTCCTGGGCGGCCGCGAACGCGAAATGCAGGTCATCGTCGACCCGGCACGACTGGCCGCACGACAGGTGACGCTCACCGAAATTGCAGCCGCACTGGACCGGGAAAACTTCAACTACTCGGGCGGAGATTTCGACGAAGGCAAGCGCCGCTATGTGGTGCGCACGGTGGGCGAGTACACCTCGCCGGAAGCCATCGGCAATGTGATCATCACGCGGCGCGGCGGCGTGCCGATCTATGTGCGCGATGTGGCGCGGGTCGAGCTGGGCTATCGCAAGGTGCAGGGGCGCGTCTTCCACAAAGACCGGCCTGTGCTCGCTCTGAACGCCATCAAGGAACCGGACGCCAACGTGCTCGAAGTGATGGCCGCGCTGAAGCAGACGGTGGCCCGCCTGAACCGCGAGCTGCTGGCGCCGCGCGGTCTCGAGCTGGTGCAGGTCTACGACGAAACCGACTACATCTACAGTGCGATCGGACTGGTTGAGCAGAGCCTGGTGGTGGGTTCGCTACTCGCGGTGCTGTGCCTGCTCCTGTTCCTGCGCAGCGGCACGAGCACGCTGGTGGTGGCGACAGCCATCCCGATCAGTCTGATCGGTTCGTTTCTGGTGCTGCAGGCCATGGGACGCACGCTGAATGTGATCACCCTGGCCGGCCTGGCCTTCGCCTCCGGCATGGTGGTGGACAATTCCATCGTGGTGCTGGAGAACATCTATCGCCATCGCCAGATGGGCAAATCGCGCTTTGCCGCTGCCTACGACGGCGCGCGCGAGGTCTGGGGCGCCGTGCTTTCCAGCACGCTGACCACGATCGCCGTCTTCGTGCCGGTGGTGTTCATCCGCGAAGAGGCCGGACAGCTTTTCGCCGACATCGCGATTGCCATCAGCGCCGCTGTCGGGCTGAGCCTGCTGGTGTGCATCACCGTGGTTCCCTCGATGTCCGCCAAAATTCTGTCTGCGGTGGAAGCGGGCCAGCCAGCACGCGGGTTTCACAACCTGTGGGGACTGGTGAACGCAGCACAGCGTGTGCAGACGACGGTGGCCAGCACCGTCCACTGGCTGCTCGGCAGTACCGTGCGCCGGCTGGCGGTGACGCTCGGGTTGACCGCAGCTTCCATAGGCCTCAGTTTCCTGCTGCTGCCCAAGGCGGAATATCTGCCCACCGGCAACAACAACTTCGCCTTCGGCATTCTGCTGCCGCCACCCGGCTACAACGTCGACGAAGTAGCCAGCATGCGGCACATCCTGTTTGAAGATTTGCGGCCGCTGTGGGAAGCCGATCCCGACGACCCGGCCACCCGCGCCCTGCCGGGCGGGGGCATAGACAACCTCTTCTTTGTCGCTCTGCCCGGACAGGCCTTCATGGGAGCGCGGGCTCGCGACCCCCTGCGGGTGGCGGAACTGTTGCCGGTGATCCGCGCTGCCTACGCCAAGTTGCCGGGCACGATCGGCGTGATTCAACAGTCCAGCCTGTTCCAGCGCGGCCGGGGCGAGGGGCGCAACATCGACGTGCAGGTCGTCGGACCCGAGCTGCCCGAGCTGATTGCCCGCGGCGCACGGATTTTCGTAGAAGTGATGCAGAAACTGCCCGGCGCGCAGGCGCGTCCCATCCCCAGCCTCGACCTGGGCAATCCGGAAGTGCAGGTGGTCACCGACCGGCGCCGCGCGGCGGATCTGAACCTCTCGAACCGGGAGCTGGGCTTCGCCGTGAACGCCCTGGTGGATGGGGCCAAGGTGAGCGAGTACCGTTTCGAGGGCCGCGAGATTGACCTGATGCTGCGCGGCGAAGACATCTACGCCAGCCGTACACACCTGATCGAGCGCATCCCCATCGCCACTCCCGAAGGCCGGCTGGTGACGCTCGGCTCGGTGGCGCAGGTGCAGGTGGTCAACGGCCCGACGCAAATCAACCACCGCGAACGCGAGCGCGCCATCACCATCCAGGTGCAGCCGCCGGAGACGATGCCCCTCGAAGCAGCCATGGACACCATCCGCGAAGAAATCCTCGCGCCGATGGAACGCGAGGGATTGCTCGGCGGCAGCTACCGCGTTAACCTTTCCGGCAGCGCCGACAAGCTGACCCAGGCACTCAACGCCTTCCGCTGGAACTTCCTGCTCGCCGTAGTCATCACCTACCTGCTGATGGCTGCGCTGTTTGAAAGTTTTCTGTATCCGTTCGTGATCATCTTCAGCGTGCCGCTGGGCGCGGTGGGCGGATTCATCGGGCTGTGGCTGGTGAATCAGACGCTGTCCTATCAACCGCTCGACATCCTGACCATGCTCGGGTTTATCATTCTGGTGGGCACGGTGGTGAACAACGCCATCCTGATTGTCCACCAGTCGCTGAACCACATGCGCGACGAAGGCATGGAGCCGCGCGAAGCCATCACCGAAGCCGTCCGCAACCGCATGCGCCCGATGTTCATGACCACCGGCACCACTGTCTTCGGCCTGATCCCGCTGGTCCTGTTCCCGGGTGCCGGCTCGGAACTGTATCGCGGGCTCGGCGCGGTGGTGCTCGGCGGGCTGGTGATTGCCACCCTGTTTACGTTGCTCCTGGTGCCGTCGCTGTTTAGCCTCACACTGGACGCCAAAGCTGCGCTTGTCCGCCGCTGGCAGACTCTGCTCGGCACCGTCCCCACCGAAGCCGATTAGAACTCCGGCTCCCGGCCGGGCAATGGGACGAAGCTGGCGCCCGTGGGTCGGCACGACTTCACCCGCAACGGGTGCGCGTGTTCGGCTGGCTCGAGGCCACCGGCAGGAACGACTGCGAACTCCCTTCCCTTGAACCGACACGACTCCTCCAAACGCCCCTTTCGCTAAAAGGTGAGCGCAGCGAGAAAGCAATGGGCAGTTCACTTCCCGATGCAGCAGCCCTATGCGGTGTTGAAGGGATTCGAGAGCGCTTGCAGGTGAGAGTGGTGGGCCTGGGTAGACTCGAACTACCGACCTCACCCTTATCAGGGGTGCGCTCTAACCACCTGAGCTACAGGCCCGAGCTCGTTGCACGGCGCAGACCCATCATAACGGCAGCCCCGGCAGTGGTCAAGGCAACCGGTGCGCACCACGAACGCCACGAGCGCTGCTTCGTCGCGCGGCGCCGACGTACCCGGCCGATGGCTTGGTTCACCGATGCGAGAGCATGACTGCATCTTCTCTGCGATGTTCTGTCGCCTCAACGAAGACGGAAGGGCCACACGCTCGAACGATAGACCCAAGCAGTTCGACGTCACCGGCGGCTCGAGAAAGCTCCGCGACTCTCTGTCCGGTGCGGCGGCAGTGTGTTCTGAGCGAAGCCACAGTTCGTCGTTCTGCCTGCGAGCGGCATCCCCGCTTCAGAAAGTGTACCCGCGCGGTTTTTGCTGAGCGAAGGCCTCGGCCGCTCAGGCGCGGTAGACGCGTTCGGCTTCGAGCACGCCGGCGATGCGTTTCAGGTTGGCCAGGATGCGATCGAGCTGTCTGCGATCGGCGATTTCGAGCAGGATGTCGATGCGGGCGTAGAGATGCTCGCTGCGGGTTTCGAGCGCGCGGATGTTCGAGCCGGCATCGCTGATCACCCGGGTAATTTCGGCGAGCATGCCGGTGCGGTCCTCGGCGCGAATCAGCAGGCGCACGGGGAAGCTCGTGTCGGCCTGTCGCGCCCATTCCACGGGAATGCGGCGTTCGGACTCGTAGAGCAGGCGCTGCACGTTCGGGCAGGACTTGCTGTGCACGGCGACGCCACGGCCGCGGGTGACGTAGCCCACGATGTCATCGCCGCGAATCGGATTGCAGCAGCGGGCGCGATAGACCATCAGATCGTCGTAGCCCCGCACCAGAATGGCGGCGTCGCGGATGCCCAGCGCGCGCTTGACCCGGGTGACCAGCGGCGGGGTTTTGTCTTCGGGGCGCTCGATGAGCGGTTCGCCGGTGGCTTTGGCCAGCACCTGGCGTGCCGACCATTTGCCGTAACCGAGCCCGGCGTACAGATCTTCGATTTTGGCGCAGCCGTATTCGACGGCCACGCGCTGCAGCGCGGCTTCGGGAATTTTCTTCAGGCTCAAACCGAACTGGCGCGCTTCTTTTTCCATCAGGCGGCGCCCCAGTTCGGTGGCCTGCTGGCGTTCATGGAGATTCAGCCACTGGCGGATCTTGCTGCGGGCACGCGAGGTGCAGACGAAATTCAACCAGTCGCGGCTCGGGGTGTGGCCTTTCTGGGTGAGGATTTCCACCACGTCGCCGTTGGCGAGCTGGTAGCGGAGCGGCACGATCTGTCCGTTCACCTTGGCGCCGATGCACTGGTGGCCGACCTCGGTGTGCACGGCGTAGGCGAAATCCACCGGAGTGGCTCCGCGCGGGAGCACGATGACCCGGCCTTTCGGGGTGAAGGTGTAGACCTCTTCGGGGTAGAGATCAACGCGGAGCGTCGAAAGAAACTCGGAAGGCTCCTGCATCTCCTGCACCCACTCGATCAGTTGCCGCATCCAGACGATCCGCTGGTCGTCGGTCTCGGTGGTTTGCGCGCCGTCCTTGTATTTCCAGTGAGCGGCCACACCCTGTTCGGCGATGCGATGCATTTCCTGGGTGCGGATCTGCACTTCAAAGGGCTGGCCCTGGTGGATGACCGTGGTGTGCAGGGACTGGTAGAGATTGGGTCGGGGCATGGCGATGTAGTCTTTGAAGCGGCCCGGTACCGGCCGCCAGATCTGATGGATCACGCCGAGCGCAGCATAGCAGTTGCGGACCGTGTCGGTGACCACGCGCACGGCGAGCAGGTCGTAGATCTGGTCAAACGCACGCTGCTGGCGCTGGATCTTCTGGTGAATCGAGTAGAGCCGCTTGATGCGGCCATCCACTTCGGCGGGGATGGAGTTTTCCACCAGTTTCTTGCGGATCAGGTCCTGCACTTCGTGCAGGAATTTTTCGTGGTACTTGCTTTTGGAAGCGACCCGCTTCTGCAATTCCTGGTAGGCCTCCGGCTCCAGATAGCTGAAGGCCAGGTCTTCCAGCTCGCCGCGAATCAATCCCATGCCGAGGCGGTGGGCGATCGGGGCGTAGATTTCCAGTGTTTCGCGGGCGATCCGCTCGCGCTTTTCCGGCGGCAGGAACTGCAGGGTGCGCATGTTGTGGAGTCGGTCGGCCAGCTTGACGACGACGACCCGGACATCATCGGCCATCGCCAGCAGCATCTTGCGAACGTTTTCGGCCTGGCGCGCTTCCGGGGCGAGAAAATCGAGGCGAGTGAACTTGGTGGTGCCTTCGACGATGCGCGCAACTTCCGGGCCGAACTGTTCGGCGATGGTGGCAATCGGAATTTTGGTGTCTTCCACGACGTCGTGCAGCAGCGCTGCGCACAGCGTGGGCACATCGAGCCTCATCTCCGCCAGGATGTGCGCCACTTCGAGCGGGTGCGAGAGAAACGGTTCGCCGGATTCCCGGCGCTGGGCGGCATGCTGCTCGCGAGCAAATGCAAACGCACGTTGCAACAGCTCGGTATCCTCCGCCGGACGGTTGGCGCGCACCTTGTTCAGCAGCTCGCGGAAACGCAGGTCGATGGCCCGCTCAGCAGCGCGTGTGGTCAGCGGATTCGTCAGCGGAGACATGCGGGGAATCCCGTCTCTCCCATTGTATGCGAACGGCAACGCCGGAAGGAAGCTTCGGAGCTCGGTGCACAACACCGTGCACGGAACCCTGCAGGATCAGCATGCGCGAGGAAGGAAATTTCTTCGCGAACCGCACCCACCCGCTGCAGCGGGACAGGAAAAGCCACGGCCCATCTGCGGATGCTTCTCCGGTTTCGCCGCGGCGGCTAGAGTTGGGCTCGACACGCCATGGTGCAGTTCACGGGCACACCCGGCGGGAGCAGCGAACACTGCAGCACGCTGCACTCGGCCCGGCGCCCCGGCTGGCGAACCATCCACACCGTAGAGATCGTCGCGCGCTGCTGCCGCTCCGGACAGATGACCGAGCGGGCACCGTAGCCCGCGCCAAAGCGGCGCACCAGATACACCGCCACCGCCCAGGCGCACCCGACGAAAACAAGCGCAAGGAACAACTCCCACGTCATGGGCCGGCCCTCCTGGAAAAGGCTTTCATTCGGGGAGTCCCTGCGGTTACCCGCCGGGGACCTCCCCTCTCTGGAAAGCACGCGTGTGACCACTTCCGAGCCATCTCGGAGCCGGGAAACGGCCTCTTGAGCGCTGCCGGCTTGTGCTGGGCCATCCTCACCGGCTGGCTGCAGCGATGCGGGCAGGTGGCCGAAAAGACTCAGGGTGGGGAGATTGGCGCAAGCCAACTGCAACACTCCAACAGGAAAATCTGGAGGGATGCTCCAGATTGAGCCGCGTCGCGCTTGCACCTGGAAGGCTTTAGCGGCGCGTCGAACCACGCCGCTGTGGCGTAGAGATTGCTTCCCCCACTCGGGGGAAAGAGGAGGCCGTATGCCCCGCCAGTCGGCACCTGCGAAGGAATTCACAGTGGGCACTTATCTTTGTCCGAACACCAATCAGACCGTTCCGCTCCGGGCGTCGCAGCCGGTCCAGGAACTGTCCTGGCCGGTCGTGGTGGAGCGCTGTCCAGCCTGCGGGCAACGGCATGAGATCGACTATGGAGAGCTGCAGCATCCGCCGGTGTTCGGTTACGAGTAGGCACAGCGGGAGGCGGGCGTGACCGGGGAAGCGATCAGGCATCCGGAACCGGTTGTAGAAATCGGCGAACTGCTGAAAGGGTGGAGCGAACGCGCCGAGAACCTGATCCCTATCCTGCAGGAGATTCAGCAGCGCTATCGCTATCTGCCCGAGGCAGCACTGCGCGCGGTGGCCGCGCGGCTGCAGGTGCCGCTGCCGGAAGTGTTCCATGTGGCCACGTTCTACAACTGCTTCAGCCTGGAGCCGGTGGGCGAGCACTTGATTCAGGTGTGCATGGGCACCGCGTGTCATGTGCGCGGAGCACCGTTGGTGCTGGAGCGGTTTCTGCGCGAACTCAAACTGCCGCGACCGGGCACGACACCGGATCTGCAATTCACCGTGCGCACGGTGCGCTGCATTGGCTGCTGCGGGTTGGCGCCGGTGGCGCGTGTGGACGACCAGACCTATGCCCACCTGACGCAGGCGCGCGCCGACAGCGTGTTGCGGCGCTATCGCCGCACCCGAAGCAGTCCGAAGCCGTCTTCCGAAGCCGCGGAGAAACAAACATGAGCGAAAGGGGCCGACTGCGTACCGCAAAAGACCTGGACGGGCTTGCGGCGGAGGGCCTCCGCACGCTGTATCCGGCGCAGCCCAAGGTGCTGGTGGGCGCAGCGAGCTGCGGCCGCGCGGCCGGTGCAGCAGGAGTACTGGGAGCCGCGCAAGAAGAGGTGGCGCGGCTGGGGCTCGCCTGGCGGGTCGCGGAGACGGGTTGCATCGGCTGGTGTTCCCAGGAGCCTC
>Ga0101944_10004501_pt1 | contig 17125 bp, 15 predicted proteins | sample DewCreD2012metaG_FD_75245 | JGI IMG/M metagenome (GOLD analysis project Ga0101944, IMG submission 75245) | Hot spring sediment bacterial and archeal communities from British Columbia, Canada, to study Microbial Dark Matter (Phase II) - Dewar... ...
TGCCAAACATACCCTGGACCCGCTGTCGCATCAAAAGCGTATGGACTGCCATCCAACTGCGTCCACCTAATCCTAATCGTAACAACCTCCCCTGTATTCACAATCACGGTGTCTTTCCAGCCTTGCTCGCTTGGAGCTACAGCTTTTTTGGTGCCAGTTAAGTAGGGATCCAGTGATTGGACGTTGATTGTGGTGTGGTTGAATGGTGTTTCACCGTTGAGGCGACTCCATTCAGCGAGGTAGCTGCCGATGTTGAAGGTTTGTCGGCTCACGATTTGGAACTGCACCAGATGCAGATGGATAGGATGTGCCTCCATAAGGGGGTTGACTATGACCCAGTCCTCGGTGCTGCCCACAGTTGGGGTTTCCGTAATTGGCGCAGACCATTCTTGCCCGTCAAGCAGCATCATCTGTGTGCCGCTTGCTCCAGCAACATCGGTCAACGTTAAGATGCGCTGTTTACCCGAAGAGGCTAAAGTGGGGAATTCTCCGCTAAGAGTTGGGTTCAACTCGCTGGGCAAATCTTGCCCCTTGAAACCCTGCTCACCCACCACTGTGAACTGCATGATTTGACCCGTGGTCTGCGCGTTTTGGTTGCCTTCTTCAGCGGTGTTTCTTAGCACAATTTTCTCCCCCACCGCTACATTAGAAAAGTCAACGAGTATGTCTATGCGTTCCCCTGGTGCGATAAGTTTTGAGGTTAATTCAACGGGTGCTTTTAGGTATCCCCCGTCTGAGCCAATTTGGGTGAAGCTCATGCCGTTTGAGAAGCTAAGGTCGTAGAAGCGAGAGTTCGAGCCATCTAAGATGCGTAGCCGATAGAGTCCTTGTTTTACGTCCATGTTGGGCCACGCTAAGCCGTTGACGATTATGGTGTTTCCCAGAAAAGAGGGCTGCCACTGCGGATGCACATCAGGGGTGTTGCCGACAGTTGGGTAATAGAGAGAACCGTCAGGGTAGAAGCTACGGTCCTGAATGGCTAAAGGAACTTCAAATTCACCTGACGGCAAAAGCTTCTCGACGGAGTCAACTGTGTTCCTCAGCAGATAGAAGCCTGCTAAACCTGAGAGCACGTTTAGGCGGGTTAAACCCAAAGCGTGATCATGGTACCACAACGTGGCTGGCGGCTGCCCGTTAGGGTACACGTAGATCGCGGAGTTTGCTTCGGTTGAGGCAGCAGTGTTGTAGGCGGAGCCGTGTTTGCCGTCGGCGGTCCACCAAGCGTCGGGGTGCCCATCCGAAGTTGAGGGGACTTCGCCTCCGTGCAGGTGGGTGACGATTGTCGGCGGAATTTGGGTTTGCATGTTGCCGCCTGTCATGTCCATGGCGTCGCCGTTTGAGTTTGCCCAGTGAATCGAGGTATCCACAGGAACCAAGTACTTTAAGGGCTGCCCGTTTGAGTCTAAGAGGTTGTTTACCCATTTCACTTGAACGGGGACACCTTGGATGGCTTCAAAAGTACAGCCAGGAGTGCTGGCAAAGTCCCCCAGAGCTTCACCAGTGAGGGGATTGTGGGCTTCTGCTTGGTAACCCCACACTTTTGTAGCTGCAAACCCCGTCGGTGACCCATCTGCTTTCGTGGCGGACAACATCTGTTGGGTGAACTCGACGACTTTTACGGTGTATTCTTGTCTGATGAGGTTGCCATTGTTATCTGTGATGTTAGTTGCGGTGTAAACTGGCGGCGGACCTGTTAGTTGGTTGACGAATTTCGGTATCGTCTTGGGGTCCAGTAACTGGGGAGTTTGAGAGAAAACTGCAGGAACCAAAGAGAAAATTAACAGTGCACAAAAAATAGTTGCTAGGGCAATTAGCTTTTTGGAGCTTGACAAATTTGTCTCCTCAAAAGAATCTTTACTGTATGTTTAGCTTTATCTTGTAAAAAACATTTGCCCACCCAGCCGCCTCTACAAAAAATGTGGCGCCTAGCAACTTTTGTAAACGAACATTTTTATCCCAACACCACACTAGCATCCAGTCAAGGTGTAACATATGGGTAAAGGTTCAGGTTACGGAAAAGTCATCCTGTTCGGCGAACACTTCGTCGTCCACGGCATCCCCGGAGTCGTGTCAGCAATCGACTCCTCAACAGATGCAGAAGTCAAAAAATCCCCAACAATGATAATCAGAGATGAACGCAAAACCGCCAAAGGTTACAGCGAAGAAAAACGGCTCCAGCAAATCGAATCCATAGAGCGCATGCTCAAAGCCATGGATTTAGATCCCAAGATGACCTTTGACATCTGGATAGGCGGCACACTGCCCGGCTTCAGCGGACTAGGCGCCTCGGCGGCAAGCAGCGTCGCCATCGCACGCGCCATCAGCGAAGAACTCAACCTTAATTTATCTAACGAAAAAATCAACTCAGTCGCCTACGAAGGAGAAAAAGCCTACGCAGGCAACCCAAGCGGCATAGACAACACCGCAGCCACCTATGGCGGCGTCATGTGGTTTAAGAAGAACCCATCGGGCGGGCAAGACCTTGTGGAGAAAATCCACCTTAAACGTCCCGTCGAAATCGTCATCGGCAGCACAGGTAAAGTCGCCAACACCAAAGCCATGGTGGAAGGCGTAGCTGAACGCAAAAAAGCCAACCCCGCCAAATACGACCCCCTCTTCAAACAAGCAGAGTCCTTGGCGGTTGCGGGTAGAAAAGCAATCGAAGCAGGCGACCTCAAAAAAGTCGGCGACCTCATGAACGAAAACCACCGCATCCTCCAAGAAATCGGCGTGTCGAGCAAAGAGTTGGATTTGCTCGTTGACATGGCACGCAAACAGGGCGCTTTCGGCGCAAAATTGACGGGCGGCGGAGGCGGCGGCTGCATGGTAGCCTTGACGCCAGGCAAAGACCTTCAGGGCAAAGTCGCATCAGCATTCAAAACCGCAGGCTACGAGTTTATCGCAACTAAAATCGGCGTAGTAACCTACTAAACCGAGCCACTGGGCTTCTTGCCCAATATTCTTATTTTTGAAACTGGCCAAGCCTTTGGAGGAGTCAGCGACGACCAAATTACATCTATGGCATTGGCAGGGGAGGGATTTGTACTCAGTGGACCCACAAACACTTTCGGCGCAGGAGAATGGGATGCTTGGCTACTTAAAGTCTCAGGCGATACACCTGATGCAGCAACAGAAATGCTTCTTTTGATCCGTCGCCTTTAGTCCCGCTTAGCATTGGCTCCGTAGCAGTTGCTGTTTTGAGTATTGACTATTTTCATAAAAAACGCGCTCATTAGAGTAAACTATGTAAAAAAAAAGAAAAAATGGGGTAAACCCAGCTTTACTGCAGTACACTGTTTTCTCTAAGGAACCTCTCTGTGGAGTCATGGATTTGACCTACGCACCCCACTAGCAGGTGGCCGCCATATTCGAAGGAGATGAATTCCGCGTTTGGTATGTGGCTGGCTGTGTATTGGCCAAATTCGAAGTTGACTAAGCCATCGTCTTTAGCGTGGAATATTAGTGTTGGCATGCGGATTTGCGTTAGGTTCAGGGTGAGTTCTGTTTGGCTGCGTTCTGCATCGTTAACTAAGCCGTCCTGTCGTAGGCTTATGGGCTGCATAGCAGAGATCATGTCGTTGACGTATTGTTTGTCCGCCGCTGTCATGTTTGCTTGTACTTCTGAGGATACTCCTAGGAACTGTAGTAGCATCGACTGGAGCGCTGTTGAGAGCATGTAGAAACCAAAGTCACTTCTGAAGACACCTTGATGCATTATTATTCCTACTGCGTCGAAGTCTGGTGTGTTGTGGCTGATTGCGGATGCCATGATGAGTGCGCTGCATCGGTCGGGGTGGCGAAGTGCGAATTGCAGTGCTGCGGGGCCGCCGATTGAGACGCCCATGATTACGACTTTGGAGATGTTTAATGCGTCCAGTAGGTCAGCGAAGGAGTCGGCTTGTGCGGCAAATGATGAATCCGCCTGCATTGGTGTGCGCAGGTAACCGTAGCGGGATGGCACGATGAAACGGTAGCTTTCGTTGCCAAGCATTGCCTGTATACTTCCGAGCTGCATGTAACCCATGCCTGCACCGTGTGAAACAAGCACTGGAACACCGCTGCCGACGTCAACATATTCTATTTGGCCGTGAGCTGTATTGATGATTTGGCTGCCGGCAAGCTGGCTTTGCTGTACATTGTTTATGGCGATTTGGTAGCTGAGTTCAGTGGGTATACTGACTGCGACTGCGATGGCTATGACTGCCAGTAATGCAAGCATGCGGTTTCTTCTGCCTATTTTGGTAAGGCGGTTGCTGATTGGTGCGATTATGCGCCGATTTGAATGCCATGTCACTGCTAGGACTGCGCCGATTATCCCCAGTGTTAAGCCTGCTAGGAAGCCGCCGCCTGCAAACAAACTCAGTAATGCCGCGAAGCCGATGCCTAAGCCAAGCAGTTTGTTGTGTATGGGGTGGTGGAGCAGCAGAACTGTGCAAAGCGTCATCAAGGCTGCAGGGCCAAAGTGGAACAGGAAGTCTCCTGCGTTGAATTGCATAGCAAAGGCTGACTGCTGCACTATCCAAACTAAACCTTCTACGAGCACCAGCAGAGTTGCAGTTAAAGAAATGGCGAAGGCGGATAATGGGAAGTCCCGATGTAAGATTGAGAGTTTAGTGTTCAAGGTTTAGGTCTCCTTAAGCGGTTTTTGTTTTGCGGGCAAATAGGGCGATTGTTAGGAAGCAGAATAGGATCGCCGAGATGCCGAAACCCATGTGGAATTGCAGGCTGCTTGCTTCAATGACTGGTTTGCTGGCAATTGAGAATCCGCAGATGACTGTTGAGGCTGAAAGTGTTGCGGCGAGGAAGAGTGAGAGTTTCTTTAGTAATTTCATGGCTGTTTCGCCTCTGTGATTTCTTGTTTTGCAATGTTGATGCGCAGTGTGCCTGTTGAGCCAACGATTTCGAGGATATCCTCTGATACAAAGCCCGCGTTTTCCAGCTTGCCGATGGTGCCTTCGATTAGGACGTTTTCGGCTGGGTTGCTGATTAAGACGACGTTTTTAAGGTTCTGTTTTGTTTTTAGTTCTATGGAGAACGAGCGTTCCTCCAAGTTTACTGTTTTAGTCATGTTAGTTCACAAGGACTTGGAGTGCCCACGAAAAGCCATTAATTTTCATTTACAATAATGTGCATGTATTTACAGCAATGTGAATACTGATAGGAAAGGGATACTTGATTGGGCAACACAGAAGGCATTGAGCAGTTACTGTTTGATTTAGCAAGCGAAAGCAGACTTGGAATCCTAAAAGAGCTCAGCCGAAACAGCCTTAAAATGGCAGATGTAGCCCGCAAGCTAGATTTAACCGCAACAGAAAACTTTCGCCAGCTACAACGATTAAGCGAAGCTAAACTCATACAGAAAAACCCAGACGGCGAATACACCCTAACAGAGTATGGCAAATTAACATTACACCTGCTGCCAGCCCTAGAAGTCGCTTACAGAAACAAAGAGTACCTAAATACACATAACCTGTGGCGATTACCTGACCAGTTTGTTAACCGCATCGGTGAACTTACCGCAGCCACCCTGAACATGGATATGATTGATAACGTTAACAAGGCAGCTCGTTTAGTAGGTGAAGCAGAAAAGTATGTTTGGGGTATGGGTGACCGCGCTTTGGAATCCATTGGACCCATCATGGCAAAGCGAATAACGTCAGGCGTGAAGTTCAAGTTTATCTTCCACGAGTCAATGCTGGCGCAGTATGGACCTGCACTCCAAGAAGTACAATCAGTTGAAAAGAGAACGCTTAACCAGATTCCAGCAAGGATATTCTGCACAGAAAAAGCAGCGGCTCTGGGCTTGCAGACGATGGAGGGTAGAATAGATTTCACCTGCTTTTTTGGGAGCGACCCCGTGTTTGTTAGCTGGGTAAAGGACCTGTTTAGTTATTACTGGGATAAAGCGCAACGTTGCATCCCTTAGCCATGATGAAGATTAACCTTCTGTCTGCGATTATTTTTTAAGAAGCAAACAGCCTAATTGAGTTTAAGGCGAACCAATTTGACGTTAAGAGGCTTCATTGAGCAACTTCAAAAAACAGGTGAATTAACAAAGATCACAAATCCAGTTTCAGTTGAGTACGAGATGGCTGGCATCATCGCCGCCAACGGCGAGAAACCCGTCATGTTCGAAAACGTAGTGGAATCAAAAGTTCCGGTTGTGGCGGGTTTAGTTTCTTCAAAAGAGCTAATCTGCCGCAGCATGGGCATCACAAAAGAGCAGCTACTGCCAAAACTGCTGGACGCAATTGAGCATCCGATTGCGGCAAAACTGGTAACAGAAGCAGCTTGCCAAGAAGTCGTCCATACCGGTGCAGACGTGGACTTAACCAAGCTGCCCATCATGCATTACACTGAAATGGACGGCGGAAAATACATCGCCTCAGCCGTCTCCATCATCAAAGACCCAAAAACAGGCGCCCGCAACATGTGCTTCCACCGCCTGATGCTCAAAGACAAAAACCACTTCGTCGCCCGCATCGTCGAAAACAGAGGCACCGATACCGCGCTCAAGAATGCAGGCGGCGAACTTGAAATCGCTATCTGCTTGGGCAACTCTACTGCGGTTCTGCTTGCTGCGGCCACCACACTCCCGATGGGCGTGGACGAATTGGCGATGGCTAACGCTTTGGAGAAAACTGATTTGGTCAAATGCAAAACCGTTAACCTTGAAGTGCCTGCGGACTGCGAATTTGTTTTTGAGGGCAAAATCACCAAAGAGAAAGCCTCTGAAGGACCTTTCTTGGACTTAACAGGCATCGTGGACCGCACCCGCCAGCAACCAGTCATCGAAATCAAATGCATCACCCACCGCAAGAGCCCCATCTACCAGACGATTTTGGCAGGACGCAACGAACACAAATTCCTAATGGGCATGCCAAAAGAACCCACCATCTACAAAGAAGTCAGCAAAGTCTGCCAATGCAAAGACGTCTACATCACCCCCGGCGGATGCAGCTGGCTCCACGCAGTTGTCCAAATCAAAAAACAGAACCCTGAGGACGGCAAGAACGCGATAGCAGCCGCCTTCAAAGGCCACGGCTCACTCAAGCACTGCGTCGTAGTGGACGAAGACATAAACATCTACGACCCCCACGACGTGGAGTGGGCAATCGCTACACGCTTCCAAGCCGACAAAAACAGCATCATCCTCAGCAACCAACCTGGTTCATCGCTGGATCCCTCAGGCGACCTCTCCGAGGGCAAGAAAGCCACAACCGCAAAAGCAGGCTTAGACGCCACGGCCCCGTTGGTCTCGACTGGCAAAGGTTTCAGCAGGGTTGATTACATAAAAGTGGATTTAAACAAGTACCTGTGATCTGTATGGAGCTAACTAGTCAAGAACAAGCCATGCTGGACGGAAAAGAAGGCTACGCCGTCCGCAAAAGCATGGAAATCCTCGTCGCCCTCGGCGAAATCTTCGGAGCCAAAAACCTCATCGGCGTCGGCAGCGTCCAAGTGGCAGGCGTCAGCTACCACAACCTCGGCGACGCAGGCCTAGAATTCCTCAACACACTCGCCGCTGACGGCAAAGTGAAGGTGCAAACCACCCTAAACCCCGCAGGCATGGACCTAGAGAATTGGCAGCAACTCGGCATAAGCCCCGAATTCGCTGAAAAACAAAACCTAGTTATAGACGCATTCCAACGCATGGGAATCATTGTCAGTTGCACTTGTACACCTTACCTTATCGGCAACCTCCCACTCTACGGCGAACACGTGGCGTGGTCAGAAAGCAGCGCAGTAACATTCGCCAACTCCGTCTTGGGTGCACGCACCAACCGTGAAGGCGGACCCTCAGCTTTGGCGGCGGCTTTTGTGGGCAAAACCCCAAACTACGGCTTGCACCTCAACGAAAACCGCGTTCCCGACGTCCACGTCCAAGTAAACGCTGAACTGTCTAAGCTCTCCGACTGGGGCGCACTGGGCTACGCCATCGGCAAGAAGGCGGAAAACAAAATCCCCTATATCACAGGCATCAAAGCGGCAGAGCTTGATGAACTCAAAAGTTTCTGCGCCTCTGTGGTAACTTACGGCGCGAAGCCGTTGTTCTACATCAAAGGCATAACCCCCGGAGCAGAACTCCAAAAACAACCCCCCACCACAGTAACAGTAGACCAAAGTGACCTCAAAATCGCATACGACGCCATAAACGACGACGTAAACGACATAGAACTCGTCTGCCTCGGCTGCCCCCACTGCTCCATCAAAGAAATCTCTGAAATCGCAACCTTGCTGGAGGGCAAAAAAGTGGCGGAAGGCACCGAACTTTGGGTAGCGACTTCGCGAACAGCTAAACAACTCGCAGATAAACGCGGCTACACGGCAACCATTGAGGCAGCGGGAGGCAAATTCGCATGCGACACCTGCATGGCAGTCGCCCCCCTCAAAGGAAGATTCAAGTCGCTGGCGACTACGTCGGCGAAGGGCTGCTTCTATTCAAGGCAGAACCTTATGAAAACCAAGATGGGTAGTATTGAAGAATGTGTTGATGCGGCGGTGAGTGGAAAATGGAACAACTAAAAGGCAGAATCATCTACAAAGGTAAAGCGGAAGGCGAAGCGCTTGTCACATCGATGCCGATTAGCTTCTATGGCGGCGTTGACCCCAACACTGGCGAAGTCATCGAGAAGGGCCACGAACTCCAAGGGCAGAGCATCAAAGGCAAAGTGTTGGTGTTCCCGCAGGGCAAAGGCAGCACTGTGGGTAGCTACACGCTCTACAGGCTCAAAAAGAACGGCGTCGCACCCGCAGCCATGATCAACAAGGAAACCGAAACCATCGTCGCAGTCGGCGCAATCATCAGCGAAATCCCCTTCGTAGACAAAATCGACGTCAGCAAAATCAAAACAGGAAACAAAGTCAAAGTAGAAAACGACACAGTTTCTTTAGCTTAACCATCTTTTACCATTTTTTTGAGAACTTTTAATCAAATTGCACTTCGTCGTCGGTGTATGATTGTGGCAGACTCAGCTGCGGACAATGCTATTAGGGCACAACAACTATAGAAAAAGCAAGACTGCCTAAAGCGCAAAAAAGTTAAATGCACAAAGCCAATTCCCTATTAACCAGTTGTGGAGGATTCTGTTTTGGCTAAGTTACCTGTTAAGAAGTTACGAAGAATCTGTGATACGAGTTTAATTCACTGTACATCCACCAAAGAATTAACTCCGCTTACCGAAATCATCGGACAAGACCGAGCAGTCCGCGCCCTGAAATTTGGGTTAGGGATCAAAAACCACGGTTTCAACATGTACGTTGCAGGATATTCGGGGACAGGACGGAAAACCGCGGTGAAAAGCTTCGTGGAAGCCCAAGCTAAAACCATGCCTGTGCCGTCTGACTGGTGCTACGTCTACAACTTTGCCAACCAATATGAGCCTAGAGCCATCCAGTTGCCTTCTGGCAGGGGTAAAGAATTTCGCGAAGATATGAAAAACTACATCGAAAACGTAAAAAACGCATTGCCTAAAGCGTTTGACAGCGAAGACTACGTGGCAAGGCGAGACGCAAGAATTCGCGAAATAGAAAGCCAACGGAAAAAGTTGATCGATGAATTAAACCTCAAAGCCCAAAGTGAAGGCTTTGTAATCCAAACGACTCCTTTGGGCATTTTGCTTATCCCAGTTTTAGATGGTAAACCCTTAAGCGAAGAAGAAATGCTTGCATTACCCCCGAACATGAAGCAGAAGTTTGCAGAGAAACGCGAAAAGCTGGAGACCCAATTCCGCGTAACCATGCGGCAACTCGTAGACATGGAACGCCAAATCCATGATGAACTCCGAAAACTCAACAAAGAAATCGCGCTTTACGCCATTGGCAGTCAAACGCAGAGTCTTATGGAAAAATACTCGGGCAACACTGAAGTGACGGCGTATCTTAAGGCGGTTGAAAATGATATCTTGGAGAACCTGCAGCAGTTCGCGCGCAGAGGTAGCTCAGACAATCAGCAGCAGTCGTTTTTGCAGTTGCCTTGGATGCGAGGCGAAGACATCTACAAAAAATATCAAGTAAACGTCGTCATAGATAACTCGGAAACCAAAGGCGCGCCAGTGATCATGGAAACAAACCCCACATACCCCAACCTGCTGGGCAAAACCGAGAAAGAAGCTCAATTCGGCGCCTTAACCACTGACTTCACCATGATACGTGGCGGTAGCATCCACAAAGCCAACGGCGGATACCTCATAATCCCGGTTGAAGACCTCCTGCGCAATCCGTTGTCCTATGATGGCTTGAAGCGAGACCTCAAAGACGGGAAAATGTTTATCGAGGAACCAGAGGAACGCTATGGTTTTCTGAGCATAAAAACCATCAAACCTCAGCCTATACCTCTAACAGCCAAAGTCATCTTAATCGGTGACCCCAACATCTACCAAGCACTGTTCAGCCTCGACCCAGACTTCCGTGAACTGTTCAAAATAAAAGCAGAATTTGACACTACAATGCCTCGCACTAAAGAAAAGGTTCAGCAGTACGCTGAATTCGTCTGCGGCTTATGTGAACGCGAGCAACTGCGGCATCTTGACAGCGGCGCCTTAGCCAAACTCGTCGAATACAGTTCACGATTAGTCGAGGACCAGTACAAGCTCTCCACCCAGTTCTCGCAGATAGCTGACATTATCCGGGAATCCAACTTTTACGCGGAGCAAGACAGCGCCCAATACATCACCGCTATGCACGTTAAGAAAGCCATTGAAGAAAAAATTTACCGCTCCAAACTTATCCAAGAAAAAATCCAAGAAATGATCACCCGCGGCTTCTTCCTCATCGACACCGCCGAACAAAAAGTGGGGCAAGTTAACGGTTTATCCGTCATGGGTTTGGGCGATTTCGCGTTTGGTTCGCCGTCTCGTGTTACCGCCAGCATCGGTTTAGGACGCGAGGGCGTTATTGACATTGAGCGGGAAGCAAAAATGGGCGGTCCAATTCACACCAAAGGCGTCCTGATCTTAAGCGGTTACTTAAATGAGAAATACGCTCGTGACAAACCGCTGAGCCTCTCCGCAAGGTTGGTTTTTGAGCAGAACTACTCAGGCGTCGAAGGTGATAGCGCATCCAGCACCGAACTCTACGCCATCCTCTCGGCCCTCAGCGGCTTACCCATCAAGCAATATCTTGCCGTAACAGGGTCGGTGAACCAGAAGGGTGAAGTGCAAGCCATCGGTGGCGTCAACGAAAAAATCGAGGGTTTCTTTGAGGTCTGCAAAGCCAGAGGGTTGACAGGTGAGCAGGGTGTGATGATTCCTGAGAGTAACGTGCAGAACCTGATGCTAAAGGAGGAGGTGATTGACGCGGTTAAGGCGGGGCTATTCAGTATCTACTCGGTGAAGTCGATTGACGAAGGCATCGAAGTCTTAACAGGTACAAAGGCGGGGCAGCGGCGGGCCGATGGCACCTACGAAGAAGGCACAGTCAACTATCTGGTGGATAAGCAGTTAAGGGATATGGCGGAAAAAATCAAAGAATACTCGCCTATTCCGGGAATGCAGAAAAAACTTGAAGACTAAAATGGTTACTGCTAAGTGAAGTAAACTGTGAATCTGCTTTATTTTATGAATTGCAGGTTGTGAGCAGCCTGATTCACCCGTCCATTGAGGTAGCAACATTATTTTATAAGCTCAGACATGCTTAGCTATCAGCTTCAAGGTGACAGCAGTGAACGGCAAAAACATCCTCGACTTAATCGGCAACACGCCACTTGTACGCATCCAACGCCTAAACCCCAACCCAGACCTTGAAATCTACGTTAAACTTGAAAAAAACAACCCTGGCGGCAGCATAAAAGATCGCGTCGCCAAATACATGATTGAGCAAGCCGAAAAATCTGGGCAATTAACCCATAGTAAAGTGGTGATTGAACCGACCAGCGGCAACACAGGCATCGGCATCGCTTTGGTCTGCCGTGCAAAAGGCTACGACGCACTCATCGTTATGCCTGAAACCATGAGTATGGAGCGTCGCCAGATGTTGATTTCGCTGGGTGCTAAAGTGCTGCTGAGTGATGGCGCAAAGGGGATGGATGGCGCAGAAGACTTAGCTAAAGAAATCGCCGCCAAAAACCCTGACAAGTATTTTATGCCCAACCAGTTCGCTAATGAAGCCAACGTTTTAGCTCACTATGAAACGACTGCGCCTGAGATTTGGCGTGACACGGATGGCAAAGTAACCCATGTAGTAGCTGGGATCGGAACGACTGGCACGTTGATGGGTTTGTCTAAGCGTCTAAAAGAATACAACGCTGATGTGCAGGTGATTGGTGTGCAACCCGAAGTAGGCACAGCCATTCAAGGACTAAAAGACCTAAAAACGCAGCATATCCCAAAAATCTGGAACCCCGCCCTCGTAGACGAAATCCATTACGTCAACCCCAAAGTTGCAGACGAAACCGCGCGGTTGTTGGCGTTGCAGGAGAGCATTTTTGTGGGTCCAAGTTCAGGTGCAATTTTCAGCGTTGCCCTCCAGAAAGCCCAAACGCTCAAGTCAGGTTTGATTGTATGTGTTGCGCCCGACGGCGGAGAGAAATATCTCAGCACTACGTTGTGTGATCCCCATTTGTGTTTGGAATGTGCCAAAAAGTACGGCATCGGTTGCAGCTACCGCGACGGCAAACCCGTGATGAAAGGCGACCCAAATACCGTTGTCTAATCGTCCATTATTTCGATCATTTGTTGTCCACAGCATTGTGGATTCTTCTTTTCGTGGCATTGGTGCGCATGTGTGCAGTCGCAGGTTTCGTAGTCGGCTTCGATTTTTCTGCCGCAGACTTTACATTGGAAAAGAGGCATGAGTTTCACCACTAAAATATTGAGCATTGGCGTTTAAAGCTTTGAGGCAGACAGAAACCGCTGTTAAGTTCAAATGGGTTATGTGGGAGTATTCTTTTGTGTTTTTAGCAGCTTTATAAGCGCCTCTTTCCCATCCGACAAGGTAATTGGTACATCATTGATTAGTCCTTGAGTTTTGAGTTCCCCAAACAAGTCCACTATGGTGGGCGGCTCCAGCCCTGAAGCTTCAAGCATCGCCTTGTCCTCTAACACTTCGCTGGTTTTGCCTTCGCAGAGTTTTTCGCCGTGGCTTATGACGACGATTCGGTCGGCGAGTTCAGGGATGGCTTCGGCATCATGGGTTGAGACGATGATGGTTGTGCCTGCCTTGCTCAACTCATTTATAGTTTCAATTAGTCCTCGTCGGGAAACAAGGTCAAGGTTCGCGGTTGGCTCATCCAAAATCAGCAGTTCAGGCTTAAGCACCAGCGCCGTTGCAAGCGAAACCTTCTTTTTTTCTCCAAAACTCAACCGATGGGGTGGGCGATTTCTCAGATGCGTTATGCCCATTTTTTCCAGTACATGTGCACTTCGTGCTTTGATGTCTTCTTCGGGGAGTTTGAGGTTTTTCGGTCCGTATTCGACGTCTTCGATAACGCTGGGTGTGAAGAGTTGATCGTCGGGGTCTTGAAAAACTATGCCTATCCTTGAACGTAGTTTTTGGAAGTCTTTTGAGGTTGTTTTTTCGCCAAAGACTGTTATCTCGCCCTTGCTGGGCAAAAGCAGTCCCGCAATCAAAAGGATAAGTGTAGATTTGCCTGAGCCATTCGGTCCCAGCAGCGCCACACGTTCCCCTTGATGGATATCGACGGAAACGCCTTTGAGTGCACTAACGCCTGCGGGATAGCTAAATTTAACGTCTTTTACTGAAACGATTGGCTCAGCCATTGGTGGACGCCTTTCTATAACAACGCAAGATATGCAAACGCCACTATTATTGATGACGCAAACGCTACATCCATTAAATGTAGTTTAGGGGTTGACTGTTTTGTTTCGTTGCTGATTTCGAATCCGCGGGCTTTCATAGCCAAGTAAACTCGCTCAGAGCGCTCGTATGTGCGGATGAAGAGGGTGGCGATTATGGCGCCTAAGTCTTTTAGGGCTTGCCTGTTTATGGTTCGCTTGTGGATGTATGTGCGGGCTTCTTTAGCTAACAGAACGCTTTGGGCTTCATGGATGGAGACGAAAAAGTATCGGTATGTTAAGCTGAAAAGCTGAATTATCAGATGCGGAACTCTTAGGGATGAGAAAAGCCTAAGCACCTTCTCAAAACCCGTTGACAACACAAAGACAACTAGGGATGCGACACAGAACCACACGCGCACGGTGAAAATGAGAAACTGGTTAAGCCCCTCAGAAGTTATGGTTAAGGTTGTGATGCCAATGTTGGCTGATGCGATTGGGTTGCCTGCAGTTAAGAAAAGAGGCGGGAGCGCAATTATGACGGAAAACAGCGGAATCAACGCGGTACGGGAAAAGAATTGGCGTAGGGGAAGCCTTGAGGTTACAGCTAAAAAGATGGGGACACAGCAAATCAATAGCAGATAGGTTACGTTGAAGATAAACAGAGACGCCACAATCATCGCGGTTATGGCGACTAATTTTGCGAGGGGATTTATTGCTTGCAGTACCCCTTTTTTTGTGCTTAAGTCTTCTAGGTAAACTAGTGATTCGGCTCCTTCCATGAGATCTTTTAGGGATTGGGGGACTTTCATTTGGATTTACTCTTTTTCTTTAAAACCATAGCTGCAGCTAAACCTGCAACAAACAACAGTAATGTGCTAGCTACGCCTAAGAGCAGTGTACCCCATTCATCTTCCCAGCCGGGGATGGTGTAGTCGGGTAATGGTGGCTCGTAGATGGGGTTTTCTTCTGCACCCAACTCTTCTGCTTTAACGTCAAGAGTTTCCATAGCGTAAGAGAAAACAAAAACACCCAAAAGCACAAAGATTAAAGAGATGCCTAGTCCGATTATGATGGTTTTTTGGTTCTTGGATACCATTTCCTGTTTACGCCTCCACTTCATCTTTCTTGTTAAACATGCTTAGTTTGCCCAATATGGGGCTTTTAGCTAAAACGTCCGGGCGAAGTTTTAGAAGTGTACCGATAATGACTACTGTGACAAAAGCTTCCGCGACACCCATAATGGAGTGGTTGATTGCCATCGCTGGAACTGCCACGCTTAAACCGTACTGGAATACGGGTTGCGACAAGCCAAGTTCCACACCTGCTGCAACTGCCGCGGTTACGTCGCTTAAGAATGCTGCAACAAAAACCGTTACAAACAGGGCTGCGGTTGTTTTAATTTTAAGTGCCTTGTTCATTACGAGGAATACTGCGCAGGGAACGACTATGCCGATTACACCCATGTTGAGGATGTTGGCACCGAGGGCTGTGAGCCCGCCATCTCCAAACAGGAACGCCTGTAAAACAAGGATTATAGTCATTGAGATGCCGCCAGCAAAGGGGCCTAATATGAGGCCCAACGTTGCTCCGCCTAAGAGGTGTGCGGTTGTTCCGCCGACGATGGGGTAATTCATCATCATGGCGGCGAAGAAAAGCGCGGTTAGTAGGCCCATGATGGGGACTTGTTGGTCGGTTAGTTTTACTTTTTTGATGGATATTGCCAGGAAGATGAGTGTGATTATGAAGGTGGGTATTATGACGTTTATTGTTAGGAATCCGTCGGGTATGTGCATTGCTTTGTCTCCGCAGTAACACTTTTATTTAAAAAAGTGTTATGTTAATTAACCTTTTGCTGTGTCGTCAAATAAAAATTCGTAACAAACTGCAGGTTCATGCGTGCACTTTTTGTGTTTTGAAAATGCGTCACGCTGCAACAAACCAATTCAGTGTTACTAATTTTTATAAAAGTAATACTTATATGGGGGTTAGCACATACCAATAACACGTAAAACCGGGGACTAACGACTGCCCTACAATCAAAGCAACCCTGCCCCGGTTGTGTGCCAAGGCAAAACCTTTCGGTTGGCTGTAAACTTCCGAAAACCCTTCTGGCAATTAGGCACAAACCGCAATTGTGTCTAGTTGGGTTTACCTTGGCACATACCCTTCTAAAAAGCACTCATTTCCTAAATTTGGCTACACGTTTCGCAATCAGAGCTGCAACGGCTCCTGCCGCCACGCCCCCGTCAATGTTCACAACAGCCAGCCCCAACGAACACGACTGCAACATCGCCATCAAAGTGCCGACGCCCTTTTCGCCAAACCCATAACTGTTCGAAGTCGGTACCGCAATCACGGGCACATCCACCAAACCTGAAACCACCGAAGCCAATGCCCCCTCGCGACCCGCAACCACCACCACAACATCAACGTCGTTGGTGATGACTTCTTTTATGGGTTCAAGCAAACGGTGAATTCCTGCCACACCTACATCATAGTAAGTGTAGACGGTGCAACCCATCTCTTGTGCGACGACTTTGGTTTCTTCTGCTATGGGTATGTCTGAGGTTCCCGCGGTTAAAATCGCCACCCTTCCACCATTACCTGCGTTTGTGTAACTGTCTTTTTTTAGCACCGCCAACCTTGCTTGTTCGTTAATTTCGATTTGTAAACCTTCCGCAGCGAGTGTTTTAATGGCTGAGATGTGTTCCTGTTTGCATCGGCTGACGATAACTCTGCCACAATTCTTCAGCATAACCTTACAGATTCCGATAACTTCACTAGGTGTTTTTCCTTCGGCTAAAATGATTTCAGGTACACCCTTGCGCAGTTCACGGTTACCATCCAGCTTCGCTAAACAGCCCAACTCGTCAACCGCATGCAGCTTAAGCATCTTCTCTGCCTGCTCAGGCGAGATTTCTTTGCGAGAAACCTTTTCTAAAACTTCCCTAACCGATGGCATAGAACAGACAATACTTAAAAAACCAATAAACCATTTATCTATTATGCTAACTCGGTAAACAAGTTTTTGAATTGTGATACTTATGGTTGAAACTAAAAAAGTTCTAGTCATAGACTGCAACGCTTGTGGAGTTGCGGGCGACATGCTGCTGGGCGCTTTTCTGGATTTAGGCGTCAACGTTGAAAGGATTATCACGGCGATTAAAACGTTGGAAAACCCCGAATTCGGATACAACCACATCGACATAGCCATTGACGAAGTTGTGCGGGGAGAGTTCCGCGCCACCCAAATCACAGTAACCTCAGCCACCGCAGAGAAACGTCACGGCGACGAACTTATCGGGATAGTAGAGAAAGCTGCTGCAGGCATTTACATGTCGCAGAAAGCCCGAGAATTCGCCTCCAAAGCAATCCACACCTTAATCGAA
>Ga0101944_10004502_pt1 | contig 17125 bp, 11 predicted proteins | sample DewCreD2012metaG_FD_75245 | JGI IMG/M metagenome (GOLD analysis project Ga0101944, IMG submission 75245) | Hot spring sediment bacterial and archeal communities from British Columbia, Canada, to study Microbial Dark Matter (Phase II) - Dewar... ...
TGGGCGCGGACGCCAAGGAGGTCCGCAAGGCCTGGCTGGCGGCGCGGGCGGCGCAGCGGGAGTTCGAGGCGGCGTGCCAGGCCCGGGGCGAGGAGGCGCTCAAGGAGATCGAGAGCGAGCCAAAGCCGGCGATCATCATCCTGGGCCGGCCGTATAATACCTTTGACACCGGCGTGAACCTGGGCCTGGTCCGCAAGGTGGCCGAGCGCGGTCACACCGTGATCCCGGTGGACTTCTTGAAGTACAAGCCCGAGGAACTGGGCGCCGAGTTCCAAAACCTGTTCTGGAATTTCCCCCAGCGCATCATCCACGCGGTGAAGAAACTGCGGCAAAACCCGCGGGTCTACCCGATCTACTTCACCAACTTCAACTGCGGGCCGGACTCCTTCGTCGAGCCTTACGCCGAACACCTGGCGGGCGAAAAGCCGACCCTGACCCTGGGCATGGACGAGCACGACGCGGACGCGGGCTACATCACCCGGATCGAGGCCTTCCTCGACGTGGTCAAGAACGCGACCCTGCCGGAGAAGTTCCCGGAGATCGTGGTCCGGGAGACCTCAGACGACGAGTTCAGGCGGCGGAAAATCTGGATCCCCAACATGCATGCCGCCGGGGCGATGCTGGGCGCGGCGGCCTTCCGGGGCATGGGCTTCGACGCCGACGTGATCCCGCTCGAGACCGACGAGTCCTTCGAGCTCGGTCGTCAGCTCACCACCGGCAACGAGTGTCTGCCCACGGTCGTCACCATCGGTTCGTTCGTGCAGAAGCTCCGGGAGATCGACGCCGACCCCAAGAAGCACGCCTTCTTCATGGCCACCGCGAGCGGGCCCTGCCGGTTCGGCCAGTACGCGCTCAAGCACCGGATGATCCTGGACGAGCTGGGCTATGCCGACGTTCCGATCATGTCGCCGTCGTCGTTGAACTCGTACCAGGGTTTGCCGGAGGCCTTGCGGCGCCAGGTTTGGACTCTGTTTGTGGCGTCTGATATATTGTTAAAGCTCCGCTGCCGGGTGCGGCCTTACGAGGCCCATCCGGGGGAAACGCAGCGGGTGTTCGAGGAAGAGCTTTCCCGGCTGGCAAGGGTCATCGAGTCCGGTAAAAAGTTCGAGCCCGAGTGGATGCAGTCTCTCGACCGGTTGTCGAAGGTGCCGACGGCGGGCCCGAAGAAGCCGCTGGTGGGCATCGTGGGCGAGATTTACGTCCGGTGCAACGCCTTCACCAACGACCGGGTGATCGAGTCGATCGAGGAGCACGGGGGGGAGGCCTGGCTGGCGCCCTTGTCGGAGTGGTTCCTCTATACGGCCTACCTGCAGAACTGGCGGGCGAAAGAGGACCTGCGCGACCTGGTGTACCGGGGCAAGAGCCTGCTCAAGAACAAGTACATCCAGAGCGTGGAGCACGGGTTGTACCAGAAGGCGGCGAAGTACATGGCGGGCCGCGAGGAGCCGGAGATCGAGGCGGTGGTGGCCGAGGGCGCGAAGTACCTGCCGGTGAATTTCGAGGGCGAGGCCCTGCTGACCGCGGGCCGGACGGTGAAGTTCATCCAGCAAGGGGCCGAGATGGTGGTCAACTGCGCGCCGTTCGGGTGCATGCCGGGGACGATCACCAGCGCGCTTTTCCAGGAGATCCAGAACCGGATGGGCGTTCCGATTGTCAATATGTTCTATGACGGGGAAGGCGACCAAAACAGCCTGCTCGGCATCTATCTGGCGCAGATCCGAGGACGGAGCGAAAAACCCGATGGACACAGACAAGCTGACGCAACGGGGCCGGCAGCGCAAGATCAAGCGACTTAAATGGCTTGCCCGCTGGCTGGGCGGGCTTGATTGGTACGCCAACGAACTCGGCGAGCGGCACGGCCGGGTCTTCAGTTTCCTGTTCGACCGCATCTTCGGCGGCATCCGGATCGAGCCGGAGAAAGTCGACAAGCTCCGCCATTACGCGGGCAAGGGCCGGATCATCTACGCCCTGCCCTGGCGGAGCCCGCTCGACTTTCTCTTCCTCAACGCGCGGCTCCGCTACCCGGGCCTGCCCATGCCCGAGATCGCCTACAACATCAACGTCTGGCGCTTCCAGTCGTTCCGGAAGTGCCTGCGGATTTTACTCGCTGATTTCATCCACTGGGTCAACTTCGGGAGCTTGCCCGACCCCTTCACCAACAAGTACTACCTCCGGCGGCTCCAGGAAGGCGCCGGGTTCGTGGCCTCCATCGAGGACCCGGACAGTTTCACCCAGCGCATGGGCAACCCCCTGCACGACCCCTTCTACCACCTGATCAAACTCTGGCGCAAGCGTGGGGAGACGATCATCATCATCCCGGTGTTCCCCATCTTCGAGAAGGCGCCCGACCGCGAGGAAAAGTCGGTCCTCGACATCTTCATCGGTCCCAAGGACCGGCCCGGCCGGCTCCGGAAGATCGTGCATTACCTGCGCCACTACAAGAACGCCTTCGTCGAGGTCGCGGACCCCATCACCATCGAGATGTTCGCGGCCCGGCCCGACCAGCGGGGCCTGACCGACGAGGAGATCGCCTTCAACCTCCGCAAGGAGTTGTGGGAGCACGCGGTCCGCGAGCAGCGGGTGATCCGCGGGCCGGTGCAGAAGAGCCGGACCCAGCTCATGGAGGCGGTGCTGCGCGACCCCGAGGTCCTCAAGGTGATCCGCGCCGAGGTCAAGCGCCAGCAGAAGACCTTCAGCGCCGTCCGGCGCCAGGCGGCCAAGACCATCGACGAGATTGCGGCCAACTACTCCCAGTCCGTCATCGAGTTCCTCGACCTGGTCCTGTCCTTTGCCTGGCAGCGGGTGTACGACGGGGTGATCGTGGACGAGCCCGGCCTGGCCCGGGTCCGGGAGGCGGCCAAACGCTACCCCCTGGTCTTCATCCCCAGTCACAAGAGCCACGTCGACTACCTGGTGCTTTCCTGGGTGCTCTATCACTACAACATGGTCCCGCCCCACATCGCCGCCGGCATCAACCTCTCGACCTGGCCGATCGGCACCATCTTCCGCAAGGCGGGAGCCTTCTTTTTGCGCCGGACCTTCCGGGGCAACAACCTCTATGGCGCCATCTTCGCCAAGTACATCGAGGTGCTGATCCGCGAGGGCTACAACATCGAGTTCTTCATCGAGGGCGGACGCTCGCGCACCGGCCGGCTGCTTTTGCCCAAGATGGGCATGGTCAAGTACGTGGTCGAGGCTTTCCAGCACAACGCCGCCAAGGACGTGATGATCGTCCCGATCTACATCGGCTACGACCAGATCATCGAGGAAGGGGAATACCTCGAGGAGATGCACGGGGTTAAGAACCCGAAGGGCAACCTCTTCGAGCTGCTCAAGAACCGGAACCTGTTCTCCAAGCGCTACGGCCACATCTACATCAACTTCGCCGAGCCGATCTCGCTCAAGCGGCACCTGGCCGAGACCGCGGGGGAAGACCCGGAAGACCCTGACGCCAGCCAGACCATCGCCACCAGCAACCTGGCCGAGAAGGTGATCCAGCGCATCAACCGCCAACAGGTGGTCACTGCCTTCGCCCTGATGAGCGCGGCCCTGCTGACCAGCCCGGCCAAGGCGATCACCCGGTCGGAACTGTTGAACGCCCTCGCCCTTTATTACCAGTACCTGCTCGAGACCGGGGCGCGCTTTGCCCAGAGCCTGGATAATTTCACCAAGGCGATGGACGACGCCATCAAGTATTACCAGTCGCGCAAGCTGATCGAGGTGGAGGAGACCGAGGGCGAGGAGCCGATTTACACTTTGCCGGAGGAGCACCGGCTATCGCTCGAGATGTACAAGAACATGCTGCTCCACCACTTCCTGCCGATGAGTTTCATTTCGCTGTCGTTGCTCTCGGCCGACTACGGGGAGTGCTCCGACGGCAAGCTCCGGGAAGACTACCGGTTCTTGCGCGAACTCCTCAAGTTTGACTTCGTCTATGACCCCGAGGTCGACGACCCTGGACAGGTCGAGCGTTGCCTCCAGTATCTGGAGAAGGGGCGAAACCTGACCACAGCCCCGATCGACCACCACCTCCAGGTCAACGTCACCCCCAAGGGCCGCGAGGACCTGGTCTATTTCGCCTCCATGCTCACCAACTTCCTCGAGGCCTACGGCATCGTGCTCAACGCTTTACCCAAACTGCCCGAGAAGGGCGAGACCGAAAAGGAGTTCCTCGCCCGGCTCCGCAAGATCGGACAGCGGCTCCACAAGCAGGGCCAGGTGCTCCGGCCCGAGGCCCTGTCGCTCCTCCTCTTCCAGAACGCCCTCAAGTTGTCCCGCGACCGCGGCTTGGTCCGGGTCGAGAAGGACGGGGAGAAGCAGCTTTACCTTTACAACGAAAAAGGCGACGACCAGCGCAACCAGCTCCTCACCCACATCTCCAAGTTCATCCGGGTGGAAAAATACCATTACCTGGCCAAGTGAGGCCGGGAATCATCAAGCTCCGGATAGGCCCCGAGCTGTTTTGGGAGCTTGAAAAGGAAAATTCTCCTCATTCGGCGTTCTTCCGGTTCACCCGTGGTTTTTTTAGGGTTTCGCGCTCGGCGGTGGCGCCGGTCGGCCGGGGCGCTCCGGGGATGACCGGATGTAATTTGGGTCACTATTTTCTTCCCGATAAAAATTTTTATGGTAAAATGAGGTCAAACTTGGTTCAAGCGGCAGCGGAACAAGCGGAGGCGGAAGATGGCGGTTCGTAGAAAAAAGAAAAGCGTAGCCTGGAAGGGATTTGTCGCCGGGATGGGCCTGGCGGGGATCTTTGTCCTGTTGTTCTTCTGGGCGGTTGCCGGGCCTTCGGGCCTGAAACTGCGCGAGGCCTTCCGGGCGCGGATGTCGGTGATGGCCGACCGCGCCGACCAGTTCGTCGAGGCTTGGAACCGGCGTAGCCTGCCGGACAAGCCCGGTCCCAAGTCCGCGGCCTCCGTTCCCGAGCCCAAACCGGCCCGGACCAGCGACCGACCCGTAAAGCCCAGGCCCGCGCCGGTCGGCCCGGCTCCTAAATCTCCGGCGGTCCCCGGCGTTCCAGCCCCGGCTCCGGCCCCTCCGCCGGAAAAGGACGTCTCCCCCGATGACCAGCGGCAGCTCCGGGAACTCATGCGGCAACTCAACCAGGGCGGGTAGCCTCCGCCGGCGGGGATCCTGATGAGGCGAACCTTTTTCATTCTGTCCATCACGTTCGCCGTGGTGGCCGTCCTCGCCCAATACCAGTCCGTCATCAGTTTCTTCGAGTATTTTTATAACCGCCCCTTCAAACACCTGAGCAACGACCAGCTCCGGGTCGAGATCGCCGCCGCCGAAGGGGTGTTGGGCATGCTCAACTCGCGGGCGCTGGCGGTCGGCGCCCGGCCCGCCGCCCCCGGCAACGCCCAGGCCCTGCGCGATTCCCTGTCCGCCGCGGGTAAGGCCGACAACCGCCTGCAACAACTCCGGACCGAACTGGTCTTCCGCGTTGACCGCCAGCGCTACCTGTTGATCGGCGGTATGGTTGTCGCCTTCATGGTTTTTTTCCACTACTTCCGGGCGGTTTATCTTTCCTCCCGGCCCGGCGAGGGAGAACGTGAGCGGAGCCGGGTCCGGTTGGCCCGCGAACAGCGTGAGTCCAACCTGGCCCGCGAGCGAGCGATCCTCGCCGAACGTCTTGGCCGCCTCGACCCGCGCCTTACCCGCGTCGAGGTCGGTAAAAGCGACTACCGCCATGTCACCGAACTCCTCGGCCGGCCGGAGACCACCGGACAGGAATGCGGGGCCTTCACCCTGACATACGTCTTTGACTCGATGATCGTGCCCGCGGGCGAGACTGCGGCCGTGGCCGAACGCGTACCGGTCTCGATCGTCCTGCGCGCAGGCGCGGTCAGCGAAATCCGCATCGAACCCGCCGGGCCCGCCCGGACCATCTCCCAAACCGCCTGACCTCCGGCCCGGGAGGCGGCCTTAAACGACCGCCCGACAAAACCAAAAAAGGAGGCCCGCGGGAGAACCAAGGTAATCATGCCGTCCCGCGTCGGGGCGCCACGGGGGCGAAAAAATCCCGGCCGCGTTAAAACTCTTGTGGCCGGCGCTACCCGGCCGACCTTAAATAAAGATGAAAGATACCTTTTCCAGACCGGTCCGCTTTTCCTTTCCCCGGCTCCACGTCGTCGCGGCCGTGGCCCTGCTCGCCGTCCAGGCCGCCCTGCTATGGCAGCACCTCAATTACGCCTCGGTCACCACCGACGAGTTCGCCCACCTGCCCCAGGCCCTCGGCTACATCCGCAGCGGGGACCCCGACTTCCTCATCGCCAACCCGCCCTCCGGCCCGGCGCTGGCCGCCCTTGCCGTCCGCCGCGACCCCGCCGTCCGCTTTGACTTCTCCCAGGTCCTCCTGCCCTCCGGCGACGCCCACGACCCCGCCTTCTTCGAGTGGGGCGTCAAATTCCAGGAGTGGAACCGCGACGGTTACCACCGCGCCTTCCACCGGCCCCGCATGGTGATTGCCGGGCTCACCCTCGCGCTTTCCGCCCTTGCCTTCCTTTTTGCCCGGATGCTGGCCGGGCCGCGCGCCGGCTTGGTCGCCTTGTTCCTTTTCACCTTCTCGCCCGAGTTCATCGCCCACGGCAGCTTGGTCACCACCGACGCGACCATGGCCCTGGCGACGGTCTTTTTCGTTTTTTCCTTTTACCTTTATGCGCGGCGCCGGGCGTGGTGGCTTTTGCCCCTGCCGGGGATCGCGGTCGGCCTTCTCCTGCTCGCCAAGCACAGCGCCATTTTGCTGCTGCCGTGGGTCCCGGTTTTTTTATGGATGCGCGAGGGGAAGACGGAGGTCGAAACCTCGTCGAAGCTCTCCCGCCGGGCCGGACGACTGGCGATGGAGCTGATCGTGGTGGGAGTGGCGGCCTGGGTTGTAGTCACCCTGCCCTACCATTTGGGGACGAGCTTAGAGGTCCCGCACGAGGCTGCGGGCGTGTGGCCAGCGGAAAACCCGCCCGGTCTGAGCGCCGCTTCCCGGATAGTTTTCAAGCTTTCCACGCCGATGCCCAAGGCCTGGCGGCGGGCGCTGTTGCTTCTGCTCCGCGACGCCGGCCGGCCCTTCCCGATGTATTTCCTCGGCCGGGTCCGGCTCGATCCGTCCTTCTGGTATTACCCGGTCGCGTTTTTGCTCAAGACCCCGCTGGCGCTGATCTTGCTATTGTTGGGGGCCAAGGCGGGAGCGCTTTTCAGCACGGCCAGACGGATCGCTATCATATCCGCCCTGGTCTGGGCCGGGCTGCCTTCGGCCTATTATTACCTTTTACTCTGTCTGGTCCCGGGAAAACAGTATGGCATCCGGCTAGCCATGCCGGGGTTAGGTCTGTTGTTGATCTTCACCGCAGTGGCGGCAGTGGGGATGGCGCCGGGTTTTTCGGCCGAAGGCTCCCTGAAAACCGAAATTCCGAAGAATAAGAAAAAACTCATTAAATTGACGCGTCTTCTTATGGTCGTTCTTCTTGGATGGTATGCGGTGGATACTTTGTCCGCTGCGCCGAATTTAATTGGCTATTTTAATGAAATTGCCGGCGGCCCCCGTCTGCCCCACCACGGCGACCGGTATCTGGCGGATTCCAATCTGGACTGGGGACAGGACTGGAAAGGACTGGCCAATTGGCAGGAAAAACTGGGAGATACTCCCATCCGCCTGGCCCCCTTCGGGCTAATCGACCCCGCTCTTTTCGGCGGAAAATACCTTGGCTTGGAATGCCCTTTGCCCTCCGGCCCGGTGGCGGTCAGCTGGAACCTCATCCTGGGAATCGATCCTTTCGGCCAATCCCCGCCCTGTTTGTCCGCCCTGGCGGGTCGTGAGCCAGATGACCGGGTCGGGACTTCGGTTCTCATCTACCACCTGCCTTGACTTTTTCCCTTTTCCTCGTTTAGAATCATTAGAAAGAGGTAGGAAAAAATGAGAGTACTGGTAGTAGAGGACGAAAAGAAGGTCGCCCGTTTCATTAAAAGAGGTCTTGAAGAAGCAGGTTACCTGGTGGACGTGGCGGCAGATGGCGAAGAAGGCCTTTACCTGGCCGAGATCGACGATTACGATCTCGTCATCCTTGACCTTATCCTCCCGCGCAAGAACGGACTTGATGTCTGCCGCGAGCTCCGCGATCAGAACATCAAGGTCCCGATCCTCATCCTGTCCGCCCGCGACTCGGTGGAGGACAAAGTCACCGGGCTCGACATGGGCGCGGACGATTATCTGACCAAGCCCTTCGCCTTCTCCGAGCTGCTCGCCCGGGTGCGGGCCCTGCTCCGTCGGGGCGAGACCATGGTCCCGGTCAAGCTCCAGGTTGACGACCTGGTGATGGACACCGTGACCCACACCGTCACCCGCGCCGGCAAGGAGATCAAGCTCACCTCCAAGGAGTATGCCCTCCTCGAATACTTCATGATGAACCCCGGCAAGGTCCTCACCCGCACCATGCTCTCCGAGCACGTCTGGGACTACACCTTCGACACCTTTTCGAACGTGATCGACGTCTACATCAACTACCTGCGCAACAAGGTCGACCGCGACTTCGAGCGCAAGCTCATCCACACCGTCCGCGGGGTGGGCTACGTGATGAAGTTGCAGGGGCCGGAGGAAGAAACCGCCGAGAAACGCGCGCCGCGCGGCCCGCGCCGCGAACGCATCGGCCGGAGGCGGTCGTCCGACGAAGAAGGCGGCCTGGACTCATCCGAGGGCGAAGAGACCAAGCTGGCCTGAAAAGTCCGAGCGCCGATCGGGAACAAGTCCGTTCGTCGGCCCGCCGTCACTTGGCGGGCTTTTTTTTATCCCTTGCCCTTCCACACGAACCACGCCGTGCCGGCCACCCCGAAGCCGAAGGCGGTGAGGAAGTTGACCGTCGGAGAGATCAGCCACAGCCCGGCGCCGCCGAAGGCCGCCACGCTCACAATCGTGTCCCGCATCAAATAATACAGACCAAACATCGCCGCCTTCCGGCCTTCCGGCGCCAGGTCCATGATCAGGGCTTTCCGGGTCGGCTCGCCGAACTCCTTCAAGCCCCGCAGCACGAAAACCGCCAGTAGCGGCCAGAACGACTGGCTGAAAAGCAGCGCCAGCGGGAAGAGGGTGAAGAAGACAAAGGTGACGGCGACGAAGGGCTTCTTCGAGCCGCGGTCGGCGTGCCAGGCCACCGGGATGTAGACCGCCACCGCAGTGACCATCTCGGCGGCGGTGAGGACCCCGAACTGGAACTCGGTCACCGGGTGGGCGACACGGGTGACGGCCCAGATCACCACGTAGGCGTAGGGGATCTGCTCGCAGAAGCGGATGAGCGCGTCGGAGACGAGCAGGTTACGGAGCCGAGGACTCATCTCGCGGAAAAGGACCAGCGGATTTTTTTCCGGCGGCGGGACGCAGGCTCCGTCGTCCTCCTTCTTTTCGCACTCCTCACCGATCAGACCCTGCTGGAGGACCGCCGAGACCGCGGCCAAAACCAGCGCGACCGCGAAGGCCAGCCGCAGGCCGTCCAGTGTGCCGTAGCGGACGATGAGCCCCCCGCCGATCACCGGCCCCAGCGCCATCGGGACCCGCCGGACGAGCGAGTGCATCGAGACCCCCATGGTTCGCTTGTTCTTGGGCAGGGCCACGGAGATCAGGTCCATGGTGGCGGGCATCGAGATGGCGCTCCATGACAGGAACAGCGCCGAGCCGATAAAGACCGCGGGCCAGGCCGGGATGAGGATGACGACGAGGTAACCGGCCATGGCGAGGAGGTTGAAGACGAGCAGGGAGCGCTTGACGCCGAGACGGTCGGAGAGGTAGCCGCCGGGGTAGGAGTAAAGGGCGGAGAGGAGGTTGTCCATGCCGTTGAGCAGCCCGGCGAGGACCTCGCCGCCGCCGAGGGCGATGAGGTAGAGGGGCAGGAATCGCTCGGCCATGCGCTCGCCGAGGCCGACCAGGATGACCATGCCGAAAGCGCCCATGACCGAGCGGCGGAGGCCGAGAAATTCGGCGAGCCGGGCGAGACGGTTCATCTTAATGACCGCCCGATAGATTCAAGGCCAAGACCCGACCCAGAGAATATAAGGCATAATGTCGCCGCAACCAAAGGGCTTCGTGGTTTTAGCGCGAGCCAAGTGTTAAACGGATGGCGCGGATGAGACGGATCGAACGGATCAGAAAATTTCCGGTTGCGGTCGGAGCGCTTGGAGCTGAATGATTTATGGCGGGGACACGGATGGGAAACGGATGGGACGGATGCCGGAGGTCGGTGGTCTGGTCCGTTCGATCCGTTGCCATCCGTCTCGCCCCCGGGACGCCGAAAAGTCCGGAGTTTCCAACTCCAAAACCTTATCCGTTTGATCCGTCTCATCCGTGCGATCTGTTTGACCTCTTCGTTTTAAAGAAACCCTAAGCCAAAATGCGCAGGCGCAGATGTTTTTCGAGTTCTTGCGAGTTTGTGGCGCCGAGGACGCGGAAAAAGAACGTTATTACCTCAATCTTATTAATCATCTTAATCTTTATTCCGCGGATGAATTCTTTTCCTCGTCTTCGGGCTGCCGTCGCGGGGGAAGATCGTAATTTTGCCGCCGACAGGAATGTCGGCCCCCCGGACGTCACTGGGTGAAGATGATTTCGTTGAAGGCGTTGCCCCTGATTTTCTGGGTCTGGCCCCCGGTGGTGAGTTCGAGCTCGACTGGGCCGACGGAGCGGAAATACCAGGGCTCGGCGATGAAGGTGTTGATGACGAACTTGGCGGCCTTGCCCCAGGCCTTGCGGTCGAGCTTGGCGAGGACGTCGAATTTTTCGGTCAGCCGCGAGGAGTCCATCACGGCCTTGATGGCGCAGGCGTCGCCGCGGGCCTCGTAGCGGACCCGGCCGGGGTACATCTTGCCCGACTCCTCGTCCTTCTTCACCTGCTCTTCGGTCACCCGGACGTCGGTGGCCACGCAGATCACCTTGCTCTGGTCGGTGACGATGGCCAGGGCAAAGTCGCGCTCGAACTTGGCCGGCGCCCCGAAGCTCGAAACCAGCAGGGTGTGGGTGTCGGAGCGGAACTTCAGGTTATGCCAGGTCTCCTCGAAGTTCCCGGGGTTGGTCAAGGTGTAACTGTGGTCAATGTAGCCCCAGCCCGCCACCGGTACGGTCTTGCCGTTGATGAAGAACTTGCCGGTGACGTCCGGCCGCGGCCCCGGATAGTTGATGTACATGATGTCCTCACCCTTGGCCCCGAACACCGCCCGGCCGTCGCCGATCTTGAAGCCGGGCACCCGGTTGATGTATGACAGCTCCATGCCCAGGGTTTGGTCGCCGACCTTGAGCTCGTAGCCGGCGGGGGTCTGGCGGAAGGAGTTGGCGCCGACGCGGAGGTCGAACCGGTCACGGGCCATCTTGAGGTCCTCGGGCTGGTAGTCGAGGTCCTTGACCAGGCGCTTTTTATCGGGGGTGACGATGGTGAATGAAACGGCGGGCATGCCGGGCTTGGCCCCGGTGTTGCTGACCAGGATGTTGACGTAGCCGTAGTGGCCTCCGTCGGTGATGGCGATGAGGAAATAGTTCTCGTTGTAGAAGAACTCGGAGGAAGGGTGGAGGAGCTGGTCGCTGAGCGTGAGGGGGTTGACCTTGCCGGGGCCGCCACCGGGCTCGCGGAAGAGCCGGACCGGCTCGGCGGCCAGGGCGATGAGGGGCAGGAGGGCAAAGAGGGTGAGGGCGGTTTTCTTTTTCATTTTTCCTCCGGCGGGCGCGAATGGGACGGGACTATTCTGGCAAATCAAGCAGACGGAAGCAAGGAGCAAGACCCTTGGTCGAAAGGCTTTTTCCATCCTCGCTTCTGGTTGCTGGTTGCTTGCGGTCGGCCGGGGGTTTAGAAAATGGACTCCGGGACGTTAATACGGTCGCCGGGCCGGAGGGGGACGTCCGGGGCTTTGCCGCGCTGGATGTCACGGAGCTTGACCCGGGTTGAGCTGATGGTCCCGTCCGGTTCAACCCGGGTGAGGGTGGCGCGGTTGGGAGAAGAGACTTCGGTGAGGCCGCCCGCTTGGATGATGGCCTGGAGGGCGGTGAGGCCTTGGACGAATTCGATCTGCTGAGGGGTGCGGACAGCGCCTTCGACGAAGACGAAGTTTTCGGTGATGGTGTCGACTTTGGCCGAACCGATCATGACGAAGTCGCCGGGGAAGATGACGAGGTCTTGGGTGTAGTCGCCGCGGTCGAGCAGGAGTCGGAGGTCGACCGTGACCTGAATGTTGGTGGGAACCTGGGGGGGCGGGGTTTTCGGTTTGGGATCGGGTTCGGGGGAGACGCCCGGGTCGGCGGTGGAGCCGGGCGCGGTTGCCGCGTCCCAACCGAAGGGGGGATCGGCGGGGTCATTCGGAGCGGGGTTGACCGCCGGGGTGGGCCGGGCGGCCCGGAGCCGGGCTTCTTCCTGTTGACGCCAGGCCTCACCGCGGGTGACGAAAGCCCGGTTGCCGCGTTCGGGAGCGGTCCCGCCGGCCATGGAGATGAGCTTGAGCAAGGTGGTGGTGTTGGTGGTCAGGATGTAGGTCCCGGGTTTGGCCACCGCGCCTTGGATCTGGACCTCCTTGGAGTGATATTCCTCGAGTTTGACGATGACCAGCGGGTTGCGGATGTAGCCGTCAGCCAGCATTCCGGTCAGTTTTTCGCGGACTTGGCTGACGGTGAGTCCGGCGACCCTGACCTTTCCGATGAAGAAGAAGGGGATTTCGCCGTCGGCGGGGACCTCGACCTTGGCCTGCATGTCACCCTCGCCCCAGACGCTGATGGAAAGGACGTCGCGGGGACCGATGATATAATCCTCCTCGGACTCCTCGGCGGGGGCGGCGATGGCGGTGAAGATAAAGAAAAGCCCTGCAAGCAGGGCTGTGAGTTTTTTCATGGCTTGGACAGTCCGTGTTCTCTTCACCTGTTGCCGAACAGGATGGTCGGTTTGATGGTGATCTGACCGTAGTACATGCCGGTGGTCGTGTCATTCGAGCGGAAGTTGAAGTCGGGGAAACCGTCGCCGTTGGCGTCGACGAAATCTCCCGGGTCGTCGATGTTGGAGTCGCGCTGCTGGTAGTTGTAGCCGATTTGGGCGGTGAGAGTGCCCTCGCCGTCGCGCTGGATGATGTCCCAAACCAGCGCCGCCTGGGCCGCCAGGATGTTGTCGATGCGGTCGTCTTCCCACAGCCATTCCCGGTCGTTGCGTTCGAGGTCGTAATAGGCCTGGCGGTAAGTGCAGCCGCCCAGGAAGGCCAGCTTGGGGGAGAAGTTGACCGACCCGGAAATCCCGGCGCCGGTATAAACGAAGAAGATGTTGGTGCCGTAGAGACTGATGCCGCGGTCGGCGTAGATTTCCAGGTTGTAACGCTGGGGCGCCGCGCTGACCAGGGCGATCCGGCCAATGGCGTCTCCGGTGTCCTTCAGGTCCCAGTTGTCGGGCAAGTCGTAGATGTCGCGGTTGGCGTAACCGCCGAGAATTTCCAAGTAGGAGTTGGGCTGGAATTTATAGCGCAGGCCGAGGTACCCTTGGAAGATCCGGAAATTGGCGGCTTCGATTTCCTCGATGTCGGAGAAAGTCCGGTCGGCGACCTGAGCGTCGAGGATGCCGGTGGTCTTGGGAGTGAAATCATACTCACCGCGATACAGGACCCGGTGTTCGTAACTGTCGGAGAGTTTATAAAGACCAACCTCTTCCTGGTCGTCGAAGATCATGGTGTCATAGCGGTAAGAGAGTCGGTTACGGTACTTGGGGGTCGGAGAATATTTCACCGTGACCGTGGCGATGTTGTTGGAGAAGAGGGACCAGTAACCGATGGCGTCGGTGGACATGCCGAAGGTCTTCTGGAGGTCGCGGCTGCGGCTGAAATCGTCGCTCAACTCGAAGGTGATGACGCGCCCGCTGTAGCGGTAAATGGCGCCGACTTGGCCGGTTACGAAGTCGAAATCTCTGGGTTCCACGTCCTCCATGTCGTCGAAGGCCCCGCCTAAATCAAGGAACTGCTGGTAACCGGCGTCGGCGGAAAGGTCCAGGGTGTGGCGGGCTTCGCGCCAGACCAGGTTGATCCCGGCGGAATAATCCAGATAGGTGACCGTGCTCTCGTCTTCATATTCATCGTCCACGCCGTAGACGTTGTCGTTGAAGGCGTAACGGATGTTGATCCTGGGCGTGACGGCCAAGGAGCTGGAGGCAACGCCCGGGCCGATAAGCAAAAGGATCACGAAGGCAATCGCAGGAACGGCCGAAAATAAACGGCTCTTACTCTCAAAGCGACATTTCATTTTAGCCACTGATCGCCCTCCATCGTGTATTGTCCGGAAACAAACGCCCGCGCATTGTTCCCTTTGTCCCAAGGAGTCAGGTGTTCTTGACGGACTCAATTTTTTTAAGACAATCCCCCATGCCTGCTCCCTACGGAACCTCAGGTGGTGTGAGGAATGAGATTTTGTCTTGCTGAACCCCTTGCCTGTCGCCTCGAAGGAGGCATCCCCATAGTTATGTTACCCTTAAAACGAACAATGTCAAGGAGGAAAAATCACTCCCCGACAAGGCGTCACGGGTTATATAACGGTCATTCTAAACAAACCGTCAAAGGTTTGTCAAGGCCCGATTGTTTTTTTAGCTGATTTTAATGGTCTGGCGGGAAAGTGGGGGGAGGACGGGTGGTTTCTTCCACCCCTTGGGTCAGCCTGTCCGTCCCGGCCGCTCTATCCTCAATCTTCATGGCATGGCGGGACCCGGCGCCGTTTCGGTCGGGTACGGCGGCTTACACGGATCGGAGACCGGCGACGGCCGAGCTACGCTCATCCCCGTCGGCTGCGGGGGCGTAACCTCAGATTACCTCCTCCCCACCCGTTTTGTCCGTGGACCCTTGGTTTTCATCCCTTTCGGGCGCCGCCACTTGGCGTGAGGCGCCGTCCCGAGATCACTGCGCCACCACCACCGAGGCCGGCCGCAGCAGGCGGCCGTCGCGCATGAACCCGGGCCGGACCTCTTCCACCACCGTGTTTTCCTCGACCCCCGCGGCCGGGACCACCGCCACCGCCTCGTGACGGCTCGGGTCAAACGGCTCACCCACCGTCGGCACCCGCTCGACCCCGTGCCGCTTGAGCGCCGCGAAAAACTCCGCCAGCACCACCCGCAGGCCCTCGAAGATCGCGGCATCGCCCGCCGCCGCCTGCTGCGCCCGCTCCAGGTGCTCGATCACCGGGATGATGTCGGAAATCACCGATTCCTTGCCGACCTCCGCCAACCGCTCCCGTTCGGCCCGGGCATGTTTCCGGAAATTATCGAAGTCGGCCAGCAGCCGGACGTACATCGCCTTCCAGTCCTCCGTCCCACCGCGGTCGGACTGGTCTTCCGGCGCCGGCGCGGCGGCCCGGTCCTCGTTTTTCTCCTTGACCTCGGGGGCCATGCCCGGGCCTCCGCCGGTCTCGCCTTCTTCATTGTAATATCTGACCGGGATCTTCATCATGCCGCTCCTCGATTAGAATTTGCCCGCCCGCGGGTCCGGCTCCCGGGCCTTTAGTTTTTCGAGCAGGCGCCTGGTCTCGGCGTCCGGGTTCTCGGGCACCACCACCCGGAGGTGAACCAACAAGTCGCCGGCAGCCGCGCCCTTGGGGCTGGGCGCGCCCTTGCCCCGCAGCCGGAGGGTCGCGCCGGTCTGGGTCCCGGCCGCCACCTTCACCGTAGCCCGGCCGTCGAGGGTCGGGACCTCGATCTTGGCGCCGAGCGCGGCCTCGCTCACCGTGATCGGGACCTCGAGGTGAAGGTCACGGCCCTCGCGCCGGAAATAAGGGTGCGGCGTCACCCGGATGTGGAGGAACAAATCGCCCTGACCGCCGGGGCCGGTCTCGCCCTTGCCCGGGATTCGCAGCCGGCCGCCGTCATTGACCCCCGGCGGGATCTTGACCGTGATCGTCTCCGGGGTCATCACCCGGCCCTGGCCGTAACAGGTATGACAGGGTTCGGTGTGGACTTTGCCCGTGCCCGAGCAGGCGCTGCACACCACGTTGAAGTTCGAGCCCCCGCCCGCGACCTGGCGCTTGCCCGCGCCGCCGCAGGCCGCGCAGGTCCGGCTGTGGCCCTTCTTGTCATGGCCGGTCCCGCCGCAATCGGAGCAGGTTCCCTGCCGGCTGAACTGGAGCCGGTGGGTCCCGCCCTTCATCGCGTCCTCGAAGCTCACCGTGATCTCGGCCTCAACGTCGCGGCCCGGGACCGGACCAGGCTCCTCGTACCCGCCGAACCCGCCGAAGTCCACCCGGCGCTTGCGGCTGCCACGGCCGCCGCTGGAAAAGATCTCGGAGAAGATGTCGCCGATCCCCCCGCCGCTCCCGCTGAAGATGTCCTCGAAGTTTACGCCGCCGCCGCTGAAATCATACACCCGTTGTCCGCCGTAGGGGCCAGGCCCGGGGCCGGGCGCCCCCACCGGTCCATCGTGGCCGAACAGGTCGTAACTCTTCCGCTTCTCCGGGCTGGATAAAACCTGGTAGGCCTCGTTGACCGCCTTGAACTTGTCCTCGGCCGCCTTGTTCCCCTGATTGCGGTCAGGGTGGTACTGCCGGGCGAGCCTCTTGAAAGCTTTCTTGATCTCGTCCGCCGATGCCGAGCGCGAAACCCCTAAAATTTCGTAATAGTCCTGCTTGGGCATGGCAGGTCACTCCTTCCGTTTCAATCGGTGAAAATATAAGCACGATGGGGCCGGGGTCAAGGCGATACGATGGCTAACCGGACGGGAATCCGAGGATTTCTTTATTCCAGCCCCATAAAAAACGGCGGAGGGGGAGGCCACCGCCAGTCATTAATATTATGGGCGGTCTCTCATGCCGCAAGGCTGCGCCCAAAGATGATGAAAACCAAGAGCAAGAAATCGGGGATCACGGGACGAAGGGGTTTTTCGGGGGAAAATTTCCATTAATCACTTTTTTCCCTTAAGCCCCCAATATCTCCTTCATGTTTTTCAGGGTAGGTCAAACTGCCGATCCACCCCGACCCGGGCTACTCGAACCGGACGAAGATCGGGTTCACGAACATCAGGTTGTCCTGCTCGTCGCCATAAAGACTGGCGTCGGCCGGGTGGGGACCCTCGACCTCGATCCGGTAAAACGCCGGCTCCCGCAGCTTGCCCTGCTCATCGTCGGTGAACTCCAGCCGGCCTGCGTCCACCACCCGCACCACCT
>Ga0101944_10004503_pt1 | contig 17123 bp, 17 predicted proteins | sample DewCreD2012metaG_FD_75245 | JGI IMG/M metagenome (GOLD analysis project Ga0101944, IMG submission 75245) | Hot spring sediment bacterial and archeal communities from British Columbia, Canada, to study Microbial Dark Matter (Phase II) - Dewar... ...
CCCCCTTGCCTTCGAACCTTCTCCCAATGCGGCGCAGACCTTCAAGCCAATCGGAGGGCCTGTACCAAAGGGCTTATACCCCGACCCACTGACTTTTCGGCGCCGCTTTACAGTCCGGGAGAAATGGTTGCGGCTCTAAAGAGACCACACCCCCCAGGTCGCGGGCTCCAAAGATCTACGCATCGTGCACAGAAGTTTCAGTTTAAGGCTCTAAAGGCTTCGGGTTCGGATTTCGAAATACCCCTGGAGGTTTTTCTTGTTAACAGTTGCCTTTTTCGATTTTGTGTCCAAAATAGCGAAGAACCGCCGGAAAGGAATCCATCGGAACGGCCTATGGGAGCGTGAACCCTATTTTGCCCGAACCAAACAAACAGGAAGAGGTTCCTTATCGGCCGAGGAACGTGTGGAAAGCCTCGGTCCGCCTGGAGGGAGATGTCATTGTCAAGGAGTACTGCAGAGCGCCTTTCCTTCCCCGACTCTTCGGAAGGGTTTCCCTCTCCTGGGAAGAGGAGGCCCTGAGAAGGTTGGAGGGCATGAAAGGCGTTCCTGCCTTTATCCGGCGTCCCTCTCCTTACGAAATTCAGATTTCTGCGGTCCGGGGTCGTCCTTTGGACAAAATGAAAATGGGAGAACTGAGCGAGTCCTGCTTCGAGACCCTGGTGTCGCTCATCCATGCCATCCATGAGAGAGGGGTGGCCCACGGAGACCTTCACCAGAGAAACATCCTGGTGGATCAAGATCGCCCCTCCCTGATAGACTTTTCCACGGCCTATGTGAAAGGCCGAGTGCCGGTGTTGGATGGGTGGATTTTCAGAAACATGATCTTGCTTGACCTGGAGAGGCTCTACAAAGTAGAGAAGAGGTTTTTTGATCGGGGAGAGCCCCCGAAAATGTTTTTTCTCTACCGTATGATCAAGAGGTTTCGATGAGCAAAAAATTGCTGAGGGCTCTGGCCCTGTCGGTGGGGATCGTCTTGGTGCCTCTTCTGGCAAGACCCAATCCGTGGTCGCTTCTGCTTGGAGGCATTCTGGTTTTCTTCGGGGAGGTCCTTCGCGTCTGGGCGAGCGGCCATTTGATGAGAACACAAGAACTCACCACGTCAGGGCCCTATGCCTACCTGAGAGACCCCCTGTACTTGGGAAGACTGTTCCTGCTGGTCGGATTCTGTGTCATGGCCTGGGGATATGCGTGGGTTATCCTCATCATCGGGCTGGGGGTATTTTTCTTCAATTACATGCCGAGGAAATACCAAAAAGAGATGACCCGGCTCGAGGATCTCTATGGAGACGAATATCGGCAATATGCCGCCTACGCCAGGAGCCTCCTGCCCCGGCTCAAGCCTTATCCAAAAGCCCGCCAACGAAACTGGAGCGTGACCCTTTTCTGGAAGGAGAACCGGGAGCAATACTTCCTTTCAGGGGTCGTGATCCTGGCGCTGGCCCTCGTCGGCCTTTATCTTTACCGTTAATTCGGGTTGCGGCCGCAACCGAGTTGGAACATCGAGGCATCGGTATTTTTAAGGACGCCGGAGGCGGCCCAGTCTCCCGGCCCGCTCATTTCTCTCCCCCCTCGCGTTCGTTCGGGGCGGTCCGGTCCCCCATTGCGTAACCCCATGAAATGAGGAAAGCCTCCTCCATCCTCCGCAGTTGCTCTGCTACGGAGGACGGGCGACGGTCGCTCCGGAAAAGGCACCCATGCCCCGAGGGGGTTCTCGGCTTTGCTTAAGTGAAAACCCTATGCTAAACTATTCCATGCCGGATGGCCGCTGCGTTGAGGCCAGGGCAAATGCGGATGATCTATAGCGGAGGCACGATTTCATGGAGCGACCGGAAGCGATTCAGAATTTCTATCTGGAGCATGTCCCAGGGTCCAAGATCGAAGATCACCTTCTGAAAGCCCCCTGTCCCTTTTGCGGGTCCGTTGAGAAGAAAGGAGCGGGGAGCCTGGTGGCTTATCTTGACCCGGAAAGCTTTTTCATGGGGTACTTCCGGTGCCTGAACCGGTGCAGGCCGGGCGGGTTTGCCCCTCATTTTGCTCGTTTGATGGGGATCGATGCTCAAAAGGTGCCCGGCTTTGATCCTGACAGGGAAATTCACGTGCGGGATGTGGTGTATCCGAGCAGAAACCTGAACAACGAAGTGAAGAAGTTCAGAACCCTGATGGGGGAGGGAGAGTACGCCCATTTCAATGACTTCGGGGTTTCAAAAGGGGCTGTGGAGGAACTGAGAATCGGATACAACGGCCGCTACCTCGTGTATCCCTATTTCCAGGAGGACGGCAATTGCTACGCGGCGCGATGTGTGATGCCGGGTCGGGAAGAAGATCAATTCTGGTATGGGGACGAGAAGTTTTTCGCAGAGGAATTCAGAGTCTTTAACGTCCAGGACATTGAGCGGTGCGAGGACGGCACCCTCTTCATCGTGGACGGAGAAAACAATCTTCTCACGCTCAAGGAACTCGGCTATCCCGGCGTGGCCGTGCCCGGCTTTTCGGTCCTCGAAACCCTTGAGCCTGAAAGGCTTGCCTATGTGAACCACGTGTTCCTGCTGACGAACAACGCCCCTGAAGCACAGCTTGCGGCGCGCGCTCTCGCAACCAAACTGGGCTACAAAGCGCGAATTCTCAAGTGGCATTCCAGCTACAAGAGAGGCTACAGCCTGTGCGATCTTTCCAAGGAAAAGGGAAAGAATTTCCGGATCGCCGTCTCCTCCATGATCAAGAGCTCCGAATCTTTCTCCCCTTTTTCATCAGCGGAGAAAGAACACATCCGCTTTCTGCAGCAGATCGAGAGGGACCGGGGAAGGCAGCTCTTGGGATTGAGTGCGGGTTTTGAAAAACTGGATCAGGCGGTCAACGGCATTCGCGGAATCAATATTCTCGGGGGCCAGCCCAAGGCGGGGAAGTCCTGTTTTTTTATGCAGGTGTCCACGGAAATGGCCAGGAGGAAAACACCGGTCATATACTATGACTTTGAAAACGGCCGCCAGAAGATCTACACCAGAACCATCTGCCGCTTGAGCCGCCTCGCCGAAGAAGAAGTGCGGCTTCAGAAGCTGGACAGGGAGGCCTCAGAGAGGCTCGAAAAGGCCCTTGCGGAGTTCAAGGAACTCCTTCAATACTACCGCGTGGTGACGGATAGAAAACTGAGCCCGGATATCATGAGACGCCAGATTGATTTTATCAAACACGAGACCCGGCAGGATCGGGTTCTCGTGGTGGTGGACAGCCTTCACAAGCTGCCTTTCAAGAATCTCTCCGAGAGGAGGACCGGAATTGACGAGTGGCTTCGAAACATGGAATCCATTCGAGACGAGCAGAATGTCGCTTTTCTCGTCATCTCGGAACTCTCCAGAGGGTTGGAGGGGCATTACGACGAAAAGCCGGACCTGGCGGCCTTCAAAGAATCAGGCGATATCGAGTACAGTGCGGACAATGCGATGATTCTCTCCCCCAGCTGGGATCCTCTGGACCCCTTTTCTTCGGGGGAAAGAAAAAGCATTCTCTGGCTGGTGGCCAGCCGAGAAAACAGCCCCGGCAGGGTGAGCGAGTACGTGCTGGAGTATCCCTACTGGAGTTTTAAAGAAGTGTAAGGACGGTACAAGGTGCACGGAAAATCACACCTGTCTTCCATTTGTTCCCTGCACCGGGTACCTCGAACCTTGCCTCTTGTTCTTACCTTGGCTTCCGGTAAGGAGGCGTCTCTTTTGTCCCTTCAAGCATGCGTTTGACGCGATCCCGTTCGGCTTTTGCCTTGCGCAGGTCCTCTTCAAGCGGCTCACGGTTCTCTGCAGGGCACGCCTTCAGCTCGCTTTCGAGGCGGTCCACCTCCCGCTGCAGCCGATAGAGATCGCGGGCAATCATCCGCAGAGACATCGCTCCCCCTCTCAAATCTTGACAGGCTCTTGCCCAAACCGTCCTGAAGTGTCGAGTACCTGGACAACGGTGCCTTTTCTTCCATACCGAGGCCGCCAGAGGCGGCCAAGGCTCCCGGCCTGCTCATTTCAAGGAGTTACGGACGGGTGATGCCCGCCCGCTTCGCCTTGCGGCTCGCGACTGCGGCGGGCACGGCCTCCCCCCTCGCTGTTCCCCTCGCCATCGCTCGGGGCCATCGGGTCCCCCATTCCATAACTCCATGAAATGAGGAAGGCCTCCCGCCAGGTATTACAGAAAAGACGCCGTCGTCCAGTCTACATGCTCATTCGATTAGCTGGGCAGCAGCCCGGCAATTCCCTCGATTTTCTTACGGCTGGATCAGTCCAGCCACGTCTTGGGGTGCAAAACGAAGTTTTGAGAACAGTTTGCTTTCTACCTGTTTACACATCTCGAAATTCTTCCCCATCCTCCGGATCAGCCGCTCATCCCCTTTCCCATATTGCCTGATAAGATAGGCCAGGCGTTCTTCGAGACTGACGACCTTGTCGTGGTTCACTCTCTTGTCGGCATAATAGACAATCTCTTTTTCGAGCACCGGCCCGTCCTGGTCAAATGCCTTGAGGACAACATGCTCGGCCACGATGTCCGCAATCTCATCCAGATGGTTCTGAAGGCAGATCTCAGACCCTTTGGCGCTGTGATCTTCCCTGGTTTTCAAGGACTGCGTTTTTGCGATGTCGTGCATCAGGGCGCCCGCGGTCACCTTTTCAAGAGACAAAGTATCGCCTGCCTCTTGAAGGGATCGAGCCACCAGGGAGGCGATTTTCTCCACCATGATGGAATGGGCTTTGATGTTTTCCAACATCTCGTATTTTGTCATGAGGGCGAAACACTGCTGTACCGAAGGAATCATAGGGCTGAGACAGTCCTCATCGGGAGGGTTGTGAAATCGATGATTAGAGATTACGGAAAATTCAGGCCTCTGGCAAGCCCAATGTGAGATTCGATTGACAGAAGATCGCGAGGCGATGAGAATAAAGCCGTTCCCGAAAAAAAATGGGCTGACAAGGCGGAGGAGAGTAAACGTTTAGCTCTTTTAAATGGATGGCCCTTTTCTGTGATTATTTCAAAGAGCTAAACGGTTAGGGAGGAGAAAACATGACCGGAAGGCGTTACATTCTCTGTTCCCTCCTGCTGGCGCTGGGTCTGGTCTTGGAGGCGTCCGCCCAAGATCCTGCCGAGGATTCGTTCCGACGCCTGCGAGAAAAGATGGTTCAGGAGCAGATTGCCGACCCTCCTGACTATCGCGATCCTGTTCGAGCCCCGGAGGTGCTCAAGGCCATGCGGACGGTGCCGCGGCATCACTTCGTGGAGAGGAAACTCCAGTCTTCGGCCTACGGGGATTTTCCTCTTCCGATCGGATACGGGCAGACCATCTCCCAGCCCTATATCGTCGCCCTCATGACCGAAATGCTCGACGTCCAGCCAGGTCACAAGGTGCTGGAGGTCGGCGCCGGTTCAGGATATCAAGCGGCGGTTCTTTCTCTCCTGGTCAAGGAGGTCTTCACCGTCGAGATCGTCAAGGAGCTGGCTCTCCAGGCAGAGGAGCGTCTGAAGCGCTTGCAATACGCCAATGTGCGGGTGAAGGTTGGGGACGGATTCTACGGGTGGGAAGAAGAGGCGCCCTTTGATCGCATCATCGTCACCTGCGCGGCGAGCCTGGTGCCTCCCCCTTTGATCAAGCAGCTGAAGCCCGAGGGCAAGATGTGCATTCCCGTGGGTGCAGCGTACTCGGTTCAGTATCTCACCATGGTGGAGAAATCGGAGACAGGCGCCATCACCATGAGAAAGACCATCCCCGTTCGTTTTGTTCCCCTGACCCGTTCAGGTAAAGAAGAATAGTGATCATTTCAAAAAGCTGAACGGCTACGGTGAATAGCCCTTCAACGGTCAAGCCATGGAAGGCAAAACGAAGAAAACCCCTGTGACCTCGCGTCACGCCGTCCTTCTCTTCTTCACCTCCGCCTCTGTCCTTGCTTATGAAATCCTTCTCATGCGGCTCCTCTCCATCAGCCTCTGGACCCACTTTGCCTACATGGTCATCAGCCTGGCCCTTCTCGGATTCGGTGCGGCCGGCTCCTTGCTCTTTCTCCTGTCCAGGCGGGTTTACGACCACATGGACGCATGGTTGATCCTTCTGGCAGGGGCGGCCTCTGTCAGCTTTCCCCTCGCCTTCAGCGTGTCTCAGCAGATCGGCCTGGACCCTCTTCAGTTGGTATGGCAAAAGAAGGAGTGGGCCGGAATGGCGGCAACCTACCTGGTCCTGGCCGTGCCTTTTCTTTTCTCTGGAGGTCTTGTCGGGATCATACTGTCTGCGGCCGGAAGAGAAGTGCCCCGGCTGTACGCGGCAGATCTGTTGGGTGCGGGTTTCGGCTGCATGGGCATTGTGCCTGCCTTGACCTTGGGACCGCCGTGGGTCCTCATCCCTCTTCTGAGCGGAGTCCTGTTGGCAGGGGCCGGCTGGTGCTCTATGGCCACGGCCTGGGGCCGCAAGGGGGTCCTGGTTTTTCCCGTCTCAGGCACGCTTGTCCTGGCCTGTTATGTTTTGTTGCCTCCTGTTCCGCAAATGCATCACACCAAAGCCCTGCCCATGACCATGGCCTTTCCGGATGCGAGAGTGGAAGCAGAGACCGCCGGGCCGCTGGGGCTGATCCACGTGGTGGGAAGCGGCCTGATCAGGGAGGTGCCGGGGCTGAGCCTCAATTACGGCTCGGGTGGAACGGGGAAAGAGGGAGCCCTACCGCAGCAGAAAGCCGTTTTTTCGGACGGCGACTCCCTGAGTACGATCACAAGGTTTACAGGAAATCCCGCGGACCTGGAGCACCTGGATTTCACGACCATGGCCCTGCCTTACCATGTGCGCCAAGCGGATCACGTGCTGATCCTCGGGGCGGGGGGCGGGGCCGACGTGCTCCTCGCACTGAGCCACAAGGTTCCCAGGATCGTGGCGCTGGAAGCCAACCCGCAAATCGCTGAACTGATGAGCGGCCCTTTTGCAGAGTTCTCCGGGCATCTCTACTCGCGGCCGGAGGTCCGGCTTCTGGTCCGGGAAGCGCGCCAGTTTCTTCATGAGACAGAGGAGCGATTCGACCTGATCCAGCTTTCCCTGCTGGATGCCCGCGGGAGCTCAGCCGCCGGGCACTATTCCGCCGCAGAGTCCTATCTCTACACCACGGAAGCCTTTGGGCTCTATCTTTCCCGGCTTACGGACTGGGGATTTCTGGCGGTGACGTGCTGGCTCAAACTGCCTCCCAGGGACTCCCTGAGGGTTTTCTCCACAGCCTTATCCGCGCTCCGACAGGCGGGGATCTCCCAAAGGCCTGAAGAACACCTCGTCTTGATTCGAAGCTGGAACACCGCCACCCTGCTGGTTTCAAAAAGCCCCTTTGCTCCTGAAGAGATCGAAAGGCTTACGGCCTTCACGGACTCAAGACATTTTGACGTGGACTATTATTTCGGGATCAAAGAACACAGGGCCAACCGATACGATGTTCACAAGGAGGCCTACTCTTTCAAGGGAGCGGTTGCCCTGGCCGGCCTCAAAGCAAAGGCTTTTCTGAGAGACTATCTTTTTAATGTGTCTCCAACCACGGACGACAGGCCTTATTTTTCACAGTTCTTTCGTTGGGACAAGGCGGCAAGTCTCTATCAGCAGCTCCGCAGAGAATTCCTTCCCCTTGTGGAGACCGGCACCATCCTCGTTGTGGCAACGCTCGTGCAGGCGGTGCTCGGCGGCGCTGCGGTGATCCTGCTTCCTCTTCTGTTTCTGAGACGCGCCCGCAGCCGGGTAGCGGGGGCGGTGTCCCCCTGGACTATGGCGGCTATGCTGTTCTATTTCGGCGCCATCGGCGTCGCTTTCATGCTTCTCGAGATGTCGCTTCTCCCCAAATACATCCTTCTTCTTTCCCACCCCATTTATTCTACGGCTGCGGTGCTGGGCGCCGTCCTGGTATTCGCAGGATGGGGCAGTTTTACCGTGAGGCGTGTGGGGAGCGGATACCTTTGGTTTGCGGTGATCGGAGTGTGCCTTTGGGTCCTGGTGCAGGCCTTTGTGGAGGAGTCCCTTTTCGCGTGGGCGCTTCGGCGCCCCTTCGCGGTGAGGCTTGTTCTCACCGTGGCCATGGTGGGAACCCTGTCCTTTTTCCTGGGCTGGCCCTTTCCCATTGGGCTTCGCGAGATCTCGGGCCGTTTCCTCCCTCTTGTCCCTTGGGCGTGGGGGATCAACGCGTGTGCATCGGTGATCGGCGCGGTTCTGGGAAAGGTGCTGACAATGAGCCTGGGATTGAGGATGACCATGATGCTCGCAGCTCTGCTCTATGTGTTTGCGGCTGTGGTCCTCAGGTTTCAACAGCAGGGGGCTGAAGGGCTTGAACCCTAATCATTTCTCTTCAGGAGGAACAATGGCTCGAAGTGCTTTCAGTAGCTCCGGCAGGTCTTCTTGGATGATTTCCCAAACCTTGTTCAGGTCCACATCAAAGTAATCATGGATAAGAACATCGCGAAACCCTGCGATCTTCTTCCATGGGACTTCCGGATGTCCCTGCCGCATTTCCGAAGAGACCTTCTTGGCAGCTTCTCCCATGATCATGAGCTGCCGAATAATGGCGTCTTGATGCAAAGAACTACCTAGGAAGCGATCTTCCGGTAGACCGTTGGCATATTCCATCGCCTTTTCAGTCGCGTGAAGCATGTCCAGAACCCAAGCCAGATCACGCCACATAGATCGCCTCCACATGGTCGAGGATGTGTCTTCTGCGGATGTAGTTCTTGCTCTGCTCTACTAGATGTTTTTCAACAAAATCGACTGCGTGGCCGAGGATAGATTCCAGCTCCTCCTTCATGGCGATGAGGTCTTCGAAATTCCACTTTGCCTCTGGAGAGAAAGTGATGAGAACATCGATATCGCTGTCCGGCCTGAAGTCAGAGCGAAGCACGGAGCCGAAGAAAGATAGCTCCTTGATTTGCCAACGTCTGCAAAAGGCGGCAATGCTTTCTTTATACTTCTCCAAACCATGAAGATCGGTGTTAGCCTTCATTCAAGGCTCCGTTGAGTTGAAGGGCATGTTTGAACTGTCAACATGGTATTAAGAACCTTCCCTTGTGTCAAGGCAATCAAAGCCTAAGGCATTGAAAAGCGAAAGCATTGCTTTCGCCACATGATTTCTTGTATGGTAGGATTCATTGCATTTTCGGGAGCGAGGGGAACATGGAAAAGAAAATTCTGGAGGCTATGAAAAAGGGGGGCAAGCCGGTTCGACCGGGGATGTAGCGAAGATGCTCGGCGCGGATGGGAAGGAAGTTTCAAAGGTCATGAAGGATCTCAAAAAGAAGGGGAAACTCGTTTCCCCGAAAGCCTGTTTCTATGAACCAGCCTAGTCGGTTTTCGGGTGAGACAAGGTATTCGCACTGGTTTTTGATCGTGGTGGCCGTCTTTGTCACCTGCCTGATCACGGCCAACATCATTGCCGTGAAGCTGGTCGACCTCTTCGGGTGGATCCTGCCGGCAGCCATTTTCATTTTTCCGGTGAGCTACATCACCGGGGATGTGCTCACGGAGGTGTACGGCTATCGGCAGGCGCGCAAGGTCATATGGCTCGGCTTTTTGTGCAATCTCATCGTGGTCTTCGCCATCTGGATTGCGCAGGTTCTTCCCGCCGCCTCCTTCTGGGACGGCCAGAGAGCCTACGAGCGGATTCTGGGCTACACGCCCCGAATTCTTTTGGCCTCTTTTCTGGCTTACCTGGTGGGGGAGTTTGCCAATGCCTTTGTCCTGGCGAAAATGAAGATGGCCACACAAGGCCGCTGGCTCTGGATGCGCACCATCGGCTCCACTCTGGTGGGGCAAGGCTTGGACTCCCTGGTCTTCATTTCCCTTGCCTTTGCAGGGACGATCCCGGTCCATGCGCTCGCCCTGACCATCGTGACCCAATGGCTGGCAAAATCGGTCTACGAAGCCGCTGCCACTCCTTTCACTTACCTGGTCGTGAATTTTCTCAAAAGGAAAGAGGGGGTGGACACTTATGACCATGACACGAAATTCAATCCTCTCCTGATGTCGGAACAGGACGCGAAGCAAACTGTTACGACGCGAAAATGAACATGGTGACGGAAGAGCAAAGAATCCTGCTGGAAAATGTGCGAAGGGCCGTGAGGGAGAAAATCGCTCCGGCTGCTGCGGAGTTGGATCGCCGTGGGGAGTTCAGCTGGGAGGCGGCATCCCTGTTCTGGGATCTAGGGCTGCTCCAGATCATGCTGCCGGAAAAGTACGGCGGCTGGCCCTTTCATCCGTGCCACACCCTTTGCCTGTGTATCGAAGAAATCGCCAAGGGGTGCGCGTCTTCGGCGCTCATGCTCATCATCCAGGCGGTAGGCAGCTTTCCTTTGATCCATGCAGGAAACGACTTCCAAAAGAACAAGTATTTTCCCATGCTCTCCGAGCAGAGGCAATTGATCGGCTACCTGGTCACAGAGCCGGGGGCGGGTTCGGATGTGGCGGCGATCAGTACCAAAGCCCAAAAGCGGGGATCCCTTTATGTCCTGACAGGACAAAAAACCTTTGCGACAAACGGCGGGGTCGCGGGGCTCTATTCCGTTCTGGCGAGGACAGGGGAAAAGACGCTGTCTTTCTTCATCGTCGAAAGGCCCTGGAAGGGGGTCAGTGTCGGCAAGCGGGAGGACAAATGCGGTTTTCGTGGAAGTGACACGTCGGAAGTGTTCCTCGAAGAGGTGGAGGTTCCGGCAGAGAACCTGGTGGGAAAGGAGGGCAGCGGTTTCTTGATCGCCATGGCGGATTTTGATATGTCTCGACCCACAGTCGCCGCCCTCGCCCTGGGGATTGCCGAAGGGGCCCTGGATTATGCAACGGACTATGCCAAGCAGCGCAAGACCTTCGGGAAGCCTCTGATCGGGCACCAGGCCATACAGTTCATGCTTGCCGACAGCGTGACCCTCATCGAGGCCGGGAGGGGGCTCATGGAAAAAGCGGCCTTGAACTACGATTCAGGGTTGAGGAACACTAGGCTGGCGTCCATGGCCAAGTACTTCTGCAGCGATGCAGCCATGAAGATCACGACGGACATGGTGCAGGTGTTGGGCGGCTACGGGTACATCAAGGACTACCCCGTGGAGAGGATGTTCAGGGACGCCAAGCTGACCCAAATCTTTGAGGGGTCCAACCAGATCCAGCGCATGATCATCGGCCGGGAGATTCTGAAGCAAGGGGCCTAAATGGGGGAGGTATTGCATGGACTTTTCTTTGACCAAGGAGCAGAAGGACATCAAGAAGGCGGCGGCGGAATTTGCAAGAAAAGAATTTCTCCCTGAGGTGGCGCAGGAGCACGAGCTGAACCACCGCTTTCCCCGGGAACTTTTCAAGAAGGCCGCTCAACTCGGGTTCATCGGCCTCGATTATCCCGAAAAGATCGGCGGGGGCGGCATGGGCGTCATGGAGAATGTGCTGGTTATCGAGGAATTCTGCAAAGCGGATTCCGGAATCGGTATGGCCCTTCATTTGGGGTATGTCCCTTCCAAAGTCATCAAGGTCGTTGGCAGTGAGGAGCAGCAGAAGAAGTTCTTGGGACCCTTGGTCAAAGGCGACTGGATTTCGGCCATCGCCATGACAGAGCCCGATCACGGCAGCGATCTCACCAGGATGGAAACGACCCTGGTCGAAGAAAAAGACGGGTTCGTGATCAACGGCACCAAGGTCTTCACCACCAACGGCTCCTATGCGGATTTTTTTGTGGTCCTTGCACAGGAAGATCCTGATGCGGGGCCGGGCAAGGGGATGAGCACGGTCATTGTTGAAAGGGATCCCCATTCGTGGTTAGGGGGCAGCCTGGAGATCAATGACATTCCCCACAAGATGGGGATACGCATGACGTCGAGCTCGGAGCTGGTTTTCCGGGATCTCAAGGTGCCCAAGGAGAACGTGCTCGGCCAAAGGGGCCGAGGTCTCCTGAACGTGCTGGACTTCCTGGACGAGAGCCGGATAGAGATCGGCGCCCAGGCCCTGGGAAATGCGGAAGGCGCTTTTCTGAGAGCCCTGAAACACGGCAGGGAAAGAATCCAGTTCCAGAAACCGATCATCGATTTCCAGGGAGTGGGCCACAAGCTGGCCCGAATGTGGAGCCAGATTCAGTCCCTCAAGTGGCTCACTTATTACGGCGCCTGGCTGTGTGACCACAAGGATCCCGGCACAGCCTCTTCCATTCCTCTTTTCACGTCCATGGTGAAACACCACGTGCCTGAAACAGCCAAGCACGTGATCGACGAAACCATCAGCGTCTTCGGCGGGTACGGGTATTTTCTCGATCAGGACGTGGAGAGAAGGTACCGGGACAACCGCATCGTGGAGATCTACGAAGGGACCGTGGAGGTCCAGCTCAACAACATGGTGCGCATTCTCAAGAAGCTCAACCTGGACTTCCTCACCTCAACGCTTCTCTGAGAGGTCGGAAGGGCTGCGGTGAGGCATCTTGGTTGTTCTGTTTTTAGAGAGACCCCCATGGCCTGAGCCATCCATTTCAAAGAGCTAACCTGTTACGAATTCCGGCGTTTTACCGCTTTTGAAATCTTTGGCGCACATCTTCTTTTTCTTGGGGGGAGAGGCTGTCCCACTGACGCAGCCGGTCGCGGATTCTGTCCCGATCTTCCGGAGGCAGGGATTGCCACTGCTTATAGCGCTCTTGATAGCGCTCCTGATCCTGGGGAGGGAGCTCTCGGTATCTTTCCATTCTCCGCCGCATCTCCTTCTGCTGTTCAGGGGGCAGAGATTGCCATTTCTGGGACCTGTCCCTCAGACGATTCTTATCGTCCGGAGTCAATTCCTGGTAGGTTCTCCAGTTTCTTTGGGTATCCTCGTCCATCTGGGGGGGCCCTTGCTGCCTGCGGCTCAGCTCAACGCCGGGAGGGGTAAGCGGGTTGCGAAAAGCCTGCACTGAAGAGGCCGGGTCCTGAAAGCTCGATTTGCTCCAGGCAAGGTCCGAAACCATGAGCAGGGCGGCGGCAACGAACACAATGACAAAAGCCTTTTTCTTTATCATGCCTCTGGACCCCCACTTTTGTCAGATCGATTCTCTACGATCCAGGACGTCTACCAGCTCCTGGAGGGTGTCCAGTTCCTCCAGAAATTCAATGTTCTTGATGATCTCAAGATCCTTCAAAACCAACTGGTTTCCGTAGATCGGCCCTAGGGACTCCTGGGGTCTGTCCGGGCTCCAGATCAGATCCGCTCCAAACCATCCAAAGGTGATCAACACGAGACAGGCTGTTGCCAGTGCAGGAACCAGGCGACCCGGCCGCAACACCCATTCCTTCCACCACGAAGGTTTCTCCCGTTCCCTCCTCAATTCCCGCTTTACAGACCAAAGGATGGAGCTCGCTCCTTTCTCTGAGAGGTCAGGAACAGGAATCGACTCCCTGATGCGTCCGAGCAGGCGGAGCAAAGCCTCGTATTCCTCACGGCACCCGGGACACACGGTCTTGTGCTCTTCCCAATCCCGGCGCTGCTCAGGGTCCAACTCTCCATAAGCGGCCAGAATCATCGTGTCATGGCGATCAGGGCAAGGTCTCATATTCATCCCTCCTCCCAGTCTTTGAATTTCTCCCTGAGAACGTGAGTCGCTCTGAAGAGGTGGCTCTTGACAGTGCCTTCGGCCGTGTTCATCACGTGGGCGATCTCAGAAATGCTCATTCCATGAAATGCCTTGAGCTGAAAAGCCACTCGCTGTTTCTCAGGCAACGATTTAATGGAATTGCGGATCTCCTTTGACAATTCTTTCTCCCTGATGGCTTTCAAAGAGTGCTCGTGGGCTTCCGGGTCCGCTCTTTCTTCAGGAGAAATCCCTTTGTCCGCAGAAGACGATTGCCAGGGCAAAAAGACTTTTTGCCACCTGCTGTTGCGCCTCCTCCCGTCAAGACAGACATTCACCAGAATCCGGTAAAACCACGTATAAAACGATGAATCCCCTCGAAAATGCTCCAAGTTCTGAAAGGCCTTCAGAAAAGCCTCCTGGGTCAGGTCTTCTGCTTCCTGAACATTCCCATCGGTGAAGTGATAGGCAATGGCATAGGCCTTTTGCTCATAGCGGTGAACCAGTTCTTCGGCTGCCCACTGGTCCCTGGACCGGGCGCGGTCCACAAGCTCCACGTCGTTCAGGGGGGAAAGGGGTTGTCTGTTTTCGGGATTAATAAGGCGGCCACGTTGAGGGTTCACGCTTCACACTCGTCACAGAGGAGTTTTCTGCTGCAGGCTCAAGCCCGCCCGATTATTCTAACCTTTAACGGACAGATAGGCAAACTGGAAGCTGCTTGGGCCGACTCCTCGCGAAGTTCAGGGATCCCTATGACTCCCCTCGACCTTTTCCCCTTTTCACGGCTTTTTGACGCATATTCTTAGAGAAAGGTTTACCTGGAGGGATTTGCAAATGACTTTGAGCTCCGTGCTCTGGGCTCTACGCTGACTCCTGTTCCACGGGAACAGCGGCTTTGTACAGGGTGGCCTCGCCTTGGATGAGGACTTTTTTCACCATGGCCGGGACAAGAAAGGCTGAGCCCCGGGAAACCTGCAGGAGTTCTCCGGATTCCACATCGGCGATCTCCGCGGTTCCCTCGATGCAGATCATGATGGCAAGAGATTTCCTGGCCCTTTCATGATGCGGCGATTCTTTTCGGCTGGATATCCTGGAAAGGATAAACTCCGTCGCAGGAGTCGGGTAGGCCCATTCCGAGGGGCTTCGCGCTTGAGGCTTGATGATGTTTGCTGGACCCTGTTTAAAGGACAGGATGTTGAGAAGCTCGGGGATGTCCGCATGTTTTGTCGTCAGTCCCGCCCGGACCACGTTGTCCGAGTTGGCCATGAGCTCCACCCCGGCGCCTTGGAGGTAGGTGTGAAGCTCTCCGGAGTCGATATAGATCGCCTCGCCCGGCTCAAGGTGAATCAGGTTCAAGAGGAGGGGGGCAAACACCCCTATATCCCCAGGGAAATGCCGATGGAGCCTGATCACCCACGCGAAAACCGGATCTGAAGATGCAAGGCGTTCGGACGCTGTCATTAATTCGGAGAGGCTTCTCCTGCGATCTTCCGCCTTCAAGGTCAACAGGGCGGAAACGAAACCGGCGAGACCTTGCGGGCTTGCGTCATCGCTGAGCAGCCGGATCCGGTCGGTCAGAGAAGAAACGGAGAGGCGGCCAAAGCGGGCGAGGATTTCATGGATCTCACGAAACCCCTTCAAGGCATCAAACGGGGTCAAGGCACAAAGGATTTCGGGCTTGTGGTTTTCGTCCTTGTAGTTGCGTGCCGGAGCGTCCAAAGGCATTTTTAGACGGTTTTCTTTTGCAAAACCCTCTTGGGCCTGCAGCAGATTGGGGTGAGCTTGAATGGAAAGGGGCATGGCGGCTGCAAGGATCTTGAACAGGAAGGGCAGCCGGTTCGAAAACCTATCAGCGACCTCTTCCCCCAAAATCCTTTCCGGATCGCTCTGAATCAAATCCGGAAGAGGGATCCAAACCCCGTCCCAGAGGACTTCGGAAACCCCATTGGGATGGACGCCCATCCAGAGTTCCGCTTTGGGATTCGCTGAAGGAGAGGGTTCTCCGAGCAGCCTGGGGATGAAGGTCTTTGAACCCCAGGCATACTCTTGAACTATGTTCTTGAGGCGTGCGATCCTTTTCAAAATGATCTCTTCAGGGGCAACGATTAAAAATTCTATCGTTTCTTGCAGGATTAAGCCATCCTTTTTTGTCATTGCCCAATGCGCTGAATGTCTTCGTTGACTGTTTAGCCTTTTTCGACTATATTGAATAAAATATCTTTAGCATTAGCCACATTCAGTTCTGGGGATGACAGGCCCTGCAAGAAATGCTTCTGTCAGGGCGAAAGGAATCATCTATGTTCGTGTATGTCTCGGAAGACACTTACCCGGATGGGCATGTGCTCATTAAAGAAGGGGCCGCAGGGAACTGGTTGTATGTGGTGATTTCCGGAGCGGTCGAGATATCCAAGACCATCGACGGGAAAAAGTATGTGATTGACGTGCTCCGGCCCGGCGAGGTCTTTGGGGAAGTGGGTTTCATCGGAGGCAAGAAAAGGACGGCTACAGCAACGACCATAGGGCAAACCGTGATCGGCTCGGTGGATCGCACCTCGCTGGATGCGGAATTCAATGAGCTGTCGTCTGATTTCAGGGCCATTCTTCTGGCCATGGCGAATCGATTCGAGAAGATGGTCAACCGGGTTGTGGAGTTCTCCTCGAGAACCGACATGCGGATCCAGAAATCGCTTTCTCTGACCTACAAGGATGATCAGGCGTTTATCAATGCGTACACGAGCAACATCAGCACAGGCGGGCTGTTCGTCAAAACCGAAAAGCCCCTTCGTTTGGGAGATCAGTTCCTGCTCCGGCTTCAGCTTCCGACGCTCAAGGAAGCGCTCAAAATTTCCTGCGAGGTCGCGTGGGTGAGAAGCCCAAGCGAAGCAACCGCGAAAGAGCCGGCAGGGATGGGCATCAAGTTTATTGAAATGACCAAGGGCGATCGGGAAGCGCTCAAGCAGTATCTTGCCAAAATCACCAGAAGCTGACCGACGGAGAAGGACCGCTCGGAGGCAGCCTTTTTGATGGATGAGCATTCAGGCATAAGACGAGGCTTTTATTATTCTAAAGGGCCCCCGTGGAAGCGGCATGGGTGACACCCTGCCAGATCGATCCAACCGGGGCCATGGGCGCATGAAGCGCTCATGGCCCTTCGGTTTTTCATGAAAGGGAAAATGTCCTGGGAGATGATTGGCACAGACCGACCAAAGAATCTTGACGAGCCCTCTCAATAGTGTGGACGCGATTTTTCTTTTTGACAAGTGAGGGGAGGAGTGCTATCTTACCTACCGGTAAGTAGAGTAAACCATCGACGGGCTAGAGTCTCAAACCAAAACTTCTGTGCACGATGCGTAGATCTTTGAAGCCAGAGACCACACCCCCCGTCCTGGGCTCCTGCAGACTTTGGTTGCAGCCAAAGGCCTGCATTGGGGATTCTGGTGATAATTTTGATAATTCGTAAGAAGTCCCATTTTCACGTCATTTCGAGCGAAGCGAGAAATCCAACGCGGAGCGTTGTCCCGAACAAAGAGAGGGATCTGTCCATAAATAACAGATCCTTCGCTTTGCTCAGGATGACTCGCCAAGGCGAGTCAGATT
>Ga0101944_10004504_pt1 | contig 17114 bp, 10 predicted proteins | sample DewCreD2012metaG_FD_75245 | JGI IMG/M metagenome (GOLD analysis project Ga0101944, IMG submission 75245) | Hot spring sediment bacterial and archeal communities from British Columbia, Canada, to study Microbial Dark Matter (Phase II) - Dewar... ...
CAACGGGGTTGCGGCCACGTTTGAAGGTCAACGACGACACGATGAAGACAAGACGATGACAAACCGCCGGGGGATGCGCTCCGTGCGACCAAGAGCGGACGCAACCCCTTCGGGGTTGAGAGAGAGGTAGGTTGCTTTGACCCAACGTAGCCACGCCCAACCGCCGGCGTGGCAACGTTGGGCTATAGTCGCAACCCCGTTGGGGTTGGGACGCGATCATATGGGCTGATCCAACCATCCGAGATGTGGGTAATGACAAGTCCGGCGGCCGGGACCTACGGGCGCGCCATACCTATTGCGGATCGCCACAAAAGACCGCGGCGCCGGAGTGGTCTTTCCCGGCGCCGCAAATCGCTGTGTTGCGTTGTGTGTCTGACCCGCCCCGCCCGCTATTCAACCGCCATGCGGCTGAGACCCACGGGAACGAAATGATTCTCGTCGGCGCCGACATCCACAAGACCGGCAACCGGCCAAGGTCGTGATTCCCCGTCGATATCGTCCAATGAAGCGCCGGTGGCTGTGCCGACATCGATGCACGGCGACGCGTTGCTGAGGTGGAGGTCGCCATTGGCCTCATCCACATAGGCCGGGTCGGCCAGATCGAGCATGGAACCGTTCTCAGTCAACACAGCCCCCGATTGAACTTCGAAGCGGGCGCTCGCAACATCGTTGCCGCGATAATACAGGTTGTCGGATGTGGCGATGCAGTTATTCAGTCGTGTCTTTCCGCTGGTGCGGGTGACGGTGGGATGGTTGTGATTGGACACGATGGTATTGACCATCGTGACGCGCGCTTGACGCCACGCCCAACCTTCGAACCACAGCGTCTTGCCGGTGCCGCCACCAACCTCGCGGTAATTGCGGTCAAATGAGCAATTGATGATGTTCATATTCCCGCCACAGTGCATATAAATGATCCCGCCGTCGCTCTTGTGCCGGTTGTGGGAGAATGTGCAGTTGGCGAGCGTAATGCTGGAGCCGATGTCGGCCATGACGCGAATCGCCGACGGATTCTGCCAAATCGTGCCGCCGTAGTTGTTTTCGAAGAACCGGCAGCGCTCGATCATGACTTGAGGCGTGCCGGAGGTCTGGTTGATGTCCAGCGCGCCCGCAGCGGCGCTAGGCGCGTCGTTGAACTGGAACAGGCAGTCGCGGAAAGTGATTCCGGTGGCAAAGTTCCCAGACATGGAGAACGCGCCGCCGTAGCGATTGATGCTGTTTGACGTAAACTCGCACTTGTCAATCAGAATCCCGGTCCCCGCCGAAGACAGATAGACCGCGCCGCCGTAATCGGCGCCACTGGCGGGATTGCCATTCTTGAAAAACACACAGTTGGCAATCACCAACCCATCGCAGCGGTTGCCTCCGCCATCTGTCATGCGGACGGCATGGCCGTAGTCCGTCGTGGCGCTGAGGACATAGTTTTGAATCCTAAAACCGTCAATGCGGACATTGCTCTTGCCCGTGGCGTCGTTGATGAAGCGAACCGCCTTGCCCGTTCCGTCAACAGTCGTAAGATTGGCGGTAAAATCGCGCAAACCCATATCATAGCCGGGGGCTTCGGTTCCGATCAGACTGCCATAGAACTTTTGTCCATTGTTGATGGCCGAGGACGCCGTTTCTTCATTATACGTACCCGCCTTGACCCAGACCTCGTTGTTGGTTCCAGCGGCTGCCAGCGCGGCAGCGGCAAAGATATGCCGCTTGGCGTTCGCCCACGACAGCCCGTCGCCCGTATCGTCCGCCTTGGCGGCGTCCACGTAATAGACCGTCGCGAGAGCCGTGCCGGCGCCCCCCAGGCAGACCATGGCGGCCAGCGCCAGGGCCTTGAGACAAAAACTGCGGTTACTCATCGTGCTGCGCTCCTTTCGGGAGTGAAATGTGATGTGTTCGGAAAAGGATGGAATTGACATAATGCCAAGAAAACGCCCAACCCGAACCGAACACATGTAAATATATACCTTTTAACGTGCCAGCGCAAGCAAAAAAGTCATGGAAGCCGCTGGCCGCCCCAATCCGTCAGCCCGCAAGGGCTATGTCCTGTTTGTAGTACGCCCTTCAGGGCGTTCGACATTCACCCACCGCCAGCGCGGTTCGGACGCCCTGAATGGCGCGCTAAAAACAATTTCTGCCGTGCGCGATGAATCGGGCTGATGGTTTTGGGACCCCACTGCCGGAATCAGGTTAAAAAACAGGTTCATGAGCCAATTGCAGAATGCATTGTGCTTGGAAGACGCTTCCGTGACATAATCAACGGACTGCTGCGCAAGACTTTGTGAAGAACCACAAAACAAAGGCCCGCGGGAAGATTCCCGCGGGCCTCGCGCGTTCGAGCGAATGGTCACGCCCGGTCTATGGCGTGGGCGTCGGAACCGGTGTCGGTTCCGGGGCCTGCGGCGGACATTCGTTGAGTTTGAGGTTGCCCAGATACTTGACCTTGGCCTTGGAGTTGAGTTTCTTCTCGAGGCTGGTCTTGGCGTCGAAGCTCATGAAGGCGAAGCCGTTGAGGCCCTGCAGCGCCTTGGTCGTCATGTTCTTGATGGCGCCCGTCGCGCTGCATCCTTCCTTCGTCAGCGCGGCGATGCCGGCCACGAAGTAGCCGTTCACCCCCGCGTCGCCGCGGATCAGGTTGATTCCGGTCTGACCGGACTGAATCCACGTCGCGAACTCCGATTCGCCGATGGCAGGCTCAACCAAGGCCCCGAAGGCGCCCGCCGGAATGGCCTGGATGGTTCCGAGCTGGCCACCCGTTGGAACACCACTGAGCTTCTTGGTCGTCGCCTGAACCTTGGTGATCTGTCCGTCGCACAGGATCGTCTGGCTGGTTCCCCAATCCGTCGGAGAGGCCATGATGTTGCCGCCGGTGGCCACAACCTGGAGTTTGACCGAGGCGACGTCGATGCTGGCGGGATTGATGTCCGCAGGCCCGGCGCTGTTCGAAGCGGTCATGACCTTGGTCATCTTCGCGGCCACGCTGTGCGACAGGATGGCGAACGGTTTGACGTGCGCCGCCGTGCCCTTGACCGACTTCAGGTCCATCGCCTCAATGATCGAGTCGGCCTTCGAACACTTGTTGAGCGGAGCGATGGCGCCCACGAAGGTCACCGGGAAGCCCTTGATCGTCTTCTTCTTGCTCGAGACGCTGCATGAGACGGTCTGCTTGTCGGCCCTCAACGAGGTCAGCGTCACGCCGGTCAGTGTCGCATTGAGCGTTGGCAGTTTGCTCAGGGTGGTGACGCCGGTGGTGAAGATGTCCGTGTGGAGGACCACGGTCTCGGTGCGCTGGTTGAACATCTTGATCTTGCCGGCGGCGCCCGCGATGATGTGTCGCGCGTAGGATTTCGACGAGTTGAAATTCTTCAGCGTTCCCGGCGTATGGACCAGGATGATCGGGATGTCGCTGTTGATCTTGTTGATGACGCCGTCGCAGAACAGCTCGAGCGCCATAAAGGTCGCGGGCGGGACGCCCTTCTTCTTGTCGAGTTTGACGTTGATTGTTCCGGTCTGGTTGCCGGTGATGATGATGCGGCCGTTGGCCAGTTCAGCGGTCTGCAGGACGCCGCCCGTGCCCTTGTAAATCTTGGCCGGATCAACCAGGAATGCCGTCAGGTCATAGACTCCAGGCGTGGGCTCAGGCGTCGCCGTGCAGGTGGGCGTCACCGTGGGCGTCGGTGTGGGTGTCGGAGTCGATGTCACCGGTGTCGGCGTTGCCGTGGACGTCGGGACCGGCAGGGTCGTGAACGACCATACTTGGCCGGTGGTCACGCCGGCGGCGTTGCGGGCGTCGATGCGCCACTGATAGGTCGTGCTGTAGGCGAGAATGCCCGGGTTGTAGTTGGTTTCGGTCGTGCTGGTATTGGGCACGGCCGGCAGGACAACGCCGAAGTAAACATCGAACGAGTCGGTGTTGCCGCCGCTTTCCCACGTCAGCGTGGGCATCAAAGAGACGTTGGTGGCGCCATTGGCCGGGTTCGGGTTGGTGGCCTGTCCGGCGGGCGTGGGTGTGGCGGTCGGTGTCGGCGTGCTCGTCGGAGTTGGCGTCGGCGTGCTCGTCGGAGTCGGCGTCGGCGTGCCCGTCGGAGTGGGCGTCGGCGTGCTCGTCGGAGTCGGCGTCGGCGCGCTCGTCGGAGTCGGCGTCGGCGTCCCTAAAACCTGGGTTGTGAAGTCCCATTCCGGTCCTTCCGCCGTCTTTTCGCCGTTTCTGGCGACGACCTTCCAGACGTAATTTGTGCTGTAGGCCAGAATGCCCGGAGTGTAACTGGTCTCGGTTGTCGTGACGGTGGGCGTTCCCGGCAGGCCGCCCATGCCGAAGTAAACGTCGAACGAGGCGCTGTTGGCGCCGGCCACCCAAGTCAGTGTCGGTTGCAGATCGATGCCGGTGGCGCCGTCAGCGGGATTCGGGCTGGAGGGCGGTTCGGGCGTCGGTGTGACGGTGTAGAGCGTGGTGAACGTCCAGACGTCGCCGGTGGTGATGCCGGCGGCGTTGCGCGCGTCGATGCGCCACTGATAGGTTGTTCCGTTGGCCAGCAACCCTGGCGAATAGCTGGTCTCGGTGACGTTCGCGGAAGGCGCTCCGGGCAGTGTCGTGCCGAAATACACATCATAAGAAGTTTCGGGCGTGCCGCCGCCGCTGTTCCACGTCAGTGTCGGGAAGATGCTGACGCCCATGGCGCCATTGGCCGGGTCCGGATTGATGGCCTTGGCCGGCGGCGTGGTTGACGGCGTGGGCGTCGGAACGACCGTCGGCGTCGGCGTGCTCGTCGGCACGACCGTCGGTTCGGCGACGATGATGATCGAGCCGGCGCCTTGTGTGTGGACCAGCGAATTGCCCCCGTTATCGGACAGACCCGAGGCCGGCGTATCGGGCGGGCCGATCACGGTCGCCTGGAAGTTGATCGGATAGGTGGCGCCCGGCGTGGCCGAGGGCGACACATTTAGTGAAATGGTGAACGCGACGCCCGAGTTTGCCGAGAAAGCGCTACCGGCCGTGGGCGCGTAAGCGACGACATTGAATTCGCCGGCGGCCGACTCATGGGAGTCCAGCACGTCATCGGCGCCCAGCAACGCGCCCTTGGCCACGACGGGCGAACTCAGCACGCCGCTGGCGTCGTAGGTCAAGCGCACGTTGACGCCAGACAGCTGTGTGGCTGGATTGTCAACAGTGACGGTGACTGGAATGACGGCGGTCCCTCCTGGCGCGACGCTGTCGCTGCCGACCTGGATCGAGTCGGCAAGGACGCTACTGCCCAACAACGCCACTGCGCAGAAAACCGCTGCAAGCCTACCCATTCGACGAGCCATTGCCCACCTCCGTGGATTATTTGAGGTTGTTTAATGATTCGATTGATCGTTGCGATCAATCAACTTCCACCGCGTCGCGACGCGGCTTCTACAAAGTCGTGTTTAGTCTAGAGTTTGCAGTCCCGCAGGGTCAAGGGCAAATGTGAGGGGCAATCGAAAAAAAATATTTACCTTAAGAGCCAGTTGCATAATAGGGGAGCGCGGGCGTCCCGCCCGTGAAAGTCACTGAAATGCCCGGAAAATCGGCGGGCGGGACGCCCGCGCTCCCCTCACTTTCCGCATTCTGCAACTGGCTCTTAAATGGCAACGGCGGCGGCGGGATAAGGTCCCGCGCGCCGCCGCGCCTTGAAGTTTGGAAGGAGGATGATCCTGGTTTACGACCCGCTCTTGGCTGGGGGAGAGGCTTTTTTCGGTTCCGGCTTTTTGGCGTCGCTCTTTTGGGGCGTGGTCTTTTTTGCGTCGGTCTTTTTCGCCGCCGGCGTGGGCTTTGCATCCTTGGCTTCCGAAGACTTCGGCTCTTTGGATTCTGCCGTTGCGTCGTCTTTCTTCTCTTCCGGCAGTTTCTCCATCGCCGCGCTGCGTTTGCGGTTGAACTTGTCAAACGTCCACGTGGACAGTTCGTAAACCCACGGCGAATGGCGCGTATTGAACGCATCGATGGTGGCGCGAAGTTTGGCGACGCGCGCGGCGGCTTCTTTCGAGGCGGTCGTTCCGTCGTCCTGGATTTCGGGCAGGGCAACCGTGGGCCGGGCTGACAAGGCAACCAGGCGCACGGCGCCCGACGTGACTTTCGCGACGTAGGAAATGCCGTCCTTTTGTTCGGCGGTGTAGGTGACGGGCCAATCGACGCCCTTCACAACTTCGGAATCGGCCGGGTGAACATTTTCAAGCCGCATGTCTTCAAGCGCCCCGCGCGCCGACGTCAGTTCCCACTCCTTCTCCTTCATTCCTTTGTCGAGCGGATCGAGTTTGGGTTTGCCGTCCATCCACACAGCCTTGAACGATTCGGTCGTGCCATGATCCACGGACACGGCGACGATGTCATCCTTGGGAATCTTGGCGATCTCGGTCTCGACCCATTCGGACACCGCCGGCTTGAGCCAATACAGGTCCTCGTCATTGACCGTATAGACGGCGGGGTCGTCGCCGACGCGGACATAGCGTCCGCCGCCGCGGGCCATGCTTTCGGGCGCGGACTCGGTTTGTCGTTCGGCGCCGAAGAGGATGCGCGCGAGGTCCGCGCCAGACTTGTCCTTGAGCCACAGCGTCCCCTTTTCGGGCGCGTCATTGGTGACTTTGAAGGTGGCATATTTTTCCGGATTGCTTGTCACGCGCTCGCCGACGCGCAGTTCCGTGAGGTCCACCATCAAGCGCTGCAGTTGCTTGGGATTGGCCGGATAATTGCCCCGGGTCTCGACTTTCCATGTGTCGCCGTCGCCGCGGACGATGGCGACGCGGTCGGCGCCCTGCTGAAACTCCACGCGCGCAATGCTCTCGACCTGTCCCGATATTTTCGGCAACAGCAGATCGCCCCGGGCCAGGCCGGCCGAGCCGCGGCTGCCGCCGGCGGTCTCCTGGCTGCGATACAGGACAACGGCGGTGGCGCACACGATCAGCGCCACGACGACGAGGGTAAGAAGTTTTCCGCTTTTCACGATGCGACTCTCCTTCGGTTGGTTCGGAAGATGGCGATGGCGATGCTGATCACCGCGATCAAGAACGGAATCAGAGCGATGTTGACGGCCTTGACCACGAAGCTGAGGCGCTCGACTCCCTCGCGCAGCTTGCGCTTGACGTTTCGCAGTTCTTCGCGGGCCGCGGCGCGTTCTTCACGCAGCGCGCTGACTTCCTTCATCAGCGCCTGGTCCAGAATGCGCTTTTCGCTGTCGCCGCGCTGGAGCTTGCTGAGCCGGTCATTGGCTTCCTGGATTTTCCGGTTCAGCGCGTCTTCCTGGGCCTTCCATTCATCCTGCGCCTTCTGCTGCAGCTTGCGGACCGCCGTCAGCGGACGCTGGGACCGTCCGCGCGAGCGCAGGGCGATCAGGTCCTGCGAGCCCGCGAAATTGTCCACGGCGTTGATGGCGAAGGGAATGTTGTCGTCGATCAGGCTGGCAATGCGGTAGCCGAGGAAATTCTGAACGTTCACCGAGAACCGGTCGGAGATCATGTCGGTATCGGCGACGACGATGACGGCGCCGGGCTTTTCGCTGCTCTTCAGGCCCGCGGCGGCGGTCGTGGCGGCGTCCTTGCGGGCCGGATCGCCTTCGGGAAAGGCTGTCTTGAAATCGCCGGTGATCTTGGCCGCCAGCGTGATCTCCGCGCTGCCCGGCTTGAAGTCGCGCAGGAGCGAATCGGGATCGGGCGCCATGGCGAAGAACTTGATGGCCATCGGGTCCACTGTGCTGGCTTTGGGGCTGGTATGCAGCAGCGGGGTGAATTCGAGTTTGCTGTCCACCGAGGTTTTGCGCAGGCCGCCCGGCGTGGCCATGATGATGTTCTCCAGGCCGGCCGTGATGATCTCCTGGGCGTTGCGGTTTTCCTCGCCCAGTCGCATCCAGACGATCATGTCCTTCGGGGCGCCGCCGCGTTGCGAGGGCACCTGGACGGCCAGCGTCGGATCGCCGATCACGCGCGGCCCGCTGTCTCCGGGCTTGTCCTTGTTGTCCTCGGCGCCGGCGCCAATCATTTCGACGCCCCACGCCTTGAACAGTTTTGGCAGATTCGAGGAATAATCGCTCGACATCGCCATCTGCATGTTCATCTGGCCGCCCATTGCGGCCTGATCGGCCTCGGAGTTGGGATCGACGAACGCCAGGATTTTTCCGCCTTTGAGCAGATACTGATCGATGGCGTATTGCAGATCGTCACTCAGGTTCTTGGGATGGATGATCAACAGCGCGTCCAGTCCATCGGGAATCTCCTTGGCCTCGGTCTCGATGGATTGCACGTCGAAGTTGTTCTTGAGTTCCTGGATGACATACCACGGCTGGTCTTGTTGCTGTTGCATCATCGGGTTCATCGGATTCATGCGCGGCCCGCCCATGATGTTCAGGCTGCTGATGACGCCGATCTTTTTCCTGGCCGCCTTGGGTCCCAGCGCCGACAGCGCCTTGGTGATGTCGTATTCGAGGGTTTCCTCCTTGTCGGGGCTGAAGACCGGGATGACCTGCTGGTGGTCGCTCTCATCGCGCAGGACCAGCCCGAGGTAGATCATCTCTTGCGTCATGGGCAGCGAGAAGGGCGTCAGTCCATAGCGTTCGGCCGATTCCTCTTCCTGCGTGTCCGGGCGAGGATCGATCACCTCGAGTTTGATTTTGCCGCCCGCGACGCTCTGATACTCGCGCAGCAGGCCCTGGATGCGGTCCGCATACGTCTTGAGCATTGGCACGTCGGCCAGCGCCGTGCGCGAGTAGTAGAACTGCGCGGTCACTGGATCGGCCAGTTTGCGCGCGATGTTCACCGACCCGGGCGACAGCGTATAGAGTTTGTCGGCGGTCAGGTCGATCTTGACCGGGCGCAGGATCAGGGCGCCGATGAGATTGGCCGCCAGCACAATCACGGCGATGACCGCCAGACCGGCGATGGAAGTGAGCCTCTTACCCATGCGAACGATTCCTTTCCGTTCGAAGTCGCTTTGCTTTGGAGTTTTCTATGGATCAGTATGGACCCTGTGGATGCGATGCCGAATATGGACAAGACCTCGAAGGTCATTGCGCCTTTTTCATCTCGAGCAGGACGCCGCAGGCGCACAGCCAGCCGATCGTCAGCGAGACGAAGAACATCAGGTCCGGTCCGGTGATCAGCCCCTTGGCCGTCGAGTTGAAATGCGTCAGGAAACTGACCTGGGCGATGGCCTCACGCACCCATGCCGGCGCCCAGGCCCCGAAAAAGTTCAGCACCACGTCGAATCCCGCCAGGATGAACAGCAGGCACGTCACCACGGCCAGGATGAACGACACGACCTGGTTCTTCGTCAGGGCGGACATGCAAATGCCGATCGCCAGGAACGTCCCGGCCATTAACAGCGAGCCGAAATAGCCCGTGACGACCACGCCCATGTCCGGATCGCCGAGATACTGGACCGTCAGCACCACCGGGAACGTCAGGCCCAGCGAGATGGCGATGAAAATCCACGCGGCCAGGAACTTGCCCAGAATGGCCTCCGACAGCTTCAGAGGCATCGTCAGGAGCAATTCAATCGTGCCCGATTTGCGCTCCTCGGCCCACAGGCGCATCGACACCGCCGGGATCAGGAACAAATACAGCCAGGGGTGCCAGATGAAGAACGGCTCCAGCGTCGCCTGGTCGCGTTCAAACAGCTTTCCGACCTGGAACGTGAACAACCCGCACAGGAACAGGAAAATGACGATGAAAACGTAGCCGATGGGCGTCGAGAAATAACCCCGCAGCTCGCGTTTGAGAATGATCCACGTCGTGCTCATGTATGCGCGCCCTCCTTGATCGTGATCGAGCGGAACACCTCGTTCAGGTCGCCTTCTTCGACGTGCAGTTCCGACAGCTCCCAGCCGCGGTCGCGGACCAACCGGACGATGTCGCGCGTGATCGACTTGTCTTTCTTCGGATAGATCAGGAACCGCGACAGGCCGTCAGTCTTTTCCTCGGCCTTGACTTCCTGAACGTCGGCCAGCGCCTTGAAAACGTCCTTGGTGACCTCGTCCTTGCCGGATTGGATCGCCAGGCGCACGGCATTGTGAATCTTGGAGCGTTTCTTCAGATTGGCCGGCGTGTCATCCGCGACGATTGCGCCCTTGGCGACGATGATTGCCCGCGTGCAGATCGCCTCGACTTCTTCCAAAATATGTGTCGAGACGATGATCGACTTGTCGGCGGTCATCTGCTGGATCAACAGGCGCACTTCGTGCTTCTGGTTGGGATCCAGGCCGTCGGTCGGCTCATCCAGAATAAGAATCGGAGGGTCGTGAATCAGCGCCTGCGCCAGTCCCACGCGCCTCATGTAACCCTTCGACAGCGTGTCCAGGCGCTGCTGGCGCACGTCCTTGAGCCAGCACTTCTCGGCGACCGCATCCACCCGGCTTTCCAGGTCGGCGCCGCGGTAGCCGCGCATCTCGCCGATGAAACGCAGGAAGGAGTTGACGCTCATGTCGCCATAGAGCGGGCTGTTTTCGGGCAGGTAGCCGACGACCCGGCGCGCCTCCATCGAGTCGGTCAGAATGTCATGACCGCCCACGATGGCCGTGCCGGAGGTGGGCGTAAGAAAACACGTCAACATGCGCATAACGGTGGACTTGCCGGCCCCATTGGGACCGAGAAAGCCCAGCGCCTCGCCTTTGTTGACTGTGAAGGATACGCCCCGGACCGCTTCGATCGGCCCGAAGACCTTTCGCAGTTTTTTGGCTTCGATCATCGCCATGATGACAAGGCTTCTCCCATCATCGATTTGGTTGACTCATTCTGGAGATCGCGCGGCGCTGACACCGTGCGCGGCAGACTTTAGGGTTTAAATCTGGCGGGCCAAACCAACGAATCCCGCCCGGCGCAACAAAACGGATCATTGACGCCCCGCCTTGTGCAAACAAGTTTTGCGCCAATCCCAAAGGCGGACTGCGATTCTCAAGACCCCTTGGTCTGAAAGGACACTAAGTCTATTTATTTCAAAATTCAACATCTGGAGTATGGCGCGGGCAGTGTTTTCGATACGCCACGGAAACCTGATCGAAAGCGAGCGCCGGAGATTCCTGCGAAGCTTTCTGTCCTGTCTAAGCCGGTTGCTGCTGGGATTTGTGACAATATGACGCACCCCCTATATCGGCCATTGCAATCGGGCGCATATTGCGCGCCAGCGCTCCTCCATATCAGGCTCGTGCATCAGAGGGGCAAAGCCCATTTTCAGATAGACTTTGATGGCGGGCAGGCGCCAGTCGTCCGTCTTCAAATATACGTGACCGTAGCCGGCCTCCCGATATCGGCGCATGACGGCCCAGCACACGGCGGCGCCGAGTCGCTTGCCCGCGTGATCCGGATCGCCGGCAACCCATCCCAGTTCGCCGCCGTTGGGGTGAAGGGCCGTGGGATTGTGGGTTGCCATTGCCGTGGCCACGATCTGCTGGCTGGGCGCATGGACAACGAAGAACAAGCCATTGGGCAGCGGTTTGTCCACCCATGTCGTGACCATATCGGGAGTCCAGTCCTGGAACCCCGCCCTGTGCATGAGTGTCAGGTAGTCCGCCTCGTCGCCGTGGCGATAGAGGCGCAGCTCATATTCGGAGGGCAGTTGAATCGGTGGCAGGCGGTTCCATTGATCTTCCGGCCAGACCATGTGCAGTTGTCCCGGCACGCCAGACGCTCCTCAAGTGTTTGCCTTCGGCCTTGAATTGTCGTCATGGGTCCTGTCCAAGCAAGGGGCTTTTGCTCCGCGGGGCGGAGGGACCATACCCCAAGGCGGCTCATGGCCGCAACCAAAGTCTCCAACCTGGGAACGAAAACGTATGAAGGAAATGTCGAACATCGAACAAGGAACTCCCAATTCCCAGGTCCCTCTTCCTTGGATATTCCTTATTCGATATTCGACATTCCCTTTATACTTCATGTTTCTCGTCCGGCGCCAACTCGCAAATCATCTACGCAAAACGCACAGAAGTTTTGGCCAGAGGGTCTGAAAAGGGCTTCCCGCAGACTATAGATCTGGCGGTGGCCCACTGGAATCATGTCTCAGCTGTAACAGCGCGAACGGATGTTCGCCTTCGCGCCGTTCGAGCAGGACCCGGAGAGCCCATTGGCGGATGGCGGGATCGTCCAAGGCCAGATGGTCCTGGATCAGCAGATGAGTCAGTCTGCGAGCCGAAAGGTCGCGCACGATGTCATCGATGCCGTATTGTGAGTTGGCGGTTGGAAGGTTGATCCATGTGACGTGGCGGATTTTCACCAGATAGGGGAACAGCCACGAGTTCTCTCCCAGCGCCAGGCCCACGCGTGCGCCCCGGGGCAATCGCGCCCCCACCCGCCACACACGTTGATCCTTGAACCGCCAGTCGTAATAGAGCATCCGGTTCGCCCCGAAATCCGACTCCTTCCAGATGCTGCGCGAGCCGCAAGCGGGCTTCATGCGGTTGGCGGCCGAGGCATAGACCGCGATGGACAGGCACAGGAACGCCAGTCCGAAGCGCGCCATGGGTCCCCCGTTCAGACGGCGCAGCGCCAGCGCCACGCAGGGCCCTGTGAGCGCCAGCGGAATGGCAAAGAATCGTCCGTTGTTTTTCATGTAGGCCACGCTTGCGGCAACAATGAGCGTAAAACCCACGCAGGACCAGGCCAGAATCCGCGCCTTGCGCACGCAGAGGCTCCACAGCGCCGACGGAATGATCAGCAGACAGGCCAGGGGGCCAAACCACGAATGGTTTTCGTCGGCAACCCACCGATTCGAGAAGACCTCGCCTTGTCGCATCCCGATCTTCTCAAGGGGCTGGCCCGCGCCCAGACCCGATGCGGCCACCAGGCGCTCCGACAGGCGCCGGCCCGAGGCGCGCTCCATCCAGCGGTCCAACGGCTCCAGAAAGTCCACCGAGACGACCGCGTATCGACCCAGATTCGCTGCCATGCCCGTCCATCCGTCCCGGTTGCTGAACGGAATCGAGAACTCCGGGGGGCCCTGAAAGCCGCCCCAGGTTCGGACATTATGGACATACAGCCAGGCCTGCGATCCGACGAACCACGCCGGCGTCAGCGCGACAAGCGCCGGCGCGGCCCGCCGTAGCGCCCTTCCGACCTCCGCCCATCCATGCCGCCGCGCCGCAGAGACGATCAAGGCGGGCGCCATGATAACCGCCAAAGGGCCAAACGTGGTTTTGGCGGAGAGGCCCCAGACCAGGCAGGACACAAAGACGAGAAACTCCCGGGCTGCCGGGCGCGCCTGCCACCGCAGTCCCGCCACCAAAGCCCCTGCGGCGGCGCCGGCCGCGACAATGTCATTCTTGGTCGAAGTCGCCTGATAGATCAACAGCGGAGCGCTGCAGACAACCCAGGCGGCCAAAACCGCATCGCGTCGCAAGGCGAAGCGTCGTGCGGCTGCGTAGGTTCCCAGTCCGATCGCGATATAGGACAGCCAGCTGAACAGTCCAAGCCCGTAGTCGAGGTGAAAGCGCAGCAGCAAATGCGCCAGAATGTCCGCGCCATAGGGGAATACCGCCTGCCGTGGGGTGTTGACATCGGTTAGGAACAGCGTTCCGGCGTCCTGGGCCAGAAGCACGCGCGCCAGATTGTAGGTCATGCTGTCCCAGTTGCCCGGCGGCAGGAGCCACGCTTGCGCCAGCAGATACGCCAGCGTCGCCGCCGCCGCGACGCGTCCGGGCCATCGAACCGGCAGGACCGGCAGCGTTCGGCCAGCCAGACGGCGGCGCTCGGACAACACCCAGAGCCCTGCGCCCGCCAGCGTAAGAATCTCCAACGGCTCGGTCCATCCGGGAACACCCAGCAGGAAGGCGCCCTGATACAGCGTTGACAGCAGCGCCAGCGACAGCACGATGCCACAGCAGGCGGCCTCGGCCCCATGCCAGCGGCGGTTCCACAACAGCGCCGCCACCGCCGCAGCCAGCAGCACGGGCCGCAACATCAGGCAGGATGCGAACAGCAGGTCCACGGTCGCCTCGGGATTCACAACAAGCCGGGTATCAGAAACCGGGAATGGCTCTCGGCGCAACCCTCATTGCGCGCAAGAAAACGCGGATGGCGGGTTCGCCCCAGGCATGGAATCACAGGTTCTGGATGATATCGACGATGCGCTGCGCGGCGCGGCCGTCCCACAGCGGAGGCGCCTGAGGCGGCGACAGGGGGCCTTCGGCGACGCGCCGATACGCGGCGACAATGGTGTCGGCGCGCGTGCCGGCCAGCTGGTTGGTTCCCATCTCTATGGTCACGGGACGTTCGGTGTTTTTGCGCAGTGTCAGGCATGGCACGCCCAGGATGGTGGTCTCCTCCTGCACCCCGCCCGAGTCCGTGAGAACCACGCGGGCGGCGCTCATCAGCTTCAAGAAGTCCAGGTAGCCCAGCGGGGACGTCAGACGCAGGCCCGGCATGGCCTTGACCCTCTGTCTCAGCGGCGAGGACTCGAAGACCGTGCGCGTTCGAGGATGCATGGGGAAGACGACGGGCATGTCCTGCTGAATGATTTCCAGCGCGTCCACGATGCCCTTGAGGGTTCGTGGCTGGTCCACATTGGACGGCCGGTGCAGGGTCAGCAGCGCATAACCTGCGGGCGTCAGACTCATGGTGTCGAGAATCCGGGACGCCTGAGCCTTGTCCCGGCTGGCCAGCAGCGTGTCAATCATGACGTTGCCGACGAAGTGGACTTTTTCCCGCGGGTGTCCTTCGCGCAGCAGGTTGTCCACGCCGCTTTGTTCCGAACAGAACAACAGGTCGCTGATCGCGTCGGTCAGCAACCGGTTGATCTCCTCCGGCATGGACCGGTCGAAACTGCGCAGTCCCGCCTCGACGTGCAGGAGCCGGACGCCGAGTTTGGCGGCGACCAGGCCGCAGGCGATGGTGCTGTTGACGTCGCCGACGACCAGCACGGCGTCGGGGCGCCACCGGACAACGACCTTCTCGAAGGCTCTCATGATCTCGGCGGTCTGGACGGCGTGGGAAGCGGGCCCCACCTCGAGGTTGATGTCCGGGGCGGGAATGGCCAGGTCGTGGAAGAACAGGTCGCTCATGGCCGCGTCATAGTGTTGCCCCGTATGGACCAGCAGCGGTTCGATTCTCTTGTGTCCCTGATAGGCCCGCATAAGCGGGGCGATTTTTATGAAATTGGGCCGCGCTCCCACGACGTTGATGATCCTCATGCCACCGAGGCCCCCTTCTGCAGAGGTGAATCCGCGCGCAACCGCTCGATCAGTCTGATGTAGTCACGGGCCAGCCGGCCCCGGTCGAAGCGCGACGTGAAATACTCCCGTCCCGCCTCGCCCAGTGAACGGCGGAAGCCCGGATTGTCTGCCAGACGAACGAGGGCCTCCACGATCTGCTGTTCGTTTTCCGGTTCGACGCACAGACCCGCCCCGGCCTCCTTCACCATCTTCGAGGCGTAGCCCTCCACGCCGTTGATGATGGGCCGGCCCATTGCGGCAGCCTCAAATATCTTGGACGGCATGACCGCCGTGAACAAATCCGTTTTTTTCAGATGCACCAGGCACGCGTCGCTGATGGACAAAAAATCCGGGACCCGCTCCTTGTCCTGACGGCCCGTCAGGACCACATTGTCCAGCCCGGCCAGGCTTGCCTGCTTTTCGAGCTTGGCTTTGATTGCTCCATCGCCCACCAGCAGAAACGCGATGTCATTGCGTCCCCTTTCTTTCAAGAGCCGGGCGGCCCGAAGGACGACCTCCAACCCGCAGGCCATCCCAATTGTGCCGATGTAACTGCATACGAACTTCCCTTCCAATCCCAGTTCGTGCTTGAGTCGCATCACGGGTTCCCGATGGGAAAACAGGCCCTGGTCCACGCCGTTCATCACAACGGATATTTTTTCGACGGGCACCCCCTTGCGGATCAGGCAGTCCCGGTAGCCCTCGCCAACCGTTACGATGTGATGCGATGCGGAATACATCCGGCGCTCGAGCCATTCCAGAACGCGCAATACGTGGCGGTTGCGGATCGCGCCGACCGCCACGATCGAATCGGGCCAGATGTCCCGGATTTCGAGCACGCAGCGCACCCGGCGCAGCCGGCTGGCGATCAGCCCGGCCCAGCCGCAGAAGAACTGCGGGGAGGTGGCGATGATGATGTCGGGCCGTATGACGAACAGCGAGCAGATTGTGGCGCTGATCATATAGGTAATGTAATTGAGCGTCCGGCGGATCGAGCCGCGGTTGGCCGCAATGTAGGTCCATGTGCGGATCACCTGGATGCCATCCACGGTTTCGCGCTGAAAGAACCGGTTCTTGTAGCCTTTATAAAGAATGCCGTTGGGGCAGTTGGGCGCGCAGGTGAACACGGTGACCTGATGCCCGGCGGCGACCCAGCGGCTGCAATGCTCGAAGGTCCGCGTCGCCGGAGCATTGACCTCCGGCGGAAAGTAGTGAGTCAGGAATAGAATCCGCATCCCGAGCGATGACTAAAGCAGAGTCAGAGCGTCGGCGTCATGTGCTTCAATTTGTGATCGTAATACTCCACGATATCGCGGATAATATCGTCCAGCGAGTATCGCGGCATGTATCCGATCGCCCGCTGAATCTTGCTCAAATCCGGTACCCGGCGCTGCATGTCCTCAAAGTCCGGCCCATACGCCTCCTCGAATGGCACCAGGCGGATCGGCGACTCGCTGCCTGTAAGCTCGACCACCCGCTCGGCCAGCCGGCGGATCGAAACCTCCTCGGAGTTGCCGATATTGAACACCTGCCCCCGAGCCTGCGGATAATCCATCAGTCGTACTAGGGCCAAGACCACGTCTTTTACATGACAAAAGCATCGCGTTTGCGTACCATCTCCGTAGACAGTCAGCGGTTCTCCGCGGAGGGCCTGCTGCACGAAGCGCGGCAGCACCATCCCATACTGGCCGGTCTGGCGCGGACCCACCGTGTTGAACAACCGCACCACCGTTACCGGCATCCGCGAATGATGCCAGTATGCCATCGCCAAGAATTCGTCCAACGCCTTCGACACGGCATAACCCCAGCGCCGTTTCGTGGACGGCCCAATGACCAGATCGTCGTCCTCGCTGAAGGGTACCTTGGTCGATTTTCCGTACACTTCGGACGTAGACGTAATGAGCACGGGCCGCCGATAGCGCCCGCACGCATTCATCACAATGGACGTGCCATGCACGATCGTCTCAATGGTTCGTA
>Ga0101944_10004505_pt1 | contig 17112 bp, 11 predicted proteins | sample DewCreD2012metaG_FD_75245 | JGI IMG/M metagenome (GOLD analysis project Ga0101944, IMG submission 75245) | Hot spring sediment bacterial and archeal communities from British Columbia, Canada, to study Microbial Dark Matter (Phase II) - Dewar... ...
TGGCGGCGCCGCTGATTCCGCTGTGGGATCTGTTCGCGTTCGCCATCTGGGCGGCTGCGTGGTGCGGCCGCTCGGCGTGGTGGCGGGGCCATCGCATCTTCCTTGGGGACCGGGGCAGGATCGTCCGGAAATGCAGCCCCGAAGCACCCGTTCCAGCGAGCCTGGAGGGGCGGAATCCGCGCTGAGCCGGCCGGCTCACGCGCAGCGCGGGTTTCGCGGCACGTTGTGGCGGATGCCAGGTTCAGATCTCCTGCCGCAGCCGCGAGGCCGGAAGGCGGATCAGGCCACCGCGTCCTGACCGGACGCGGGGCGCAGGCTCTGGCGAGCCTGCAACGGGCACCGCGCTTTCAGTTCCTTCTTCGGGGGCGGGCGCGGGAGCGGGAGGCGGCGGAGGCATGACGGCTGCCGGAACCTCCGCGGCGCGTTTGCCGACATTCAGCCAGGCTCCGAACGTACACAGGAGGACGTAGAACAGATCGAAGCCGGTGCGCGAAAGGAAGCTCGCTCCGACGAGGAAGGTCACGAGCGAGCAGGCGATGCCGTACAGGAGGGCAGCCTCTTCGCCTCTGTCTTCGCGCTCGAGCCGCCTGGCCTGGAACCAGCTGCGCCAGATCGTGCTGAAGAGCAGCCACATGTAGAGGAGGAAGGCGAAGATGCCGCTGTCGACGAGAATCTGCGCCCAGGTGTTGTGCAGGACAAGGCCGATGCAGCAGGAGGCCTGGCTGGGCTCGATGTACTTGAAGAGGAGCCGCTGCTGGTTGGTTTCTGTGAATCCGACTCCAAAAAACGGGTAATCCATCCACAATTTCGGCGCCGCTTTGAGCATCAGGATGCGGTTTCTGGCGCTGGCATCCTTCATGGGGTCCTCGAGCGTGGACATCCGCCTGGTGAGCGAGTCCCAGACGAGGTAGCTGACGACCGCGACCCCCAGAGCCAGCACCCCGATGGCGAGCATCTTCCGGCGCTCGCACATGAGCACGGCGAGCAGACCGATGCCGGTGGCCAGGATGCCGCCGCGGCTGTGAGTGAAGATGACGGCGGCAGCGCAGCAGATGGCCGCGGCCAGAAAGCCGAGACGGGCCCATTTCCAGGGCAGCAGGCGCCGGGCGAACCAGCACAACGGGACGGCCATTGCGAAAGCAAGGGCCATGGTGTTGTTGTCGCTGAGCATGGCGCCATAGCCCTGGGTGACCACGACGCCGCCCCTCATCAGGCCCCAGAGGCCGAATTTCGAGCCCAGCAATCCGAGCGAGCCGGCCACCACGATGAAAAACCATCTCAGCTCTGCCCGGGTCTCGATCACCAGAGGGATGATGAGCGCCATCAGGAACATTCTCGAGAAGACGAGATACCGGTCCCAACACAGCGACGCATCCACGGCTGCAATGACCGAGATGGTCACGGCCAGGAAGAAGAGCGCGAGGTTGCGCAGGACCGGGTTCAGAATCAGCAGGGGCAGATTGCGCAGAATGCGGACGGAATTGGAAAACAGTGCGACGACGGCGATGATCAGCGAATAGCGGTTCGGTCCGGCCCAGGAGAGGATGTCGGGCCGCATCATGGCGAACCAGTAGTATCCGTACAGCCCGAGAATGGGCCGGAACGGGCTCATCAAGCAGAGCGCGAATACGGTTCCGACAACGATGAGGTAGCGTATGCCCATGACCGGGTGCCGCCCGTTTCATCAATCTAGCACGGCAGGCGCACGGGGTTCGCGCGGTGGCCGCGCCGGGGGCGGCGGTTTTTCCCGCGGGCGGCGCCCGCAGCTGCGGTTTCTGTGATATATACAAAGCCAGTCCCTTCACTCTGGCAGCGCTGGGAGTCGGTTGCAATGACAATGACGACGACCACGTTGGAACCGCGCCGGTCCGAGACCGGCAGTGCCGCCGGGCCCTCCAGCGGAATTCTCGACCCGAGCCGCGGCAACTTCTTCCGGTACGACGGTCCGGCTGGGACCGTAGTGTTTCTGGTGGCGCTGCCGTTGTGCCTGGGCATCGCGCTGGCTTCCGAAGCTCCGCTGTTTTCCGGCATCATCGCGGGCGTTGTCGGCGGCATCGTCGTCTCCTTCCTTTCCGGCTCCCAGGTCAGCGTCACGGGGCCGGCGGCAGGGCTCAGCGTCATCGTTGCCAGCTCCATCGCCTCGCTCGGGTCGTTTCCTGCGTTTCTGATGGCCGTCGTTCTGGCAGGGATCCTGCAGTTTTTCATGGGGGTGTTCCGGCTCGGGCTGTTCGCCGATTATGTGCCGAACTCGGTGATCAAAGGCATGCTGGCGGGCATTGGCATCGTCATCACGCTGAAGCAGATCCCTCACGCCCTCGGGCGAGATGAGGACTTCATTGGCAATTTCGCGTTTCTCGAGAAGTCGGGGTTCAACACGCTAACCGACATTCTGGAAGCGCTGGCCGCTCCGCACGCAGGCGCCATTCTGATCTCCATCAGCGCTCTGGCTCTGATGCTGGCATGGGAGCGGCTGCAGCCGCGCTTTTCCGGACTGCTGCGCCTGCTGCCGGGACCCTTGCTGGCGGTGGGGTTCGGGCTGGGGGCGAACGCGCTGTTCCGCTGGATGAACTCTCCGCTCGCCATCACGGAGAAGGAGCACCTCGTCACTCTGCCTGTGGCGGGCAGCGCGGGCGAGTTTTTCCAGTTCCTGACTTTCCCGGACTTCTCCCGCGCCGGCGATACGGGCGTGTGGATGGTGGCTGTGACGCTGGCGGTTGTGGCCAGTATCGAGACGATGCTGTCGATCGAAGCCGCCGACCGTCTGGATCCGTTCCGCCGCATTACGCCGACGAATCGCGAACTGATGGCGCAGGGCGTCGGAAACGTGCTGAGCGGACTGATCGGCGGCCTGCCCATGACCAGCGTCATCGTCCGCACGTCGGCCAACGTTTTCGCCGGCGCACGGACGTGGATGTCGTCGTTCATCCACGGCTGGCTTCTGCTGCTGAGCGTGCTGCTCATCCCGCATCTGCTGAATCAGATTCCGCTCGCCTGCCTGGCGGCTGTGCTGATTCTGATCGGCTTCAAGCTTGCCAAGCCGGCGCTGTTCCGCGCCATGTATGCGCAGGGCTGGAGCCAGTTCCTGCCCTTCGCCGCCACGGTGCTCGCCGTCGTCTTCACGGATCTGCTGAAGGGCGTCCTGATCGGCTTCCTGATCGGCATCTTCTTCGTGATCCGCGCCAACCATCACGATGCCCTGACGGTCGTGAATCTGGACCGCCATTACCTGGTGCGGTTCAACAAGGATGCCTCTTTCGTGAACAAGAACGAGCTCCGTTCGCGTCTGCGCAAGATCCCTGAACACTCCCACGTCATTCTCGACGCGACCCGGGCCCTGTACATCGACCACGACATCCGGGAGGCGGTCGAGGATTTCATGGCCCTCGCTCCCTACCGGAACATCACTGTGGAACTGAGGAATTTCTAGGAGCGCCCATGGACTCCCACAAGAGACTGTTGTTGGCCAACAAAGCCTGGGTCCAGGAAAAACTCAACGTCGATCCGCGGTTTTTCGAGCGGCAGGCCGCCCAGCAACGGCCTGAATTCATGTGGATCGGCTGCTCCGATTCCCGCGTGCCTGCCGAGGACATAACCGGCGTGCAGCCGGGCGAGCTGTTCGTCCACCGCAACGTGGCCAATCTCGTGGTGCACACGGACTTCAACATGCTCAGCGCCCTCCAGTATGCAGTGGAGGTGCTGGAAGTGCAGCACATCATCATCTGCGGCCACTACGACTGCGGCGGTGTGAAAAACGCCCTCACGCGGCACGATTTCGGCCTCATCAACAAGTGGCTGCGCTACATCAAGGACGTCTACCGGCTCCACCGCCGCGAAATCGACGCCATCGATGACCCGCAGGCGAGGCTCGACCGCATGATTGAAGTCAACGTGATGGAGCAGGTGAACAACCTTGCTGAGACGTCGATCGTGCAGCGCTCCTGGAAGAAGTTCAACCGGCCGGTTCTTCACGGCTGGATCTACGACCTCCGCACGGGCTATCTGAAAGAACAGGCCTGCCTCCGCCCCGGCGCCAAGCTCGAACCCATTTACATGTTCGACTTCTGGGACGAGGGCTCTGGCCAAAGCCAGTCCTGAGTCCGGTTCTGTTCAACCGGCGCCTGCGGACCCGCACAAGCAGCCCCTGAAGGCCGGCCGCCGGCGAAGTCCGCCACTGAGGGCCGCGTCCGTGTGTCTGGAGGACCACCCCGGATGGCAACGCCCCCACTAGATGTTGGGGATATTGGCGGAAAGTGCCGAAATATTGCACCCAGGGTCTTGCCCGCAGCCCCGTTTCAGTGTATGCTCGAAAGTAACTTGCCCCCCCGAGTGGCCGTGCCCTATGCGCACGCGTCTAACTGAACAAGTCAAACGAAGAAGAGGATTCCGGCTTTGCTGATCCTGAAACGCGTGGAACTTCAGGGCTTCAAGTCCTTCCCGGACCGGACGGAGATGCGGTTTCCCGGCCGGGGCATCGCCGTGATCGTCGGCCCGAACGGCTGCGGCAAGTCCAACCTGAGCGACGCCATCAGTTGGGTGCTGGGCGAGCAGTCGGCCAAGAGCCTGCGCGGTTCGCGCATGGAAGATGTGATCTTCGCCGGTACGCGGGACCGCAAGCCGCTGGGCATGGCGCAGGTGACGATGGTGCTGGTGGACCCGACTGGGCGAGTCCAGATTCCGGGACAGAAACCGGCCAAGGCGGCCGCCGAGGCCGGGGCGCAGAAGTCCAACGGGAGCCATGGCAGCAACGGGAGCAACGGCGCCGGCGCTTCTGATGAACACGCAGAAGCGGCCGCCGAGACGGGTGCAGAGCAGGCCGCCGCGCCTGCCGCCGTCACGCTGGAGCCGGCGGCGGCGCTGCCGGAGAAGGCGCAGGAGATCACCGTCACGCGGCGGCTGTTCCGCTCGGGCGAGAGCGAGTATCTGATCAACGGCCGCATCGCGCGGCTGCGCGACATACAGGAGCTGTTCATGGGGACGGGGCTCGGCCCGGAGTCCTACGCGATCATCGAGCAGGGACGGATCGGGCAGATTCTGTCCTCCAAGCCGCTGGACCGGCGGGCCGTGATCGAGGAAGCGTGCGGGATTTCGAAGTTCAAGAACAAGCGCCGGCTGGCCGAGGCCAAGCTGGAGGGAGCGAAACAGAACCTCACGCGCGTGTTCGACATTCTGGAAGAGGTTTCGCGCCAGGTGAACTCGCTGAAGCGGCAGGCGGGGAAGGCGCGGCGCTATGAAGAGCTGAAGGCGGAGCTCGACGTGCAGCTCCGCACGGCGCTGGCGGGGCGATATCTGCTGCTGGAGCGCGAGGCTTCCCGCGTGGCGGGGGAGCTGGAGGCGGCCTCGGCCGCTTACAGCGAGCTGCAGTTGCGCGTTGAACAGGAAGACCGCGCGGTGACCGAGGCGCGCGAGGAGTTCTACCGGCTGGAGGCTGCGCTGACCGAGGCGCGCAAACGCGCGGCGGAGGCGCGGCTGGAGGCGGAACGCATCCAGGGACAGATCGCCACGCAGGCGCGCGAGATCTCCGCGATCGAACAGCGTCTGCAGCAAGGCGAGTCGGAGACCGAACAGCTGGCCGAGCGCGCCGCCCGCCAGCAGCAGGAGCGCGCGCATCTGGCCGCGCAGCTAGAGGAGCTCGACGCAGCGACCGCGGATGCGCAGGCCCGCCTGACGGCCAAACAGCAGCAGCGCGACTCGGTGCAGGCGGAGCTGGCGGGCAGGGAGCGCACGCTCGAGGAGATGCGCCGGCGCGTCGTCGCGCTGCTGGGGGAAGCGGCTTCGCTGCGCAATCAGCTTGCCCAGATCGAGTCGTTTCTCTCGGCGATCGAGCGCGACCGGGCGCGCGTGCGGAAGGACGCGGAAGCGGCGGAGGGCGAACTGGCGCGCATCCGCGCCGCGCGGGACGAGCTGTCGCGCAAGTTGGCCGACCGCCAGCTGGAACTCGAGTCCACGCAGGAACGCCGCGGGCGGACCGAGAAAGAACTTCAGGAGAAGCGGGCCCAGGCGGCCGAAACGCGCAAGCGTCTGGAAGCCCTGAGGCACGAGGCCAGCTCGCTGCGCGCCCGGCGCGACTCGCTGGATCAGATTCTTTCGCACCGCGCCTACACGACGGAGTCGGTGAAGCGGCTGTTCCAGGCGGCGCAGCGCGGCGAGACCAACGGATTCGCTCCGGCGGGCGTGCTGGCCGACTTCATCGAACTCACGCATCCGGAGTTCGAAAAAGCGGCCGAGGAGTTTCTGCACGAGGAGCTGGAATATGTCGTCGTAAAGTCGTGGGACGAAGCCCGGCAGGGTCTCGACCTGCTGCGCGGCGACCTCGACGGGAGGGCGACGTTCCTCGTCGAGCCGAATTTGCACGGCAGCGCCCCTGCCGTGTCCTCCCCCGTCCCCGAGCCGGCCATCGGCCCCGAAACCGGGATCGTTGGCCGGCTCAGCGAGGGTATCCGCTTCACCAACGGACTGACGAACGCGCCGGCGGCGCTGCTGCCGCGGCTGGCGCGCTGCTTTCTGGCTGAATCGCGCGAAGCCGCGCAACGGCTGGCGGCGGTGCATCCGGATCTGTTCTTCCTGCTCTCCGACGGCGTCTGCTACCACGGGCAGGCTGTGACTGGAGGGCGGCGCACAGGCGCGGGGCCGCTGGCGCTGAAGCGCGAGCTGCGCGAGATCAGCGCCCTGTTCGATCAGCGCCAGGCGGAGCTGTCGGCGGCGCAGCAGGAGCTGGAGCAGCTCGAAGGCGCCATCCATGCGCTGGCGGAGGCGCTCGAGCAGCTCCGCGCGCAGCAGCAGCGGCAGGAGAAGGAAACGCTGCTGCTGGATCAGGAGATGCGGAAGCTGAACGAGGAGCACCAGCGCGCGCAGCAGCGGCTTTCGCTGGCGGGCGTGGAGCTGGAGCGGCTGAACCGGGACGCCGAGCGCGCGGCCGCGGAGCGCGAGGCCAAGGCGCAGTCGGCTGCGGAGAAGGAGCAGCAGCGGGCGGCGATCGAGTCGCAGCTCGAGGCGGCGCGCGCGGAACTGGAATCGCTGAAGCAGCAGCTCGATGCGCTGGGCGAGGAGCACGCCGTGCTGCGCGTGGAGCTGGCGGGCTGCGAGGAGCGCCGCCGCAGCGTGCAGGCTTCCGTGGCGCGGCTCGACCGCGAGATGCAGGAAACGGCGGCGCGGCGGTCGTCGCTTGCGGCGGAGCTGGAACGGCTGGCGCTGAAGCGCAACCAGCTGCTGGAACTGAACCTGGCGCTGGAAGACCGCGCGGCGCGCACGGCGGCCGAACTGGAGCGTCTCGAGCTGGAGACGGCCGCGCTTGCGGAGAAAGAAGCCGCGCAGCGCACGGCGCTGGCGGAGTCTGAAGAGCGCGTGAAGGCGACGCGGCTCCAGCTTGCCGAGGCCCACGACCGGCGGGCCCAGGTCGAGCTGGACCTGGTGCGGCGGCAGAGCGACCTGAAGCACCTGGACGAGAACTGCCGCCGGGATCTCGGCATTCCGGTGCTGGAGGCCGCCGCGCGGTTCGTTCTCAGGCCGGAGGCGGGAGCAGAGATTGAAACGCCTGCCGGAGAGGCCGCAGCCGAAGCGCCCGCGGAACAGGGCGCCCCGGCTGCGGAAGAGGCCGCTGGCAGCGGAGACGCGCCTACGGCGATCGACGAGCTCGCCGTGGCCGAGGCGGAAGAGAAGGCCGCCGACCTGCGGCGGCGCATCGAAGCGCTAGGCCCGGTGAACCCCGAGGCGCTGTCCGAGTATCAGGAAGCGCAGCAGCGCTACGACTTCCTGAACACGCAGCGGCAGGATCTGCTCGATTCGATCCGCGACACCGAGAACACGATCCGCGAGATCGACACGGAATCGCGGAAGCGCTTCGCCGAGGCTTTCGGCGTGATCAACGAGAACTTCCGGCAGATGTTCCGCACGCTGTTTGGCGGCGGCATCGGCGAGATGCGGCTGACGGGCGAAGGCGACGCGCTGGACCAGGGCATCGAGATTGTCGCCCAGCCGCCGGGCAAGCGTCTGCAGAACGTGCTGCTGCTGTCGGGCGGCGAGAAGGCGCTGACGGCGCTGGCGCTGCTGATGGCGATCTTCCAGTACCAGCCGAGCCCGTTCTGCGTGCTGGACGAAGTGGACGCGCCGCTGGACGAGGCCAACGTGGGCCGGCTGGCGGCGCTGCTGAAGGACATGTCGGGGCATACGCAGTTCATCGTCATCACGCACGCGAAGAAGACGATGGAGGCGGCCGAGATGCTCTACGGCGTCACCATGCAGGAGCAGGGCGTGTCGAAGCTGGTCAGCGTGAAGCTGCAGCCGGCGGCTGCGCCGCCGCCGCAGGCGGGCGAAACACTGCAGACCGCTGCGAGGGCCTGAGCCATGCAGGGCGAGCCGGGCGCCGTTCCGTCGCGCCTGATCGGAATCGCAGGCCCTTCCTGCGCGGGCAAGACGGAGCTGGCGCGGTGGCTGGGCGCCCGGCTCTCGATTCCGGTTCTCAATCTCGACCATTACTACATCGACCTGGCGCATCTGCCGCTGGAAGAGCGGGCGCGCACGAACTTCGATGAACCGGCGGCGGTGGACCACGACGCGATCCTGCACGACGTCGCCGCGCTGCGGCGCGGGGAAGCGGTGATTGCGCCGCTGTACGATTTCGCCACGCACGCCCGCGCCCGCGGGGGCGAGCGGATCGTGCCGCGCGGCCTGGTGGTCGTCGAGGGGCTGTTCGCCCTGCACTGGCCGGAGCTGCGGGAACATTTCTTCGTAAAACTGTTTGTGGACGCGCCGGACTCGCTCTGCCTGGCGCGCCGGATCGAGCGGGACACGCGCGAGCGCGGCCGCACGCGCGAGAGCGTGCTGGAGCAGTTCGCCGCCACCGTGCAGCCCGGCGCGGAGCGCTTCATCCGGCCGTCGAGCGTCTACGCGGATCTGGTCCTGTCCGGCGAAGAGGAGCTGGAAATCCGCGGTCCGAAGGCGCTGGAGCTGATCCGCGTCCGCCTTGCCGCGCACGTCCGGGAGGCGCCATGACACGCCGCCGCATCACGGTGCTCGGCGCCGGCCTGATCGGCCGCGCCATGGTCTTCGATCTTTCCGGCGAGCACGAGGTCACGGTGGCCGACATCAGCGCAGAGAATCTCGCTGCCGCCGCCCGCTGGCCGTGCCGCACGGTGCAGGCTGACGTCCTGAAGCCTGGCGTTCTCGAAGAGATCGCCGGGGAGGCGGACATCGTGCTCTCGGCGATGCCGGGAGCGATCGGTTTCCGCCTGCTCGAGCGCCTGATCGAGCTCGGCAAAGACGTGGTGGACATCTCGTTCACGGAGGAAGACCCGACGGCGCTTTCGGAACGGGCGGCGGCGCGGGGCGCTACCGTGATTGCCGACTGCGGCGTCTGTCCGGGGCTGTCCAACATTCTTGCCGCGCACGCGGCGCGCCACCGTTTTCAGCGGCTGGACCGCTATGTCTGTTATGTGGGCGGGCTGCCGCGCACGCCGCAGCCGCCGTGGTTCTACAGGAATCCGTTTGCGGCGGAGAGCGTCATCGATGAATACACGCGTCCGTGCCGGTTCCGCATTGGCGGTCAGCCCGTGACGCTGGAGCCGCTGTCCGGCGCGGAGACGATCGAGTTTGCGGAGACCGGTCCGCTGGTGGCGTTCCACACGGACGGCATCCGCACGCTGTTGGCTTCGCTGCCTGAAGTGCCCACGCTCGTCGAGAAGACGCTGCGCCATGCGCCGCACTATGAGTTCATCGTGAGGCTGCGCGAGGCCGGATTTTTCGCGCCCGATGTCCTGCCGGCGCTGACGACGGTGGCGCGGCGCGCGTGGCGTTTCGAGCCGGGCGAAGCCGACATCACCGTCATGCGGCTTCTGTTCGAAGGGGTGTTGCGCGAGGGCGAACCGGCGCGCCTGCACATGGATCTGGTCGATCACTACGACGCGGAAAACGGCCTGCTCTCGATGGCGCGCACCACAGGCTACACGGCGACAGCCGCCGCGCGTCTGGTGCTCGACGGGCGCTTCCGCCGCCCCGGAGTGCATCCGCCCGAGGTATTGGGTTTCGAGCCCGATCTCTGCCGCGCACTGCTCGAGATGCTCGGGCAGCGCTCCATCCGCTTTGAATCGGCAACCTTCCCGAATACTCCCGGCCCGCAAGCATAGGTGAGCGGGAAGTTCCGGTTCCGTGCGGAGCTCTTACTCGGTGACAACGAAGCTGCCGCGCAGCCGGATGTCTTCCGAGGACCGCCCGATCATGACGCGGAACTCGCCCGGCTCGACGACGGGCTTCAGGCTGCGGTCCAACAGCGAGAGGTCTTGCGGGCGCAGCGTGAACCGCACGGTTTTCTTCTCGCCCGGTTTCAGTTCAACCCGCTCGAACCCGCGCAACTGTTTGACGGGCGTGGTGACCGAGGCGAGCACGTCGCGGATGTACAGCTGCACGACCTCGGCGCCCGCCCGCGCGCCGGTGTTGGCGACATCCACGCTCAACCGGACTTCTCCATCCCGCCGCACGCGCGGCGTCTCGATGCGCAGATTGCTGTACTCGAACGACGTGTAACTCAGCCCGTGGCCGAACTCCCACAGAGGCTTCGCGCTCATGTCGGCGTAGCGGCGGCCCCAGCCGCGCTCGACCCAGTAGTCTTTCGACGGCGGGCGGTCGTACGTGACGGGCAACTGTCCTGAGTGGCGCGGCACGGTCACGGGAAGCCGTCCGCTGGGGTTGACCTCGCCGAACAGCACCTCCGCCACCGCGCGCCCGCCCTTTTCGCCCGGCAGCCACGCTTCGACGATCGCGGGAACGTTCTCCGCAATCCAGCGGATCGACAGAGGCCGCCCGTTCACCAGCACCACGATGGCGGGCGTGCCGGTCGAGTGGACTGCTTTGACGAGCTCCTCCTGGAGCCCTGTCAGATCGAGGCTCGCCACGTCGTAGCCCTCGCCATTGGTTGGATTGCCTACGGCCGCGTCCCAGGCGTTTTCTCCGACCACGACGATGGCTGCATCGGCGCGGCGCGCCGCCTCTCGCGCTTTTTCGATCTCGTTGATGCGATCGCCCTGAATGTCGCAGCCGCGCACGTATTCAATGCGCGCGCCCGGCGCCATCTGACGCACGCCTTCGAGGACCGTGATGACAGGCTGCAGCACCTTGCGGGCGGTGTAGTCGCCGAGAAGATTCCGCCAGTCGTCCGCGTTCGGTCCGATGACCGCAATCGACCTCAGATCTTTCCGCAGAGGCAGAACGTTGCCGTCATTCTTCAGCAGCACGATGCTTTTGCGCGCCGCTTCCAGCGCGAGTTCCTGATGCTCCTGCGAATGCACGACGCGCTCCGCGCGCTCCGGATCCACATAGGGCCGTTCGAAGAGTCCGAGGCGGAACTTGAGGCGCAGGATGCGGCTCACTGCGCGGTCGATCCACTCCATGGGGACAAGACCCTCGCGGACGCTCTCCACGAGCGGCTGCATGTAGGCGGGTTCGTACGAGATGCCGACGTCGACGCCTGCCCGCAGGGCCAATGCGCCAGCCTGTTGCTGATCCGCTGCGAGCCCTTCATAAATCAGCGTGGAGAGGCCGCTGCCCTCGCCCAGCACCAGCCCTTCGAAGCCCAGCTCTTCGCGCAGGATCTTCGTCAGCAGCCATTCGGAAGCGTGGGCCGGGACGCCGTCGATGGCGGGATAGGTGGCCATCACGCCGAGCGCGCCGGCGCGCCGGATGCCTGCCACCCACGGAGGCAGAAAGATGCTGCGCAGCGTGCGCTCGGAAATCTCCATCGCGCCGCGTTCCAGTCCGCTCACCGGCTGGCTCTGCCCGGGATAGTGGCACAGCCCGGCGACCACTTTGTCTTCCGCGGAAATGTCCGCGCCCTGCACGGCGCGCGTGATTGTCTCCGCATAACGCGCGCAGAACCACGGATCTTCGCTGTAGGCTTCCTGATTGCGCCCGAGCCGCGGATCGCGGATCGGCTCCACGACGAGCGTGAAGAGCTGATGCACGCCGATGGCCCGCGCTTCGCGCGCCGCGGCTTCATAGACGCGCCGGATCAGATCGAGGTCCCAGGTGCTGCCGAGCCCCGGTCCTTCAGGAAAGATCGTGCCGCCGGAGCACATCAGCCCGTGCGTGCCCTCTTCGGTCTGCAGCAGCGGGATGCGCAGGCGGGTCTTTGTGACGGCGATGCGCTGCAGTTCGTTCAGGAACTCGGCCTGCCGCCGCGGTCCCTCTGGAAGAACGTTGTTCGGGAGCGTGAAGAAGCCGCCGCCAGGCCCGAGCCCTTTCTCGAGCGTGCCGGCGGCGAAGCGCCGGCTGGCTTCGATCTTCGCCGGAATGTCACGCCCCAGCTCTTCGAGGTAGCCGCAGGGCATGTTCATCTGCCCGACTTTCTCTTCGAGCGTCATGCGCGCGAGCAGGTCGCGCACGCGCTCCTCGACGGGGCGCCGCGGGTCCAGATACGGCTGCGCATGCGCAACAAGCGCGATGGCGAGAGCGGGCAGGATGCGCTTCAGCATGCATCCATCATAGGAGCGGCGGGGCCGCCCGGCAGCCTGATCCCGTACGGGGCGCTACTGGCCGGCGGCTCGATAGAAGGCCAGGTACGGAGAACCGTCCGCCAGCCGCCGCGCGTAGAGCGCCGCTTCCAGCGCGTGATAGTCGCCCCACATGGACGATTCGCCGCGCGGCACGCGGCTGGAGTCCGGCATGCGGTCCCAGCCGTTGGGGCGGTGATAGACGGAGTGCAGGATCAGGCCTTCGTGGTCCGCACTCGTGGACAGATAGGGTTCGCCAAGCAGAGTCTCGAGAACCGTGAGGCCGGCGCGGAAGTAGCGATCGTCGCCAAGATGGCGGCCCAGGCGCATCAGCCCCTGCGCGGCGATTGCCGCCGCAGAGCTGTCGACGGGCTCGCAGGGGTTGAAGGGGTCGGACGGACGGCTGCGCCAGTCGCCGAGTTTTTCGAGGTGCGGCGCGCCGGTGTCCCAGTAGGGGATGCCGTCGGCGGCCGTGTTTTCGATGTAGAAATCGCAGGTGGCCTGCGCGGCTTTCCGCCACTCCGCGCGGATTTCCGCTTTGCCGCCGAACTCCGCAAGTTCCTCTTCCGGCAGCGTCTCCAGAAACTCGAGCTGCTCGGCGAAGCCCAGCATGGCCCACGCCAGCCCGCGCGTCCACGTCGAGAACGGCGAATAGCCCTGCTGCGAGTTCGGGCAGCGATAGCGGCCGTCATTCGTGTTGAAGACCGACTCGTGCGCCACGCGCCCGCGCACGTCGTAATGGTCGCGCCCCTCGCCGTAGTAGACCGAATAGCGCGCCGTGGCGCGGGCGTGCTCAATCAGGCGGCCGAGCAGCGAAATGCGCCCGTCGTTCTCGCCCATCAGGGCGTGGCCGAGACGGTGCGAAACGGCCAGCGCGCGCAGCGAGCGGATGGTGTCGACAAACAGCGAGTGCGGGCCGTTGAACGAGTAGATGTAGCCGCCCCCGCCGTGGATGCGCGACCAGCGCGCCGCCTGCACGGCGCCGCTGACTTTCAGCGCCAGTTCGTAGAAGCGCCGCTCCCAGGCGTTCTCTTCGATGCGGCCTTCGTTCATCAGCCGCAGCAGGTTGCCGTAGGTGGAGACGTTGTTGAAGCCGTGGTCGTGCACGCCGGTATGCGTCAGGTGCGGGGCCATGCGCTCGACGGTGCGGCTGCGGCCGAGTTCCAGCATGGCTGCGTCGCCGGTGGCGTCGAAGACGAGCAGAGGCATGCCGAACTGAAAGCCCTGCGTCCATTCGGTCCAGCCGCGCGCGGTGTAGCGGCCTTCCACGGTGAAGACGGGCGAGCCCCGCGACGGATCCCAGTTGCGATCGAGGAGGCGGACCTTCTCCGCGGCCAGATCGAACAGGCGCTGCAGACGGCTCTGAAATGCGGAGGACTCGGGGGAGAGCGTGGACTGGATGATCATACGGAAATCACTTTTCCCGTGCGGGCGGCTTCATGAGCGGCGAGCGTCAGTTCGCAGACGCGGAAGATCTCGCTGTGCGGGAGAGTTGTCGGCTTGCCCAGGTAGACATGATCGAGAAACTCGGCGAAGAGCGAACCAGCCGGGGGCAATTCGACAATCTTTTCCGGCTTGCGGGAGGCGGTGAGCAGGGTGACGCCGGTGGCGGCCATGTACTCGGCCACGCCGCGCGTGCCGGCCAGCCGCAGACGGTCATCGCCGTGGGAGCCCGCCGTTGCGGGGCGGCAATAGTCCATATGGAGACAGGCTGTGCCGCCATTGTCGAGACGGAAGGAAGAGGACGTGGTCGTCTCCATCGCGCCCTGGCGGAGATCTCCGGCGATGCCCTGGAATCCGCTGACGGCGCGGAACTCGCGGCCGCTCGTCCACCGCATCAGGTCGATCATGTGGATGCCGATCCAGAGAATCGTGCTGCCGAAGGTGGCGCGGTCCTGCATCCACTTCGGGCGCTGGCCCAGCACGTAGGATTTCTGCGCCGAAATCTGGATCACCTCGCCGATATCGCCGCAGTCGACGATTTTCTTCAAGGCAAGGTAGGGCCGCTCCCAGCGCATCGGGAGCAGCATCCCCAGCCTGACGCCGGAGCGTTTCAGTTCGCGCCTGATCCTGTCGAGATCGCTGGACGTCAGAGCGAGCGGCTTTTCGGCAACGACATGATGGCCGCGGCGGAGGCACTCAAGGATCGCCTGGGCGCGGCGTCCATTGTCGTTGCAGACGCCGACGATGTCCGGCTTCGTTTCGTCCAGCATTCTGCGGGGGTCGGAGAAGACGCGCGCCTTGCCCCGGGCGTACTTTTCTGCGGCGGCAAGATCGTGGTGCTGCACGCCCACGATCTCGACGTCGGGGTAGCTGGCCAGAGGTTTGGTGTATTCGCCCGAATGGCCATCCAGCCCCCAGACGGCGACGCGCACTTTTCTGGGGAGACGGACGACCTCTGGCGCGGCGGCCGCGGGCGCCGCAAGCAGGGCCCTGCGGCTGATGACTGCGTCCGCAGATACTGACATACCTGTATTCTGTCAAACCTCCGGCGAGAGGCGAGGGTCGGCGACCGGGTCGCCCACGGCGAAGTGATAGACCACCTGCCGCGGACCGCGCGGATCGAGTCCGAGCCAGGCATGGACGTGGTCGTCGTAGAAGGCGCCGATGCCCGTGCCGCGGAAGCCGAAGGACTCGGCAGCGAGATAAAGGCGCTGTCCCAGCGCGCCCGCTTCGTGATGCACGAAGCGGTAGGCGCGGGCGCCATGGAGCGAGGCGGCGCGGCCGAGATCGGCGATGAAGCTGACCGTGAAACAGGAGTTGCCGGCCAGGTCCTGTCCGAGGCTGAGCGCCGCAGCCACGACGCGCTGATCGCCCGCGCGGACGGGTTCCAGCGCGCCGCGCTCCAGCCTGTAGAGCCCCTGCGGGACGCCTTCGACGCGGTGAACGAACAGATACGGCGTCACAAACAGGCCGCCCCAATCCGCCACGAGCGGCTCTTCGAGCAGGGCGCGCATGGCGTCGAACGCAGGGCGCGGAAGCGCGCGGCCCTGCGGCAGGAAATCGAGCGCGGAGCGGCGCTGGCGCGCCAGCGTCGCGTATGCGCCGAGCCGCCACCGCGCCACCTGCGGCGCGGGCGGCGCAGCCGGAGCGCACTGCAGCGTGGCCGCGTGCATGCGATCAATGAGCACGTAATCGATGGGTTCGCCGGAGAGAGGGTTCGGTTCGCCCGGCGTCCATCGAACATTTCCGCCCGGGCGTGTTTCGGCCGGAGGCCAGAGCTCGACGAGCAGCATCGTCTGCTCGTCAGGCGCAGGGCGGATGGCGGACGCCAGCTCCAGATCCCTGAACAGCCCCCGCACACGCGAGGGCCAGCCCAGCTCCCCTGCGGCATACTGCAGGGCGAGCATGGCGTGGCCGAGGTCGTGATTCACATACCGGTAGGCGCGGGCGCGGTACTTCCACGCTTCGCGCCAGAAGATGGACGTGAGGATCACGGCGAGAGGCGCTTCCGAAAGACCGCCCAGGACGTCTCCGCGCGCGCGCTGTTCCGCCGCGTGCGACGAAGGACGGTAGTGGTACAGGCCATCCTCCCAGCCGGGCAGACCGCGCGCGTGGAAGTGGAATTCCGTCGGGTGCAGGTTGCCGGACGACGGATTGACGCGCAGAGCGTAGCGGTAGCCGGAAGGCGCCTGCTTGGTGGCGCTGATGGCGTACGAGTAAAAGAAAAGCACCGAGACGGCTTCCGCGCCCGTGATGCCGGGCTCGAGGCGCGGATCGGCGGGCAGATCCACGAGAGGCGCGCCCTCATAGTGGCGGAAGGGAGAGGGCATGTTGGCCCAGTCGAGGAAGTGGCGCGAGGCGCGGAGCCGCTCGGGCGTATGCTTGGTGGCCTCGTGGTATTCGGCGAGCGCGGCGGGCAGCATGGCGGGGCGCGCTCAGGGACGCGGCTCGTAGAAGCTGAGCGAGTTGTCGCCCTGGCTGAGAATGCGCACGCGCTTCAGTTTCCCGTAGGCGTCTTTGAGATGGTGCGTGAATTTCGAGGCGTGCTGCACGATGACCAGCGGGCGCGGCTGCTCGCCCAGGGCTTCCAGGCACAGCTGGTATTCGCGCTCGCGGGGATAGGGCGGATCGAGGAAGACGATGTCCGCTTCGAACTTCGTAATGACGGGCGCCGCGTTGCCGGGATGGACTTCGCAGCGGGCGGCGATGTCCAGCATGCGGATGTTCTCTTCGAGGGCGCGCAGCGCGGGGCGGCTTTTTTCGAGAAAGATGGCGCGGCGGGCGCCGCGGCTGAGCGCTTCGATGCCGACGCTGCCCGAGCCGGCGTAGGCGTCGAGGAAGACGGTGCCCTCGATGCGCGGGGCGAGGATGTTGAACAGCGCTTCCCTCAGACGGTCCGGCGTGGGGCGGACCGAGTCGCCATGCGGCGTCTTCAGCCGCCGGGAGCGGAATTCACCACCGATGACTCTCATGCGTGACCTGCAGTTCCTTTCATGCCGCGGCCCGGGATTTCATCCGACCAGCGCCAGCCCGTAGCGGTGCTGCCAGTGCTCGCGCACGTAGCGCATGGCGCGCTCGAACTCTTCCTTTGAAGGAGGATGAGCCGCGAATTCGGCCGCCTCGCGGCGGGCGGCCTCCAGAATGTCATGATCGCGGATCAGGTTGCCGATGCGGAAGACGGGCAGGCCGCTCT
>Ga0101944_10004506_pt1 | contig 17111 bp, 11 predicted proteins | sample DewCreD2012metaG_FD_75245 | JGI IMG/M metagenome (GOLD analysis project Ga0101944, IMG submission 75245) | Hot spring sediment bacterial and archeal communities from British Columbia, Canada, to study Microbial Dark Matter (Phase II) - Dewar... ...
CCTCCACCACACTTTCGACGCCGCTATCTGCATGTTTGCGGTGCTGGGTTATCAGACGAGCAACCAGGCATTGTACGCGGCGCTCCGAACTGCCCGCCGACATCTGAAGCCAGGGGGGTTATTTGTGTGTGACTTCTGGTATGGACCGGCGGTGCTAAAGCAGCAGGCGCGCGATCGAGTGAAGATCGTTGCCGATGGCGGCGACCGCATCATTCGGACTTCCGTCGTGTCCACCCAACCCGACCGGGACATCGTACTGGTATCAACGCACATCCTGCGCCTCCGCGGTGATCGGGTGATCGCCGAGTCTGAGGAGATGCATCCGATGCGCTACTTCTTTCAGCCGGAGATTGATTTCTTCCTGTCGCAAGCGGGACTGGAACTAATAGCTTTCTGTCCGTGTGGTTGTCTGGATGTTGCGCCCACCGATTCCCACTGGAATGTGTCAGTTGTAGCCCGGGCAATGGAGGAACGCCGGTGAGCGGTTCGTGCTCCTTCAACCGGTGGGCGGCCTGGCTGTGAGGGACGACTCAATGCCGACGCCCGATCCGCCTGCGCGAGCGTCCGACGACTCACGGACGCGTTACATCCGTCCGCTGTTGCTGGCGGCGGTCGCTGCGTTCTTTGTGTATCATGGCTGGAGCCCGGCCAGTCCACTGCAGCTGGCGCTGGGTGGCGTGTTCGCAATTCTGGCCGCGCTGGCAGTGACCGGTCGACTCTTCGTTCCCCGTCACCAGACGGTGGCGATCAACATCGGTATCAGCCTGGCCTTCCTGGACCAGGTCTTTGCCGGCCTGGAGTGGGATGCCATGGGTCAGGCGCTGGCACGTGCCAATTACTGGCTGCTTGGGCCGGCGTTTGCAATTGTGGTGCTCACCCTCTTCCTGCGCACCTGGCGCTGGCAGTGGCTGCTGCGGTCCGTGGGCAAGGTACCGTTCGCCGCTGCGTTTCGTGCGACCTGCCTGGGCATCGGCGCCAACATGGTGTTGCCGGCACGCGCGGGCGAGTTTCTGCGTGTGTTTGCACTGGGACGCGCCACCGGTTACGCCAAGACGGCTATCTTTGCCACACTGGTGATCGAGCGCATCCTGGACGGATTGACCATCCTGCTACTGTTGGCAGGCGTCATGTTGCTGGGGGTGCACAGCGATCAGCTCCACTACCTGGGCATAGTGGGCGGGGCATTCTATCTGGCAGCGCTCGTCGCCCTCCTCGTCTTCTTCTACCGTCAGGCGTGGCTGGTTGCCATCGTCAGACATCTACTGCCGGCAAACTGGGCGGAGCGGGCCATCCAGCTGCTGGATGCGTTCGGCGATGGACTGCACGTGCTGAGGAACGGACGACAGCTGCTGGTCGTCAGCGCACAATCGGTGGTGATATGGGTCGCCATTGCTCTGTCGTTCTATCCGGTGATGCTCGCCTTTGAGTATGGTGCGCCGGTGCCACTCTTTGCGCCCTTCCTGCTAACGCCGTTGCTCGCGCTCGGACTGACTCTGCCCGGCGCACCGGGCGGGATCGGGATTATGCAGTATATGGCGGTGCTGGCATTGCAGCTGAGCATGGCCACCACCGGTGCCGTGCTGGCAGGTGACTTCGCAGAGCAGGCGGCTGCATTCTCGGTGCTGATGCACCTGTCTCAAGCGGTGCCGGAAATCGCCTTCGGTCTTTGGGCGTTCTTGAGCGCCGGCCTGTCCTGGCGTGAGGTGGGTGCTCGCGAGGTGCGTTCGGTCACCTGAACCAGGGCCACCTCGGCCGTCGTAGCGCCGTCGGTGAGAGTCAGCCGTTGGCCGGTGGCCGGGTCGTACAGCCCGACGACAAGCCGATAGCGACCCGGCATCACGTGAGGGGGCAACATGAAGGCGTGGCGATCGCTGACCGTCTCACCCGTCGTCCAGCCCGATGTCGGTCGGAGGCCCAGCATCGGTGCGCTGTCGGCACCGGCCAGACGCTCGCCGTTCGCGTCAAGCAGCTGCACAAACACGTGGTAGTCGGCAGACGGCGGTTGTTGCGCCTGCCACTGCAGGTCAACAACCAGGATGCCTTCTGTCTCGACGGTGACCGACGCAGCGGCACGCACCAGGGTGATGCCACCACCGAACGTCAGACCACCCAGGCTCATCTCATGGAGCGGCGACCTGGGAAAGTAGTAGAGAGTGAGTCGTCGGCCCTGGGCAGAGCCGGCGTGGTGGGGAAAGAAGTATGTCGCGACGCGGTAGCCGTTTGTCATGAGCCAGCGTTCGACATCGCTCTTCTCGGGCGGCAGCCAGTTCGGCAGCCACCACACCCGGGTGTGATCGGATGCCAGAGATTGAAGTCCTTCGCGGAACCAGGTCTCCCGGCCGAGGGCGCCCACCTCGAGGCCGAGCACCGGTGCCGAGCCACGATACAGGTCCGAGAACGCCGCCGCTTCTTCCGGCGTGCCGGTGATCACCGCGTCGTTAGGTTGAATCTGTTCGTTCAGAAACTGTGTCGCGCTGCGCAGGTCGGCCGGCCAGGTCAGATGCGCTTGCGTCAGCAGAGCGGCACCCAGCAGCGCGACGGTGGTGAGCGGCACGCCGGCCGGTGCCCGCCACGAGCCGCGCACCAGCCCTACCAGACGCCATCCGGTCACTCCCACGCCCAGAATCAGTCCGGTCAACAGCAACCAGTTGACCGCGCCTGCCTCGACCCACGCGAAATCGAGGTTCGCTGGCCGAATGAAAGACAGCTGGCCCATCAGCGGTGAGTAGCGCGGATCGAAGAAGGTGACCGGGTCGAAGAGCGGCAACCCGCTGTCAAGGAGGCGGTTCTGGAACAGCTCGAAGTGCACGCTGAGCCCGACGACCTGCACCAGACCACTCACAATGACCAGTCCTACCACGACCCAGCGACCAATGCCCGGTCGGCGCAGCCATTCGATGGCTGGCAGCATGGCCAGCACCCAGAACGGCAAGGTCGGCACCATGAACCGTGGCCCCCACGCATAGCCGCCGTGCCACATAAACCACTTTCCGTATAGCAGCAGGTGGCCCAGAATCACACCCCAGACAAGCAGACCGACGGCCCGATCACGGCGCACATATGCCGCAGTCACCGGCAGGGCCAGCCACAGAATCGGCGCGTACCACAACAGCCCGCGTCCGGGACTGATCATCTGGCCAGCGATGCCTTGCAGCCAATGACCGCTGAAGCTCTCTTCGGGGAGGTAACCGGTGCTCAGCGGACTGCCGTAACGCCTGATGTTGTATGCCACCAGCAGCGCGGCGATGATGATCAGCGGCGTGGCGAACGCTCCGACACTCAGCCACTCGCGCGATCGGGGCACGCAGTCGACTTGCAGCGGCAAGCTGGCTTGCTGCCGTCGGATGCAATACAGGCCGAAAACGACAAACAGCGGCAGCAGTGCCGCATTGGCGTAGCGTGTGGCAACAGCAATTGCCAGCGCCAGCCCGCATGCCGCGGCATCGTGGGCCCCGCCAGCGGCCCGGAACCTCAGGAGGGCCAGAAAGGCACCCAGGAGGCACAATCCGGACAGGGGATCGCTGAAACAGGTCTTGGCATAGGGCCAGGCGAGTGTCGCCAGACCGAAGATCAGACCGGCCGCCAAAGCGATGGGGTCACTGGCTCCCAGTCGCCTGGCCACGTGGAACAACATCCAGCCGGTGGCGGCGGTGATCAGGCTGTTGAACATCAGAGCCGTCGTGGCGGCTCCCCACAGCGGCACCTTGAGGCCCAGCCACACCAGGGGGATGAGCAAGAGCGACATACCGGCGCCCTTGCGCGAATAGAGATGGCCATCCAGGCCGAAAGTACCCTGCTGGAGTCCCAGCCACCGCACCTGCTCGATGTCCGCCGCGCCCCTCCGGACGATGTTCTCGGCCATAGCGAACATGGCCAGCCCGTCCGAGGAGTGAAAACGCGGACTGTAAGTGAGCAGATAGACGGCGACGAGAAAACAGAACAGCGCGAAGCCGAGGCGGTGCTTCAGAGGGTTCTTACTCTCCCTTGAGCTGCCTGACCATGCGCTTGGGGCTCAGGATGCCCATCAGCGTTGCCATCATAAAGCCGGCTGCTGTGATGGATGCGATGGCGATCTTGGTGACATCCACCACAGGCTCAACCATGACTCCATCCGGGGATACAACCACTACGGCGACCGGCCTGGAAAGCGTCCGCCCCCCGCCGCCGCCACCGCCTCCGAAGCCGGCTGCCGCCGGTTCGTCGGAGTTGGCGACGGGCTCCTCGTCGTCCGCCGGGCCCTGGCCTCCGCCAAAGGCGACGCCGAACCCCAGACCCACAACGACCTCGGCAGTCGGGATGACAGTCAGGTCGCCCTCGCGCACCGGCTCGCCGTAAACCCGCTCGACGCTGGCGGTGTCAAGAAACTCGGTCATAGTGTCCCGGATGGTATCCAGCGCTGGCATTGCCATGCCGGGATCCATCGCCGGGGCGTTCTTGTCAAGGTCGGATTTTTTCGTCATCACAGCAGCACCTCCGTTCGCTTGAGGGGAAATGGCATCAGCGCCGGTGCAACAGCAGCCAGATCAGGAGCGATCCAATCAGGCCGGCCGCCAACGCAATCAGTTGCACCCGTCGCGTCACATCGTGAATGGGCACCTCATACTCCGAGCCATCCTCGGAGCGGACCAGGACGGCGATAGGCCGATTCCAGATCACACCGCCGTGCAGAAGCGGCAGGCGAAGGCGCACGACGCGCGCCAGGGGCACGATTACCTGCCCGGCCGCGCGGACCGGTCGCCCTGTTGTTGTCTCAACCTGGATGACTCGGTCGGACGCATTTTCCTCACCCACCTGAGCACCTCCTGGTCGTGTCATGGCGCTCTGGCCGGGGTCGAGCGATTTGAGGATGGCCGCCATCCAGGTTTCCTGATCCCGGCGCCTGGTCTTCGTGCTGCGTGCTGGCGGCGGCGTGCACTTACCAACCCACTGAGATCCGGTTGATCGAGCGGTCAACCGCGCCACGGGTCTAGTCCTCCATCATCCATGCAGCCATATTGCGCACCAGCTGCGTCGCATCGGCATCAGGCAGCCAATCAACTGCGATGCCCAGCACAATAGCACGCTGCGTGATGCCACTCGTTCGATCCGTGCTGCTGAGAGCAACCATCAGCGGAGTCTGGGCATTCTCACTGGTCGGGCCACGACGCAACACGACACGGCCGTCCGGTCCCCATCGGTTCTCAAGGGGTGCTGCCGGCGGCAGGTCGGGCGACAGCTGAATGGTGCTGCCCGACAACCCCACCACCAGATCAGGTACCTCGTCGGTCAGCTCGACATCGCGCACCGTTGTCGCCGCCCGGTCGCTCTTGCCCAGGATCGGAAACCGCCCGCTAACCGTCAATCGGCCGCCCTTCTCGATGAAGAGCGCCAGATCACGCAGGGTCGAAGGATTCGTCTCTTCGCGCTGATAGTCACCCCGGCTCCAGATGACCCAGCGGTAATCGGCGAGGACATCCGCCCCGGGGTCGCCGTCGCTGGCTGTCTGCCACAGTTCCGGCGCATAGCCCATGCCGATCAGTGCACTTTCATAGGCGGACGCTTCAGTGCCGGTGGCGCTGTCCGGGCCGGTGGCGCGATTGTCGTCCACGAGCAGAATTGCGCTCGACCGTTCGGCTGGCGTCGGTTCAGGCGCGCCGGTCGCCTCCGGTGTGATGTCCAGGGGCGTTTCGGTCATCTCCTCGGTCGGCGCAGGAAGGGGTGACACGAGTGCTGGCGCCGGGGCTTCCGTTGTCTCACTCGTGAAGGGGCAGACCAGGAGATCGGGATAAGAAACACAGTCGCTGAACGCACGCGTATACAGACGGATGATGCCGCCTTCCAGTGCGGCGACATCACTGCCCAGGACGGCGGTCACCTGCCGGCCATCGGACAGCCGCTGGCGCAGCACGATCACACTGTCATCAGCCAACAGATAAGGGCTGAACGCCGTCTCCAGGACGGGCGTTGGTACCGGGGTGGCCGTGGGTGTGGGCGACAGTGAAGGCGAGGGCGTCGCGCTTGGCGTCACCGTGTCAGCGAAGGGCGTGCCAGGAGCGGTGGATGTGGCTGTCGGCGTTGCCGGCGTGGGTTGCGGCGTCGGCGCCACGGCGGTGAGACGGATGCCGACCCGGCCCAACAGCGTGGTCTCCCGGTCAGCCACCTCGAATGTGGCTGCGTAGATCAGGTCGGTGGGGTCGTCCGCTGGCGAAGGACTGAACGCCACCGTGTCGGTCAGGACAGTCGGTCGCGAAAATGTCATGGTGCCTGTCAGCACGTAGCTGGCGGGCCCGATCATCTCGAGCGTGCGCCCGGTTGCGCGCAGTTTCGATTGCAACTGGCTCACGTGCTCCAGCAAGGGTGCATCCAACGGCATGCCGGCGCCCAGAGCCAGCGCCACGCGCGGGCCGAGATAGGCCGGAAAGTCGGCCAGCTGTTGCTCGCGCTGAGCGCCGACCAGGAAATCGGCCACGAAGTCGAGCAGGTACCGATTGTCGTGCCGGCTGACATAGGGATCGGTCAGCACGTCGAAATCACCCATCGCCAGCACCCGTCCCACGGTGTGGTTGGTCGGCAGGCCAGCCAGAGCCACTGTGGTGAAGGCATTCAGGTCGGTGCGCAGGCTGCTGCGCGTGGTCTCGCCGGAACGCACCTGCGGCACCAGCGGCCCACTCAGGCTGCGCACACCATATAGGGCAATCACTTTGTCGCTCAAAGCGGCCGCCCGGTCGAGAAACTCGCCCTGATAGACGTGGGTGTAGTTCTCGTCGTTGCGGGTGAGATCGTAGAGGTAATCGTCATTGAAGACGACACCAAACGGCTCTCCCAGCCGGTTGAGGTCACGAACGAAGTAGTCAGGCACTTCGAGCACGTCGGGATCGCTGATCAACAGCAGACGGCCGCCGTCGGCAACGAACTCCTCGAGCACCTTGATCTCCGCCGGTTGCCACAGGAAAAGAGGGCTGACCACCACCATCGCGCTGGCATCTCGCAGTTGCGTGGTCAGTTCTGCCGACTGGTCACTAAGACCGGCCAGGTTTGTTTGATCCACAAGGGATGCCGGCACCGGATTCATCCAGAACCGCAGCCCCACGCCATAGGCTGCCAGTCGGGCAGCGAGCGGCTGGAACTGGCTGGGACTGATGCGGTTGTAATGCGCCAGATCCACAACGACCGGACCGGGGCGGATCGCGGCCTCAGACGCCGCGACATCCACGGGCGCTGCCACCGCCGTGGCGGTCGGCTCGCGCGTGGCAGCCAGATCGAGCGCTGTGGATGATGGCACTCGATAACCGCTGCCCCCCCACTCAAGCCAGGCGGTGCGCACGGCCGAGGGCAGGCCGAGCAGCAGCAGGCCAAACAGAACAACGATGATCAGGCGTGATGGGGAGCGGCTCATGGCTGGCCCCCGTTGGCCGAAGCGCCAGGAAAGAGGTCGGCTGTGGAAGATCTGCCGGGGATGGCTGGCCACCCCTGACCATATTTCCGATCACTGCCGGGTGGCACGCTCGCCAGATAGGTCAGGCGGCTGTCCAGCATCAGCACGCGGCCGGTCAGACCGCCCTGCACCAGGCGTGGTCCGGCCATAAACGGATCGGCAGGCTCGAAAGGCAACCCAAGGTATTCCTCCAGGTCGCGCACTTCGTAGGCCGTGATTCCGGCGAGAGCGGCGGCGTCCGGGATGGCATCACTCACGCCGCCGAGCGAGTCCACCAGCCCCAGCGCTAACGCCTCGTTTCCGAGATAGATGTGGCCCTCACCGAGAGTGCGCCCATCTATTTGCAGCGGACGATAGGGTGATTGCTCACGCTCGTGGACAACGGTTTTCACAAAGGATTCCTTGACCAACTCCAGCTGGCGGATGTTGTCAAAGCGACTGCCACCCCCCAGCTTGTACGGGCCGGTGCTGAGGATGTCGGGCAGGATCATAGGATCGCCCGGGCGCGACATCCAGACACCCACATTGCCGACCGCTGAGGCCGCCGGCGCATAGATTCGGTTGGCCGCAATCGCCATGTAGTAGCCGCCACTGGTCGCCTCGCCGTCTATGACTACCACGAGGGGTTTCTCTTGCCGCAGCCGAAGCATCGCATAGTATAACTTCTCACTGCTGGCAGCGTCACCGCCGAATGAGCTGATCTCCATCACCACGCCGGCGACGCGCCGATCCTGGCGGGCGTGTTCCAATATCTGCCACATCTGCTGAGCGCTTTCGGGCACGATCAGCCCTTCGAATCGTGTCACTCCGATGATCGGCCGCGGAGCGAACAGCTCGCTCACCACCCAGCCGGCCGCCAGACACACGATCAGAAAGCCAATCTCGGCCCAAATGCGCCACGGCCTTGCTCGCATGGGCATCTCCTGGGGTGTCCCCACTGGCTTAACCACCCCCCTTGCACAGGGAGTCTGAGGATCACACACGGCATTCTACTCCAGACCAGGGGGGGACGCAACCGCTCACCCAGATGTCGCTCGGCACGGCGATGCCGTGACGGACGCTGGTTCGCCCTGCCCGGCGGTGTGGCGGCGCGACAAGCGAGAAAGCCGGACGGTACGCCCGCAGCCCTGGTGTCACGGGCGACCGGGGAGCCACACCCCCGCTTCGTCAACCCAAACCACATTCCCGCTGGCAGGATCGGCGATCGGTGTGGCCGTTCCGCTGGATGGCTCGATGGTTGCTGTCGTCTGCACCTCAAACCTGGCAGCCTCGATGGCATACATTCGGTCACCCTCAACGATCCACAGCCGCCCGCCAGCCGCGTCCAGCGCGGTCGCCCGCTGCAACGGCACGTCCGGTGCGCCCGCCACGAGCGCGACGAGGTCAAGGTCGCGCAGATCGAGCACGGCGATGAGACGCTGGCGTGGCGATACGGCCGTGAGGGCGTACAACCGATCCTGATCGTCGTCCACCGCCGCCGCCAGCACCGGTCCGCCCGGCAGGTCGCCCTCCCGCAATGGTCGCAACGTCGCGGCGTCCAGTGCCGTCACCCGACCGGCGCCGGGCAGCACGACCAGCAGTCGCCGGCGTGGTCGGTCCAGAAACACCTGGTCGGGCAAATCGGGCAGCGGCTGAACTGCCAGCCTCTCCGACAGGTCGGCGCTGAAACGCAGGATCGCTTCAGCGCCGGCATCCGCTACCAGCAGGGCGTTGCTGTCGGGATCGAAGATCATAGCCCGAACCTGCTGCCCGGAGATCGCCTGTCGCCCCTTCAGCGCACCATTCCACCCGGCAATCAAATGGAGATCTCCCGCCTCCGATGCCACGTAGACCGAGTCCGGAGACGGTCCGGCCGCCAGAGCGTGCGGGATGAAGCCGAGCGGAATGCGATTCATCTCGCGGCGTGCGGCGATGTCCACAACCACCAGGTCGCCGGTGCGGGTGCCCACGTAGAGACACTCTGGCACTGCACCGGGGCAGCGTATGGCGACGTGCAGCGAGCCGGGCACGGCGATGTGGGTCGCTGTGGCGCGTGGCGGCGTCGCCTGACCGCCAACATCATCCTGGCTTCGCAGGAAGGCGGTCGGCCTGAGAGCGCCGTCATCGGCTGAGCCGGCGTCGCTGGAACCTCCCAGGTACCAGACTCCCTGATCACGGTCATCCGGCGCCGACTTGCTGACGGTCGGCAGGTACGCCCGCGACACCCGCTCCACGACGTGTGCCACCACATCGGTGCAGACGGGCGGGCGGTCAGCAGCCTGTCCGCACAGCTGGCCGGTGTGTGCGCCGGGGGCGACAGCCATGTCAACGCGCGCCTGGAAGGTGATCTGCAGCCCGTGTGGCACCGTCTGGCCGCGCGGCTGGCTGAGGGCGGCCACGGCGGTGTACTGAGGACGGAGGGTGTACGACAGTTGCGGGGGATTCAGGCTCACGGCGTAGGTGATCCAATCGAAGCGCTCCCACCCGTTCCACGGATCGCCCAACAGGAAGGGTGTCACCGCGATCACCTCTGGCCAGGCCGGCCAGTAGCGACCGAAAGCGTCTCGCATATAGGCGGCCCGATTGGTCTCATCTGTGCGCGGGAAACCCTCGAAGCCGTAGGTGTTGTTGCCCAGTTCGTAACCTGTTTCGGTGAGCACGAACTTGAAGCCACTGCGGCCGCCGCACTGCTGAATCAGATCGCGTTCCAGAAGGTAACAGTCAATGGCGGTATTGCCATAGCGGGCCGTACCGTTGTGCACGTTGTACGAGGGCGGATGGTTGTACGGATAGCAGTGGCTGGCCCAGGCATCGAATGCGTCCACGAAGCCGGGAACGGTCAACATCGTCCGGATGAAGCGCGCCGCGTTGTCCCAGTCGCCCGGCGTCACGGCTCCGTTCAGAATGCGAATCCGCGGGTCATTGAGGCCGCGGATCGCCTTCGAGACGGCGACGAAGAAACGGGCATATTCCAGGGCGCTCGGCGCGTTGCTCCATTCGATCCATAGATTGGGTTCGTTCCACACCGCGATATAGAGGGGGTGGCTGTCGCGACGCGGCAGCCCGGCCACATAGCGGGCAAAGCCGGCCGCGACGGGAGCGTAGTCACCGGCCGGGCCGGGATCGGGACGGTCCCAGTAACCAGCCGGGTTGAGCGTGCCCTGCAGGCGAAGGATCGGCACCAGATTGCGGTCATAGGCGGCGTTGACAAAGGCGGTGGCACAGGCATCCGGCGCGGCGGTCGTCGTCGTGATGCGATAGAACATCTGGGTGACGTAGCCACCGCTGCCGACCAGCGACCGCGCCTGATCAAGATGCAGATTTAGAAACTCGGGCAGGCACAGGTCCTGGACGACCGTGTGAATGCCGCGTGGGGTATGCGCCGTGTGGCCGGCAGCCGGCAGTTGGAATGTCCCCCACACGAGTGTCGAGTTGGTCAGGGATGGATCGGAGGTTGACAGCAGCTGGCCGCCCGTGCTGACGCGGGTCGAGCCGGCCACGTAGGTGAAGCCGGCCGGCAGCGTGTATCGGACAAGTCCCCCCGCCAGAGGCAAGTCAGACTCATTGAGAAGACGCAGCGTGTAGTTCGCCAGGCCGCCCCGTTCGGCCAGGCCAGCATAACCCGCGACGGTCAGCCCGCCCTGCGTATTCCCCGGCGCACGGCCCTGCACACTGATCGGCTCACCCAACCCGATGGCGAGCAGGATAGCCATCAGCAGCCACGCAGACGCCCTGAACCACCATGCCCGGGCGACTGCGTGGCGCGCCACGATCATAGGCTCAGGCCAGTTTGGTGCCGCAATTGGGGCAGAACCTGGCGCCTTTCGCTTCCGTCCCACAGCTTGGGCATACACTGGCGGCAACAGGCGTTTCGACCCTGGCGCCGCAGTTGGGACAGAACTTGGCGCCCTGCGTGTCGGCGCCGCACTGCGCACACTTTACCGTGGCCGGTTGCTCCATCGGCCCGCCGCACTCCGGGCAGAACCTGGTGCCGGCAGCGGCCACCGTACCGTCTCTGGGACAGCGGGCCACATTGGCACTCGCCGCCTTGATGCTCTCGCCGACGCCGCGCAACGCATCCGTGAGGCCGAAGGCAGCCGCAAGGCCCTTGACCACGCCGGCGGCCTGCTCGGCCTCTGCCTGCGCGATCTGGGCGCGCCGTGGGCTGCACTCATTGCAGTACCCCGTCTGACTGTCGAAATCGGACATACAGACGATCTGATGACATTGCGCACACTCACCGAAGTAGCTCTGCACCTGTTCCCAGGCCTGCTGGAGCTGCTGAGGGGTGAGCGTGGTGCTGTAGCGCGGGTCTTCGCCGACCACATTGCTGGCGACTGCGCTGCCGACCACCGGAATGTTGCGGAGCAGCCCGCCCATCGCCGACCGTCCCAGGTCCTTGGCGACGGTGCCGGCGATGTCCGGCTGACTGCGGTACTCGCGATCGCAGCGATCGCAATAGAACACGGCGTACGGTCCAACGCCATCGTTGCGCACGTCATAACGTGGCATTCGGCCTGGCATAGGTCACCCTCCCTTGATGGGGATCGTTGCCCCTTGTCGCCACAGGCCCGACGACCGCCTGTCACTGCAGTATAGCCCCCTCGATTCGGGCGTGTCAAATGGCGTTTAGTTGAGTTTTTGCCTCAACTAGACGCTTGACAAACGCCGTGGCTTGTGCTACAATAGCGCGCAATTGAATAGCACTACACTCTTATCCAGAGAGGCGGAGGGACCGGCCCGACGAAGCCTCGGCAACCTGGTATTAAATCAAGGTGCCAATTCCGGCAGAGCGAGTTTCTGGAAGATGAGAGGACAATGGCGATCAACCTCTTCTTTCCCGGAAGAGGTTTTTTTGTTAACCGCTGACCAGCAATTACCGAACGCTGTGACCAAAGGAGCATAGATCAATGGCCGCTGAGTTGACTGATACGCATCGCTTTGGCTTCACCACCCGGCAATTGCATGCCGGACAGCAGCCTGACCCGACCACGAAGTCGCGGGCTGTGCCCATCTATCAGACCACGTCCTACGTGTTCAACGACACCGAGCACGCCGCGCGCCTGTTTGCGCTTCAAGAGTTTGGCAACATCTACACGCGCATTATGAATCCCACCAGCGATGTGTTCGAACAGCGTATGGCTGATCTGGAGGGCGGGGTCGGCGCGCTGGCGGCCAGTTCCGGCCACGCGGCGCAGACCATGGCCATCCTGACCCTGTGTGGCGTGGGCGATCATATCGTCTCGGCGGCGACGCTGTATGGCGGGACGTACAATCAGTTCAACTATACGTTGCCGCGTATGGGGATCGAGGTGACGTTGGTCGATCCCTCGGATCCGGACAACTTCCGGCGGGCAATTCGTGACAACACCAAGCTGCTGTACGGCGAGACACTGGGCAACCCACGCATCAACGTGTTTCCGCTCGAAGAGGTCGCTGCCATTGGGCGAGAGTACCGGATTCCGTTGATGATTGACAACACATTTGCGACGCCATACCTGTGCCGGCCGATTGAGTGGGGTGCGAACATCGTCACCCACTCCACGACCAAGTTCATCGGCGGTCACGGCACCTCGATCGGTGGGGTCATCGTTGACGGCGGTAACTTCGACTGGGCCGGCAGTGGTCGGTTTCCCAACTTCACGATGCCGGACGACAGCTATCACGGTCTGGTCTATGCCACGCTGGGGCCGCCAGCCTTTATCCTCAAGGCGCGGGTGCAGATCCTGCGTGACATCGGTGCCTGTCAGTCGCCGTTCAACTCGTGGCTGTTTCTACAGGGATTGGAGACGCTCAGCCTGCGCATGCAGCGGCACGTGGAAAACGCGCAGATCGTCGCAGAGTACCTGGAGAGCCATCCGCGCGTCAGCTGGGTGACCTATCCCGGCCTCAAGAGCCACCCGGACTACGCACGCGCCAGGAAGTACTTGCCGCAGGGACCCGGCGCCATCCTCGGTTTCGGCATCCAGGGGGGTCTGGAGGCGGGTCGCCGCTTCATCGAGAATCTGCGGCTGTTCAGCCATCTGGCCAATGTCGGCGATGCCAAGAGCCTGGCGATCCATCCCGCCAGTACCACCCACAGCCAGCTGTCGCCGGAAGAACAGCTGAGCGCAGGGGTCACGCCCGACTTCATCCGCCTGAGCGTCGGCATTGAGGATAGCGCTGACATTCTGTGGGATCTGGAACAGGCACTGGCTCGATCGTGATGGTGCGCGGAGAAAGAGCTATGCGAGACTTCGGTGAAAACTCAGTGGGATTGGTTCAGCGGCAGTACTACACCTTCGCCGAGAACGATCCAATGGTGCTCGACAGTGGCGAGACGTTGGGCCCAATCACGCTGGCGTATGAAACGTACGGTGAGCTCAATGCAGCGCGCAGCAATGCCATTCTCATCCTGCATGCCCTGTCCGGCGATGCCCACGCGGCCGGCTATCACTCCCCGGATGACAAGCACCCCGGCTGGTGGGACGAGTGCATCGGACCGGGCAAGGCATTCGACACGCGCAAGTACTTCGTCATCTGCTCAAATGTCATCGGGGGTTGTCAGGGCTCGACCGGTCCATCATCCATCAATCCGGCCACCGGCCGACCGTATGGCCTGAGCTTCCCGGTGGTCACCATCGGCGACATGGTGCGCGCCCAGCGTCACCTGATTGATCATCTGGGTATCGAACGGCTGTTGGCGGTGGCCGGGGGCAGCATGGGGGGCATGCAAGCGTTGCAATGGGCCGTGAGTTATCCCCAGCGGGTGCTGGCCGCGTTGCCCCTGGCAACCACGGCGCGTCACTCACCCATGCTGATCGCCTTCAGCGAGGTAGGGCGTCAGGCCATCTACGCCGACCCGAACTGGAATCACGGCGACTACTACGACGGCCCGCGCCCGAACGCCGGGCTGGCGCTGGCCCGCATGATCGGCCATATCACCTATCTCAGCGAGCAGTCAATGCACCAGAAGTTTGGCCGCCGCCTCCAGGGCCGCGAGCGGTACGGCTATGACTTCGACACCGAGTTCGCCGTGGAAGGCTATCTCAAACACAAAGGCAATCAGTTCACCAATCGGTTCGATGCCAACAGCTATCTCTATGTCACCAAGGCGTTGGACTACTTCGACCTGACCCACAGTCACGGCAGCCTTCAGGCCGCTTTTGCCAACAGCGCCCACATCATGTACCTGGTCGTGTCATTTACCTCGGACTGGCTGTATCCGACCTATCATTCGAAGGAACTGGTGAGCGCACTATTGGCCGTCGGCGCGGACGTCACCTACTGCGACCTGAAATCCACCTGGGGCCACGATGCGTTCCTCCTCGAAGTGGACACGATGACGGCGCTGATCTCTGATTTCCTGGACCGGGTGGTGCGCGAGCATAAGATTGAGTTGCAGGCGGCGCAGGCGTCGTCAGTGGTCGTCGCGCCCGAGACGTCTCTCGCCCGGCAGCCGGTGCGCGCGGTCCAGGTTGTGCCCGGCTGACGTGAGAGCGGCACGGACGGCCCATCAAGTGGTCAAGACAGGAAGCGGCCAGTCAATCCCCGCAGTCGCGATTCCGACGGGTTGATTGGAGGCCATCGCGTGGCGTGGTAGAATCGGCGTGCCGGCCGGCGCCGCTTGATATCCTGCACCGCCGGCGGAGGTACTGCTATGTGGATGCACACATCTGGCCTGACACGCCGGTGGCCGATGCTGATCGTCGCGGGAGCATTGCTCTTCGGCGCCGGATGTGCCGCCGCTAATGGCGCGTTGTCGCTGGCGGTGCCGGTTGTTCCGCCAACCCCCGTCCCCACGGCGGTGACCGCCTCGGTCGTCCCGCCGATTGAGGATGACCTGGCCCTGCTCGAGGCTGAGGATCGCCTGATCAGCGACCTGTACCAGCGTGTCAGCCCATCCGTGGTACACATCGCCGCCCAGGTGATCACGATGGATTTCTTCTGGGGACCACTCCCCAGCGAGGGCACCGGTTCGGGTTTTGTCATTGATCGGGAAGGGCACATCCTGACCAACTATCATGTCGTCGAGGGTGCCCGGAGCGTTGAGGTCAAGCTATCGGACGAGACACAGGTGACGGCGCAGATTGTAGGCGCCGATCCGCCCAATGATCTGGCGGTGCTAAAGATTGACGTGCCGGCCGACCGTCTCACGCCGGTCACGCTGGGCGATGCGAGCACCCTGCGTGTCGGGCAGCGCGCCATCGCCATCGGCAACCCCTTTGGACTGGACCGCACACTCACAACCGGGGTGATCAGTGCGTTGGGACGACCGCTAAAAAAGGACGAGAACTCGGTCATCTATAATGTGATCCAGACTGATGCTGCCATCAACCCGGGCAACTCGGGCGGTCCGCTGCTCAACGCGCGCGGCGAGGTCATCGGCGTCAACACGGCCATCCGTCAGAATGCCGAGGGCATTGGCTTCGCCGTCAGCGTGGACACGGTGAGGCGAGTGCTGCCCCCATTGTTGTCGAGCGGACGCTATCCTCACCCGTGGCTGGGAGTCCTCGGCTATTCGATCACACCGGAACTGGCGGAGACGCTGGGCCTGCCGGTTGAACAGGGCCTCCTGGTGGCGCGACTGTATCGCAACAGTCCGGCCGACCGCGCCGGCGTGCGCGGGGCCACGCAACAGGTTATCGTGGGCAACCACCGAATGCTCATCGGCGGTGACATTCTGACCGCCGTGGATGACACCCCGATCCGCAGCTGGGACGACCTGCAGGAACACCTGGAAGAGCGCACCCGTGTCGGCCAGACGGTCACGCTGACGGTGTTGCGCGATGGGCAGCCGCTGCGCCTGAGCACGACACTTGTCGAGCAACCCCGGTGACGGCACACGCCACGCTCCCCCCGCCTCCCGCCGCAACGGGAGAGGCTGCGACGCTGCCTGTGGCGCGGCTGCGCTCCAGCCTGCTGGCCTGGTATGCGGAGCATCGCCGTGACCTGCCCTGGCGGGGCGAACGCGACCCGTACCGCATCTGGGTCAGTGAGGTGATGTTGCAGCAGACCCAGGTGGTCACGGTGATTCCCTACTACTATGCCTTTCTGGAGCGTTTCCCCACGCTGGCTGATCTGGCCGCCGCTTCACTCGACGATGTCCTGAAGGTGTGGGAGGGGTTGGGCTATTATGCGCGCGCGCGTCATCTGCACGCGGCCGCCCGGCGCCTCGTGGCCGATCACGCGGGGCGAATCCCCGATGGCTACCGTGCGTTGCGACGTCTACCTGGCATGGGCGACTACACCGCCGCGGCGGTTGCCAGCATCGCCTTTGGCGAAGCGGTGCCGGCGGTGGATGGCAATGTGAAGCGGGTGTTGGCGCGATTAGCGGCGATTACCGACGATGTCAGCCAGGCTAGCACCGCGCGGCGACTGCGCGCCCTGGCTGGCCAGCTGTTGCCGCCCGATCGGCCGGGTGATTTCAATCAGGCGCTGATGGAGCTGGGGGCATTGGTGTGCACCCCCGGCTCGCCCGTGTGCCCGGCCTGCCCGTGGCGCGACGACTGTCGGGGACGGGCGGCCGGACTTCAGGTGACCCTGCCGCGTCGGCGCGCACGCCCGACGTTGCCTCACGTGATGGTCACGGCCGGCATCATTCGCCGCGCCGATGGGCGTGTGCTGATTGCGCGGCGCAAGCCGACCGCGATGCTGGGGGGACTGTGGGAGTCTCCGGGCGGCAAGTGCCTGGACAACGAGCCGCTGGCCGATTGTCTGCGCCGCGAAGTGCGCGAGG
>Ga0101944_10004507_pt1 | contig 17111 bp, 9 predicted proteins | sample DewCreD2012metaG_FD_75245 | JGI IMG/M metagenome (GOLD analysis project Ga0101944, IMG submission 75245) | Hot spring sediment bacterial and archeal communities from British Columbia, Canada, to study Microbial Dark Matter (Phase II) - Dewar... ...
TCTTAATCTCCATTTAATTTTTATAGTTATTTTAAGGAAAATGACACTTGTATTCAGCTTTTTGTAACTTATGAACTTAAAAAGGACGTTTATATAACCAGGAATGCAACTAACATAGAATTCAACAAAGCCAGAAATTACCTTATGAATTTTGCAAAAGATCAATATGCAGGACTGGTAAAAATTCAGTTACAGGAAGAGGAAAAGAAATTAAGCAAGCTGGAAAGCGAATTGAAAAATCTGGAAAACAATAAAAGTAAGCTTGAAAAAACGATTGAAACTAACAATGAGACAATTAAAACGCTGGATAATGATATTGTGATTGCACGGAGCAATCTGGCTTCACTTAATAATGAACTTGGCTCACAGAAGAGCGAGCTGGAAAAAATGACCGAAGGTTCGGCCAAAGATGAAAGGAAAAAATATGTCAGTGATCTGGAAAAAAAGATAAATAAACTGGAAAATGAAATTAAAACGAAAGAGAATAAAATTGTTGAATTAAAAAATGAAATAGAGCAATCAAAGAATGCTATACCCGGAAATCTGAGCGAGCAGGAAAAAATGCCGGAAAAATATTTTTATTCAAAAGGACATAAAAATAATATAGAAGTTAAATATTTTGATAAAAATGGCAAATTGATATATAAAGAAAAATATGCAAAAATAGACATAATATTCAGCGGTGGAAATTATAATATATATAATCAAGTTTTAAAAGTTGCTATATCGGTTGAAACAATCTGGCAAACAAAAATTTATATAAAAGAAGATGGAGAATACAGTATAAAAGTTGAAACAGAGTATGATACTGATTTATTTGTTGATAATAAAAATGTTTTTACAAAAAGATTCAGACCCGAAGATACGAAAATTACAGACATAAAATTAACAAAAGGAGTCCATAATATAAAAATTCAATCTTTTTTAAATCCTATTGGTTATACTCCATTCCGTCTTGTAATAAAAAAAGTAAATGATTTTAGATACAAACCAGTTAGTTATTATGATTATAGGTAGAAAATGTGGAAAGTGGAATGTATCTAATTGCCTGATTGGCAAGATTGCTTGATTTGCTAGATTTAAATACAAGTTTGAAAGTTGAAAAGTTGGAAAGTAAAAAGTATTCAATTGCCTGATTGGCAGATTGTCATATTGCTAGATTTGCAGGATTTAAGAGATAAAAATTAGGCAATTAGGCAATCAGAAAATTAGAAAATTCGGTAGATTCAATAACTACCTTGTCGATTGCCGATTGAAAAAAATTCCTCTACCCAGCGGGGAGAGGATAAAGGTGAGGGGGGATAACTACGTTGCTGATTGCCGGTTGTTTATTGTGGATTGGAAAAATAAAAAACTGGCTTCCTGCTGTAGTTTACCCCTGAGAAATCAGGGGCAGGAATGACAAGAGAGCGAGAGCGAGAATTGAGATTATTGGTAGGGGCGATCCTGTGTGGTCGCCCGAAAAAGACAATCGGCAAATGGCAATTGATAATTAAGATTTCCTCTACCCAGCGGGGAGAGGATAAAGGTGAGGGGGAGATAACTACTTTGCCGATTGCAGGTTGCTGATTGCGGATTGGATAAAACAAAAAACAACCAGCAAGCAGCAATAAGCAATCAACAATTGAAATAAATCTGGCAATTAGTAAATTTGGCAATTAGAAAGATTTTAAGATTTTTTTGCAACCTTAATCAAATATGTGCATTATATAATATAGAAGGAAGCAATAATTTTTGTAAATAAAATGTTTATTTACACGTAAAAATAAAGAAAAATATTATTGACATAAATTGTTAATTTTGTTTTAATATTTTATGTTTTGGTAAATATTAAATATAAGGAGATGGGTATGAAGAAGAATATAATATTTATTTTAATTATGTTTTTGTTTGTTTTTCCTTCCTTTGCATCTGAATCCTCTGATATAGAAAATCTAATAGTGCCGCAAAATGATAAAGTATATGAATATTTTTATACCCTTGCAAAAACTGGCTATATTACATCAGTTTCACCAGAGCATTTTAAATATAATCCGATTTCAACTTATGAAGCAGCACAGTATATTTGCGAAGCAATCATTGCACAAAAAAATGATACGCCTAAAAAAGCAAAAGTGGATGTTGAAACACTGAGAAAATATTATGAAACATACAGACAAAAAGCATTTGAAATTTATAACAAGACAAAAGAAAAACGCGAGCAATTAAAACAAATAGAAGAAACCCTTGCATCATCGGAATTTCAGGAATTCAAAGATACAATAAATACGCTTGATGAGGAAATGTTTGAAATAGAAGAAGAATACAAATTAACAACTTTTCGCGGTATTCCACCATTTAAAGTTATGGGAATGCTTACAATAAGATGGCAGGACATTGAAACATTTGGTGTCAGTCATATTCATCATACATCCCTTGGCGGTTCTTTTATGCAATTGTGGACTGAATACATTGTAAGTTCTGATGTGAGTTTTAAACTTAACCTTACTTTTGAAAAACCTGCAAATGAAGCAGAAAAAAATATAAACAGACCTGATGAAGGTCTGGTTATTTCTTTGCCTGAATACTGGGGGACAGGACAGAGATTTTTAGATAAATACACTATTAGTCTTGATATTTTTAAATGGAGAATATCTACTGGCTTTTTCTGGGAGGATATTACCCCTTTTGTTGCAAAACAGATTTTAACAGAGCGACCTGTTTTATTTGACAGGGATGTTTATGCGTTAGAGGAAACAGCGCGCGGACATTATGAAAATGCTTTTTTGCATTCGTTCCAGAAAAGAGGGGATATATGGTCTAAACATCCGTGGTATGGTGTTGCAATTTATAATATGGATTTATTTGGTTCACGTATAAAACTTATGGCTGGCAAAGCAGAAAAGTTTGATGAGTTTTATGATAAATTATTTTTATATGAATATGCTGCGAGATGGACTTATCCATTTGAAGTTACCGGATTGTTTAGTAACTCAGATGTTTCATTGAATTTTTTCCATACTTCAAATGACAAAGGAGAAATTCAAACACTTGCACCTATTGGTAGAAGTGATTTCCCGCAGATAATACCAGATGGATATGTTCAGACAGCATTGATTTTAGGTGGCGATTTTAAATTAAAAATAATTGATAAAATAAAATTAGCAGGAGAATTTGAAACATCAGAATATCATGGTAAATTGCCTAAACAGGCGAATGCTGGTTTTGCAAGAAAAGGAAATGCAATGTATGGTATTGTAGGAGCAGACATTGCCCCTGTAAAATTAGAAGTAAAATACACACTCATTGAGCCGGATTATGTTGCAACTGCATCAGCTGTTTTAGATACTTCAGAGCCAACTTTAACTCCTGATGTTAAATTTATCCGTACCACTTATGCAGGTGACCCTACAATGCTATGGAATAATGTTGGCAGATTAAGTATTTTTGGTAATGTGAGCATACCTAATGGCTTCATATTATTAAATTATGGCACAGCAAAACAAATAGAAGCCACAGGCAGGCAAATTTATTCAGAACGTTTCTTAATAGGTAATAGATTAAATGGTGCTATTTACTGGCATACGTTTTTCAGCAATTATGGTTATCCAGAGAGTACTTCTCTTTATCATGGATTTAATAATTATAATATCAATGGTGCAGGGGTTCATACTATGATTACTGATAGATGGCTTACTAATAAGGAGAGAATAACTTCTAATTATTCTGGTCCAGAAGAAACAATAAAATATTTTAATAATGCATCAGTAGAATTAAGGTATCAGTTAAATAAACTTTTAGGACTTGAAAATAACTTTTTTATTCAGGGTTATGCAGAAATTGCCAGTTTGAGTAATAAAGCTGATTTAATGGTGGATTTCTCATCAAATATGCTTTTGTCCCAGCAAATACTTGGTGCTTTTACAGTTTATAATTTGACAAGAAAAATAAATATTATGGCTGTGTGGGGAATTGAGCGCTGGCTTACTGCTTTATGCGACATACCTGTTGATTATACAGATACTTCTTTTGGCGCTGGTTTTGATTATGATTTTTCACCGAGAACTGCAATATTTTTAAGGGCAAAAAGATTTTTTCATGATGATAAATACATACCAAAAAATAATTTTGATGGCTGGCAATTATATATGGAACTTAAAAATTTCTTTTAATAAAGCAGGAGGTATTAAATGTTAAAAAAATCTGTTATTCTGTTGGTTGTTTTATTTGTCCCGTTTTTTATTTTTGGGACAGATGTGATTGACTCAAATCACTGGACTTACAAGGATATCAAATCATTGATTGACGCTGGGGTCATAACAAAAGAATTAAATAAAGACAAACTGACACGTGATGAGGTTGTTGAATACGTAAATAATGGTGTTGAAAATGTTTTATATGCTGCTGAAACACCAAAACCAAAATCATCAAAGAGCTCATCTGAGTCTGATTTATCAGCGCAGATCGATAAACTTTATGAACTGGTAAAGGCATATATGACAGATATGATGAAGACAGATAAAAAATTGGATGATATTTTAAATACAATAGGCGATTTAAAAGTTAAAAAAGCAGAACTTGAGAAAAAACAGGATAAATTATTAAATGCACTTGGTATGAGAATAAATGGTGAGTCAAGCGCATATATGACTGATTTTTTATTGTATGGCGGGCCTTTTGTTCCTTCACAAAGATACAGACCAATAACTCAATACATTGATTTAAAGTTTTCTTTAAATGCAAGTAAATATATTTATGCAGAAGCAACATATCGTCTTGAAAATTTCTTTGGCGGTTTCTGGGGCTCTTATGATGCCTATGGCTTGAAAAGATTCTTTTTACAAGGTAATTTCCCGATTTCTTTTGTTTTTGGTGACTTACAGGGAAAACTTACTCCTTTTACTTTATGGGCTGTTGATGATGAACATCTTTATGAAGCAAAAATATTCAGAGATAGACGTGATATGAACAAAAAAGAACTTTATGTACTTGACAATTCTTGGCCTTTAACTGGTGGCAAAGTCCAGACAATAGTTGAATTATTTGATACAGTTGACCTTGATATACAGATAATTGGTGCAAGATTACAGGAGGCGCATAATGGTTCATCCAAGCCGTCAATTTTGAAATATTACAATCCAGGAACTGATTTGTATATATATGATACAGAAGCTCCTTATGACACGAACGGAATATATAATCATGACCAGTATATGATAGGTGGACGGCTTGCAAGTGATTTTGCTTTAAATAAAATATTAAAAGACGCCCTTGGTGAAGGTTATGAAATTAATTTTGGATTAAATTACAATGAAATTGTTGATGTAAAAGATACAGGAAATTATTCAAAGCCGGTTCTACATAATTATGTTGGCTCAGTTGATGGTGAAATTTCTGCTTTAAAAGGAATTGTAAAATTAAACGGTGAATATGCAATGTCTTATTATAATCCAAACAGGGAAAAAGATACATATACACCGGGCTCTGCCTTAAAAGCACAGGCAGAGGTAAGTTTGTTTGATACTAAATTAACAGGTGGTTTTTTATCAGTTGAGAGAAATTTTATTGCTTTTGCAGCACAAAGCAGAATTTATCATGAGGATGTAAATTATCTTTATTTAACTCAAAACTCAACATGGAACATACAGGTAAATCCACCACAGTATTTAATTGGAGGACACAGGTATCCATTTACAAAATATAATCCACTCATATTTGTAAGTTATAATAATACTTTTGGCAGAGCAGCAGGACCTGGCTGGTTAATGCCATATCCTGTTTATGAAAATAATGCTACACCTTATGGTGATGCATCGCCAAACAGACAAGGATTTTTTGGAAAATTATCCGGCTCATATCTTGACGAAATGTTAAATCCTTTTGTTGGTTTCAAATATTTATATGAACCAGAAGGTCCTGTATTAAGAACAATAACTTCAATAGAAGGCGGGTTAAAAGTAAATATATGGCTGGTATCTTTGTATGGCGGTTATAAAATGGAAAACACAGCTGGTGATACAGAAAATCAAGTTAGTTTTGATTCTTCAATTATTGATGTTGGCGCTGAATATTATATTATACCTAAAAAACTTACTTTACATCTTGGTATGAAGAACACAGCGTTTAAAGGTGAAGAATATTTCTTAGGTGATGGAGTAGTAGGAAGACAAAAAGCAGATATGTCTATATTTGCTTTAGGTGGTGGTATTGACTATAAAATCGCAAAGCCAGCAACAATTGGGATTGCTTTTAGCAACACAACAATTACAGATAATCTTACATCAGCAAATAATTTTGGCGCTCAGGAACTTGATGCTTATGTGAGTATTAATTTTTAAAGGTAATCAAAAAAATTTATAAAAGCGTCAAATTATTAAAGAAGTTCTTTGAAAGGATATTTAAAATTGAAAAATAGAGAATAGATAATCGAAAATAGGCCAAGGAAGCCAGACTTCATCTGGCAGATGTTTTTAATTGAAAATTGACAATTGAAAATTGATAAACGTAGGGGCGAACCTGTGTGTTTGCCCGAAATCCGGAAACTGATAATCAGCAAATGATAATTGAAAATTTTAATATACATAAGGAGGTATGAATATGAAAAAAATAATTGCATTGTTTTTAGTAATGGGTTTTGTTTTAAGTGGATTTGTCTTTGCAGCGGGTAAAAAGCCAATTACAACTATTTACAAAATCAAAGGCGGTATAACAGTTGATGGAAAATTAGATGATTGGAAAAAACTTGGATTAGAGCCGGTTGCTATACTTGATAAAAAAGAAAATGTGGCAATTGGCAAACCATACTGGCTTGGCGCTGAAAAACAATCAGGAAAGGTTTATGTTGCTTTTACAGAAGATAAATTATATGTTTTAGCAGATGTAAATGCACCAAAGGGACTTGCAAATAAACATCTTGGCAGAGAGATTTATCAGGGAAATACAATTGAAATTTTTCTTGGCTTTGATAATTCACAACCAGACAGAGCAATGTATGCAGAAACCGACTATCAGATAGGAATAAGTGTTGGCCAGTATTCAAAGAGCGAAGGAAAATGGAAAGTAAAACCATCTGCATTTGGTTTTAATCTTGAAAAGCCAATTACAGATGCAGTTATAAAAGCAGTTGCAAAGCCGGGTGGCTATATTTTAGAAGCAGAAATACCTGGCTCATTTTTTACCGGCTGGGATGTTTCAGACGGACTTGAAATTGGATTTGATGTTGGCATAGATGATGTCGGAGACAAAGGACTTGTAAGAAAAATACAATTAACTTGGACAGGCGATGCAGATGGATGGAAAAATCCCCAGGGCTGGGGTAAAGCAATAATAAAATCTAAATAAGAAAAGGAGGTGAAAAAATGAAAAAAACTATAGTTTATTTAATTGCAGCATCAATTTTTTTAGGAGCAATGATTATTGGTTCTAATGGTTGTAAACCAAAACCATCACCTACATCACCAGAACCAACACCTACAGCAACTTTGACAGCTGTAAGGTATATTGTTGATGATATGGAAGATGGAGATAATAGAACAAATTCAGTTTTATTTGGTGGATACTGGTATACCTATGATGATTTAGCATCACCAAATAATGGAGATTCAGTGGTATGGCCAATGTCAGAGACAGCTATGATTAAGTATAGTTATCCAACTCCTGTTGCAACATTCCAGATGACTGCGCCAGGTTATAGTGGCAGCGCATATTGTGCAAGAGTTTCAGGAATTGTTACTTCAACGTTCCAGTATGGTTTTATTGGAATGGGATTTGATTTATTAGATGCAGGAACAGGAAATCCAAAAATACCAATTAATTTTGTTCAACAAGGTTATACAAAATTAAAATTCTGGCATAAAAATGGACCAAATATAACAGGAAATAAAAATTGGAAAGTCAAATTAAATTCTACATATAACGGCCTCGGTGATTCAGATGACCAGCCAAGAAAAGTTTTCACAGCAACTGATCAATGGCAACTATTTGATGTTGCTTTAACTGAATTTACTCAAGAAGGTTGGTGCAGTAATTTATCAAAATGTTATTCAATAGCAGATTTGCTGACAGCAATTGTTGCAATTCAATTTCAAACAGATTATAAACCAGGAGTAGCTGATTTAATGGTAGATGACATTGAATTAGTGAAATAAATATTTTATATGGGGGGCGTAAAAAGCCCCCCATATAATGAATAATTATTTTTTGCACTTATAATTAATAAAATTTTGTAACATTATTTTCAGGAGGAAAGATGAAGAATATAAAATTTTTAATATTAAGTTCTTTGATTATTTTTTTATTTACATCCTGCGCTGGCGTTATCACAATAAAAGAGCCAAAAATATCAGGTGGAAAAGCTGCAGAAAAACAATATGTGCCTAAAAAACCACCTGTTTTATTTGAGGACTTTGAAGCAGGAACAGTAATAGGTGGTTATTCTTATGCAAATACTGCAGGCGGAGCATCAGCTAAATATATGATTTCAAATCCGGATAATCCAGATGAAAAAGCGCATAGCGGCAGATTTTGTTCAAAGGCAATTTATAATACCGGAACAAATGCTGACTGGGGATGCGGATTTGGAAGCCAGTCGGTTTATGGCAGCTTCATAGATGCAAAAGACAGAGAATATATTTCAATATGGGTAAAAGCCCCTAAGGGACTAAAATTTTATATATTTTGCAACGAGGCATTTGCAAATGGCGCAGATGGCGAATACTGGAATTCGCCTGATATAACCGGAATAGGTGACTGGAAATTATATGAAATACCAATGGAGACATTTTATAAAAATATATATTCAGGTAATCAGTCAGGAAATAATATGGTTGATATGACAGGTATAGGAACAGTTGGCGCACAAATCGGTGGAGCACAAGGTGAGGGATTGCTATTAATAGATGATATTTATTTTAAATAATAAGTGTTTTTTCTGGAGGGAGAAATAAAAAGGAGGATTTTTTTATGCAGAAATATTTTTTGACATTTTCTTTAATAATTATTGGTTTAATAATTGCCTTTGGCGCTTGTAAAAAAAGTGAAAGTATTAATTTGACATCGGCAGATTTTACTCCTAATGTTTCTAAACCTACAGCGACAGCGACTCGGACATCAGTCCAAATACCAACATCAACTCCTACATTACCCGCTCCATGTGTTGGAGAATTATTAGATAATATGGATGATAATGATAACCAGAATAACTGGGGTGGATACTGGTATACTTATGATGATTTAAGTAATAATGGTAGTTCTTATGTAGTGCCGTGGTCAGATACCAGATGGACTAGATCAGGACTTCCAAAACCAGAGCAATCATTTTATATGCAATCACCTGGAAGAACCGGCTCTGGCTATGCGGCAAGGATGACAGGTTATGTAACTACGCAATTCCAGTATGGATTTGTAGGTATGGGTTCAACTTTTTTAGATCCCAAAGCAGGTATTAATATATCAGAATGTTCAAATATTAGATTCTGGCATAAGGGTGATGGTAAAGAATACAGGATGAAAATTTCATCAGCACATCCAAATTTTTTACTTGGTGAAGCAGATAATCATTATGGACGTAAATTTACAACATCAACAAACTGGCAATTAGAAGATATTCCGATGAACTGGTTAACACAGGAATTGTATTGGGGAACATCGGTAAATATAAATGATGCATTAAGCAGAGCAACAGATATTCAATTTCAGACAGTTGGGCAACCGATAGCGAGTATAGATTTATGGGTTGATGAAATACAATTTTGTGGTTGCAATTTAGCATATATGCTACAAACTCCAACTAAAGCAATTACACCGGGTTTAATAGATGATATGGAAGATGGCGATGCACAGAATCAATGGGGTGGCTACTGGTATACTTATGATGATTCAGGCACCACTGCTATTTCTTATATTGTTCCAAGACCAGCAGAAACATTTGTTATGCAGGGTCCGGGTAGATATGTTGCAGAAAGAAATACATATACTGCTTATGCAGCATGTATTACTGGCAATGTCTCAACATATCCATTCCCGGCGGGTATTGCTGGAATGGGCGCTGTTTTACGTCCTTCAAAAGCACCTGTTGATTTATCAACCTGTTATGGAATAAAATTCTGGGTAAAAGGCAATGGCAATGATTATTATATGAAGATTGCCTCAGCACATCCGGATTTTGGATCTTCCAAAAATTATTACGGGATGGATTTTTTTACATCAGGAAGCTGGCAGCAATTTAATTTCTTTATGAGTAATTTATATCAAATAGGAACAGGACCGGTTGTGGATAGAGCATCTGCATTAAGTATGGCAACTGAGATTTTGTTTGAACCAATGGTTGGCGGTGATTTTGAATTATGGATAGATGAATTAGAAGTTTATGATTGTTCAAGTTATCCAATACCATAAATATTAATTTCCAGGAGGTAAATGTGAAAAATAAATATTTTATAATTTTAAATGTTTTGATTATTAGTTTAATAATTAATTCCTGCGCAGGAGTAATTGGTTTCAGAAAAACAGGAACAGCAAAATCAGCTATTAAAGCAACAGAACAGAAGGACTTACCACCTGTTAAATTTGAGGATTTTGAAAATGGAACACTTGCAGGTGCGTATAATTATGCAAATAAGGCAGGTGGTGCATCAGCAAATTATATGATATCCACTCCCGGAGAGCCGGCTCATTCAGGTCAGTATAGCGCAAAAGCAATAGTAAATACCGGTACTGATTCTGACTGGGGATGCGGATTTGGTGCTTCAACATCTTATGGACAGGGATATGCAGATGCAACAGGAAGAACAAAAATTTCTGTTTGGATAAAAGCTCCGGAGGGTATGACGTTTTATATATTTTGCAATGAAGCAAGTGCAAATGGCGCAGATGGTGAATTTTATAATTCACCTGACCAGACCGGCTCAGGTGATTGGAAAGAATACATAGTGCCATTTGATGAATTTTTTAGAAATATTTATTCAGGCAATCAAACAGGTAATTATGAGTTAGACCCATCAGGTGTGGGAACAGTAGGCCTCCAGGTCGGTGGTAATCAGGGCAAGGGTGTACTGTATATTGATGATATATATTTGAAATAATTTTCAATTTGTGGTTTACGGTTTGCACTATATGACGAAAAAGTGAAAAGTAAAATGTGAAATGTGAAAAGACAGTAATTGTGATGAAGGCGAAAGAGAAGGAGTTAAAGCAAGTAAAGCACGTATGGCGCATACGATGTAATATTATAGTTCAATTGTCAATTGCTTTTTGCTGTTTGATTTTTATTTTTACGATCACCAAATAGCAATATATTATCCAATCTGCAATAAGCAATCACCAGCCAGCAACGTTGTATCCAATCCGCAATAAGCAATCACCAACCGGCAATGTGTTTATAATTTCCTTGATTTTATCGTTTTAATAGGTTATAATTATATTGTTAAGTTTAATTTTAGTTTATAATTTTAAAGGTGCGGGAGAGAAAGGATTTTAGTAATTAATGAAATTGTTTTATAAATTTACTTTCATTCTTACTATTATTTTAATATTTTATTTTATATCCTATTCATCACCTACAATACCAGGCGCAGCATGGAGCAGAGATATTGCAGCATCTGGTTATAAAGATGGTGCGCCAATTGGTGGTTTTGGTGCAGGGACAATTACATTTAAACTTGATGGCAATTTTTATTTAAGCCGGCTTGATATAGGTAATGGGGATAATAATGGTAATTTTACTTCATCAGATACAAATGCGCATTTTTATTTTTATCAAAAGCCATCATCCGGTTCTGCTGTTACAAGAAAACTAAATGCAGAAACATTAGGAAGCGGTCAGGCAAGGTATTATTCTCTATTCCCATTTGCATGGGTTGATTATTATGGAAGTCAGTTTAATGTAAAAGCAAAAGTAACTCAATTCTCGCCAATAATACCAAATGATTATCAGCGTGTAAGTTATCCATTAGGTATTTATGAATGGGAACTGACAAATGGGACATCTGATACTTATGATGCCGCAGTTATGCTGATTTTTAATAATCCTTATGGCTCATCTGCAACACTGGTATCATCTGGCAATTTTACTGGTATTGTATTGAATAAGGCAGGAACTGGAACGCCTACACTGGAAACACAGGGGGAATTTTGTCTTGCTTCTGTTTCATCAGCTAATGTAACGGTCTCAAGGATGTCAGCATCAACGCTTTCAACAATTGAGAGTGATTTTTCTGCTGACGGAATTCTTTCAAATACTGTTGGTAGTAATACTCTGGGGGCAGTTGCATTTAAAGTTACATTATCCCCTGGTCAAAGTATTAGAATTCCAATTGTTATCTCATGGGACATTCCAATTGCTCAGGCAGGCAGCGGTCAAAAGTGGTATAGAAAATATACAAAACATTTTAATAGAAATGGAACAAACTCATGGGCAATTGCACAGGAAGCACTTACCAATCATTCTACATGGGAGAGTCAAATTGATTCCTGGCAAAATCAGATTTTAAATAATCTATATTATCCTGCATGGCTTAAGACAATGCTTTTCAATGAACTTTATATTTATTTTACGGGTGGAACTTACTGGGAAGACGGCTCAGCGTCAGGCTATGCTGATAATGCCAATGAAAATATGTTTTCACATCTTGAGTCATATATTTATGATTTTTATGGAACATCTGATGTTCGTTTTTATGGTTCATGGGCTTTATTTTTAAACTGGCCTGATATTGATAAACAATGTGTAAAACAATTTGCTGATTCAGTTTATCATACGCGTTCTGATAGGCCTGCATATTTAGGAACAACCGCTCATGATTTTGGAGATAGAAATACAGTTTTTACTCAATGGAATGCATATACTTACAGGGATTCAACAAACTGGAAAGATTTAAATTCAAAACTTGTTCTAATGGTATACAGGGACTGGCATTTAACAGGCAGGACTGACAGTGCATTTTTAAATTATTGCTGGGAGCCGGTAAAAAGGGCAATGGCTAAAGTAAAAAGCCAGGATACAGATGGCGATGGCTTGCCAAATTCAAGTGGAATTGACCAGACCTATGATGATATGGATTTAACCGGTGATACATCGTATTGTGGTAGTTTATTTTTAGCTGCCTGTCTTGCTGCAAAAGAAATAGCACTTGCAATGGGTGACAGTGCTCAGGCAACAACATATCAGTCCTGGTATGACCTTGCCAGACCAAATTTTGAAAATCAACTCTGGACAGGACAATACTATAGAATAGATACAAGCAGTCATGACCCAAATAGAATTATGAGCGACCAGTTATGCGGGCAATGGTATGCCAAAGCATGCGAATTGCCAGATATAGTTTTAAATACAAGAGCGGTTTCTGCGTTCCAAAAAATATATGATAATAATTTTAGTTTATTTGGTTCCGGGGCACACGGTGTTGTAAATGTTATGAATTCAAATGGCACAATAGATACATCAACACCACAGACACAGGAGTGCTGGGTAGGAACTTCCTGGGGTGTTGTTGCGGGTATGGTTCATCATGGAATGACCTCTCAGGCAAATGCAATAGGCCAGAGTTTATACAATACTATATGGAATACGGCACAATACTGGTTTAGAACACCGGAAGCATGGCGAGTAAATGTTACTTCTCCCAGAGCATTTTATTATATGAGGGCAAGCACAATATGGGCAGCAAAACATGCGTATGATAAACTGCCTTATTTATGTTCACCTAATACCTGCACACCACCACCAACAGCAACATTTACAAGAACTCCAACACCAACTCCAACTGTAAATCCCTGCGCAGCATCTTATTTAAGGGTTAATTGTGGTGGACCTGCTGCAACTGATTCGCAGGGGCTCACATGGTCTGCTGACCAGGCATACGCCTCAGGTGGATGGGGATATGTAAACGGAGCAGCAGAAACAACTACGTCAAATCCAATAGCAAATACACAGGACGATGTTTTGTATCAGTCAGGAAGATGGGGTTCAAATCTTGAATACAGATTTACACTTTCAAATAAACAATGGAGAGTCAGGTTAAAATTTGCAGAAATTTATTCTCCATTTACAAATCCGGGACAGAGGGTTTTTAATGTTTTTATAGAAGGCAACCAGGTCTTATCTTCATTTGATATTGTTGCATCGGCAGGTGGCCAGTATACAGCTGTTGATTATATTTTTGATGTGACGTTAACAGATGGTGTTTTAAATATTACAACAACAAACATAACGGATAATCCAAAATTTTCTGCAATTGAAATTTTAGACCCGAGTGTTTTATGCACACCAACAGTTACAAGAACAGGCACCCCGCCGTCGCCTACGAGAACTTTGACAATAACTCCAACATGGACAAATACACCTTTTTTGACTTTTACTATAACAAGAACAAACACACCATACTTATCTCCAACAATTACAAGAACACCTACAATAACATCTACATTCACAATTACTCCAAGTATTACAGCTATAAGAGTTAATTGTGGCGGACCACAATATAATGACGGGACAAATATATGGTATGCTGACCAGGTGTATGCAACAGGCGGCTGGGGTTATGTAAATGGAACAGTTGGAACCACTACGGATGCTATTAACGGAACTACTTATGATACTTTATATCAATCAGAAAGATATGCAGCAAATCTTGAATACAGATTTACATTGCCCAATGGGCAGTATCAGGTAAATTTAAAATTTGTTGAGATGTACTGGACTACAAATAATGCAAGGGTATTTAGCGTAGCAATAGAAGGTGTAACTGTTATAAGTAATCTTGATATATATGCAACAGTTGGACATGATTATGCTTGTGATAGAGGTCCATTTATAGTTAATCTTACTGATGGAATTTTAAATATTGTTTGTACATCAACGGTTGATAATGCGCAAATTTGTGCTATTGAAATAATACCTGTTTCACCTACGCCAACATGGACTGCAACAAACACAAGAACATCAACATCTACTCTAATTTATACATCAACAAGAACAATTTCACCAACAGGAACAGGAACAGCAACAAGGACAGTTACAAGTTCACAAGTTGAAAGTGCAACAAGGACATCAACAATGACAGTAACTCAAACACTAACTTATACAAGAACAGTAATGTCAACAAGCACGCGGACAGCTACGCCAAGTTTTACTCAAACAGCAATAAGCAGTCAGCAACCAACAATGTCTTTTACAGTAACAGTTACAAGTTCACAGGTTGAAAGTGCAACAAGGACAGCGACAATGACAGTGACGCAGATATTAACTTATACAAGGACACCAACTTTAACAAATACACGGACAATAACGCCAAGTTTTACCCAAACAGCAACCAGCAGTCAGCAACCGACAAATACTCGTACAATATCACCAACACATTCAATATCGCCAACACATTCAATATCGCCAACACATTCAATATCGCCAACAATAACCCAGTCATTGACAGGCACGCCACCGACATCTACAAACACAGCAACAGGAACATCAACTTTTACAGCAACATTAAGTAGTACAAATACTCCGACAAGAACACCAACAGCAACAGTTACAAGTTCGCAAGTTGAAAGTTCAACAAGAACAGAGACACAGATACTAACTTATACCAGAACTTCAACTTTAACAGGCACACGGACAATAACGCCAAGTTATACCCAAACAGCATCCGCCTCCGCCACGACTACGGCGGACAGTACAGGAACATATACGCGGACAGTGACAAACATACCATCTGTTTCTGCAAGTCCGACGCGGACAATAACACCAACGCATTCAATATCACCAACAATCACGCAAACATGGACAGGAACACCACCAACATATACAAACACACCTACGGCTTCGCTTTCATTTACAGATACGCCAAGTGGTTCATCCACGCCAACAAGAACACCAACACAGACATACACCAGAACAAATATTTCAACATACACAACAACAATTACATCAACCTTTACTATTACATTTACATCAACAATGACAATAACTCAAACACTAACTTATACAAGAACATCAACTTTAACAAACACACGGACAATAACGCCGAGTTTTACCCAAACAGCAACAAGCAATCAGCAACTAACAATTACGATGACAGCGTCCGCCTTCGCTACAGCTACGGCGGACAGGTCCGCAACATCAACAGCTCAACCGACAATGACATCAACAATCAGCAATCAGCAACCAGAAATCAGCAATGTGGTAGTATATCCTAATCCTTTTAATCCAGAAAAAGATAAAGAATTAAAGATAGGATTTAAAATATCACAACAAAATATAGATAAAATAATAATACGAATATACACGTCTGGCTATAGATTAATAAAAGAAGAGGAATTTGATAGAGAAGAGGTAATATTTATAGTAGCACATGGATATGTAAGAATGCAAGGACTGAACATCTTGGGAAATGCTGTTTATTATTATTATATAAAAATATTTAGTAATAATAATGAATATAAATCTAAAATTGACAAGATTGTAATATTAAGGTAAAGTATTATAGAAATTTTTTAATATTTTAATTGTCAAAAGTAGAAAATTTATACAGGAGGGAATATGAAAAAAATTAGTAAGGTGTTATTTGTTTTTATTTTATTATTTTATTATTTTTTTTCAATATATGCTTTAATTCGACTTGGTCTATCCAATTCAAAAGACTAATATTTTCAAATCCTTTGCTTTTTTCCAATAACACATTATAAAGCTTTCCACCACCTATTAAAATCAACCTGATATTATAGATTTCGCTCAGTTTTTTAATAGCTTCTATTGCAATATCAAATCCTTTTTGTTCAACGAATCTCCCAACACTAACAACTGTAATAGGGTCTCCTAAAACAAAAGATTCTTTAGGTGGGTTAAATATGTCTAAATCTACTCTATTAGGAATCAATATAATATTTTTGTTAAATCCAAAACTATTCAACATCTCTGTCATCTTAGTGCTTAAAGACCTTATTTTAGTACAATTTTTTAAAGTAAAATTCAGTAATAAAGATAAAATACTATCCACCAAAGTGTTTTTTTCTAAATATTTAAAATAAATATCTCCATGAATTTCTAACATTATTGGTATTTTAAAGAATTTACTATTTAAAACACCAGCAAAGCCACCATTTATTGGGCATTGACTCAAAATGTGGGTAATCTTATA
>Ga0101944_10004508_pt1 | contig 17109 bp, 11 predicted proteins | sample DewCreD2012metaG_FD_75245 | JGI IMG/M metagenome (GOLD analysis project Ga0101944, IMG submission 75245) | Hot spring sediment bacterial and archeal communities from British Columbia, Canada, to study Microbial Dark Matter (Phase II) - Dewar... ...
GCGCCCCACTGAGGCCGCGCCAGCGCGACGATGAGCAACGCGACGGCCGCAATCAGGCCGGCGGCCTTGGCGATCTGCTTGGGGCGGCTGGTGGTGGCGATGAGCCGGTCAATGACCGCCTCGCCGGCGAAGCGAGCCAGCAGCCGGCGCTTGCGGCGGAAGGCCCAGACAAAAAACAGCCCCAGCAGGCCCAGGGCAAACAGCAGGTAAAGAATGTCGGGAATCTCAAACCTCATGGCGTCGGCTCATGGCAGTTTCAAAAAGCGCGTGTATCCCAGCAGGATTTCCAGCAACAGCAGTCCCAGCGCGGGCCAGACCAGCCAGGCCATCTGCTCGTTGTAGTTGACGTATTGGGTTTCTTCGATTTTTGTCGTTTCAAGCTGGTCGATGTCCTTGAAGATTTTTTCGAGGCTGCGGTTATCCGTGGCGCGGAAATACTGGCCGTTGGTTTTGGCTGCGATGGCCTGCAGGGTGGGCTCATCGATATCGGCTTCGGGCGTCAGCGTGAATCCGCCGAAAAATCCGCCGGGGCCGGGCATCAGGGCGGGGCCTTTGCTGCCGACGCCGATGGTATAGACGCGGATGCCCAGGGCGCGGGCGGTCTCGGCGGCCAGTTCGGGCGTGATGGCGCCGGCGTTGCTCTGGCCATCGGTCAGCAGCACGATGACGCGGCTGCGCGCCTTGCTGTCTTCGAGTTTTTTGACGGCGTTGGCCAGCGCCGAGCCGATGGCGGTCCGGTTGGGATCCACGTAGCCGAAATCGACGCGGTCCACAAACTCCGTGATGACGGCATAGTCCAGCGTCAGAGGTACGAGGACGAAACTGGTCGTCGCGAAAACAATGACGCCGATCCGGTCGTTCGTGCGCCCCTTGACGAAATCGTTGAGGACGCGCTTGGCCGCCTCGAGCCGGTTGGGCTTGAAGTCCTGCGCCTGCATGCTGCCCGAGCAGTCGAGCACCAGAAAGATGTCAATGCCTTCCGACGAGATGCGCCGGTCGGCAATGCCGTATTGCGGGCGCGCCATCGCGACGATAAGCAGCGCCAGGACGGCCAGCCGCAGGTACAGAAGCATGCCCCGCATCCGAAGCGCCAGCGACGGACGGGCTGTCCGCAGATGCCGCACGTCGGAAAAGCGCACGGTCGCCCGCCGTGCGCGCGCGGCCCGCCGGGCCAGCCACGCCAGCGGCGGCAGCAGCGCCAGCGCCAGCAGAACCTCGATGTGCGCGAAATGGATCATGCGGCGGCCGGCTCCTGGCGCGCGGGCGCCGCAGCCGGGGCCGGGGCCGCGACGGCGGCCGAAGGCCGGATGATCCCGCGCGCCGTTTCGATGGCGGCGGCGGCCTGGTCCGGGTCGGCTGGAAACCGGGCGAACTTGACGAGGTCGCAGCCACACAGGAAATCCTCAATGGCTTCGCGGTCGGGCCGCGACAGTTCGCTGTGGCGAAGCGCGTCCATGATCTCGGAGGTCGTGCGGTCCAGCCCGTCAAAGCCATGCCGGCGGCCCAGAAAGACGCGCAGGATTTCGCTGAGCCGAACATAGAAGGCCATCGCCTCCTCGCGGGTCGAGGGAAGGTTCTGTCCCAGCGCGTCCAGCGCCTCGAAGGCTTCCTCGTCGGGCGGGCGCGGCGGCGCGACCGGCTCGACGCGCCCCAGCCGTCTCAGCCGCGCGCGCCGACGCAAATACATCAGCAGCAGAACCAGCGCGATGAGGCCGCCGACGGCCGCGGCGATCAATAGGTTGCGGCGCGTGAGGTCCGGCGGAATCGCGACGGGGGGCTTGAGGTCGCGGATGTCGGTGGCCGCCTCGGCGTCCTTGACGCCGGTCACCGTGATCTGAATCGGCGCGGTCTGGACGACGCCGGTCGTGGCGCCATCCGCGGAACTGTAGCGAACCGAAAACGGCGGGATTTCAAAATCGCCGGTGTCGAAGGTTGACAGGGTGTAGGTGTGCGTCTGGGATTTTCGGCCACGACCGGCGGCCGTGACCTCGCCCGTGGCGACGTCCACGATCTCGAACTCGCCCAAGCGCATGCCGGGATGCACGAGCGGCGTTTCAAATCCTTCGGGCCATTCGACGCGCAATTCATACGCCAGGGCGTCGCCGATAACCATCTGCGAACGGTCCACGGACGATTGCAGCGTGACGGGGGCGGAAGTCGATGGCTGGGCGATGGCGAAGGCGCCGGCGATGAGGACAAGAAGGCCCGTCCGCATCCCGTGGCCGGCCAGCCGGCCCCGATGAGGCCGCCGCGTCAGGCTCGGCTGTATGCGCCCCCTGGATATCATGGATTCGATTTCAGCGTTTCGGTCGTGATGCGTTCGTCATAGATGACCACCGGTTCGGCCCGGTTGAGTTTCTCAAACAGCGCCTCCTGGCCCTCCATTTCCTTCTGCTGGCGCAGGCGCGCGACGATCATGCGCTGGGACTGCTCGAAGGGACGCATGGAGGCGGGCTCGATGCGGCTGGCCGTGAAGACGTAGTCCTTGCCGCCGACGTTCAGCGCGGCCGTCCGGTCGCCGGCCTTTTCGAGTTTCAGGATGGCGGCGGCAGCCTCCTTCGACTCGCCGAGCGCGCCGATGCGATCCTGGCCCTCGATGACCGTGACCGTGGCCGGGGCCGATTCGGTCGTGGCGTTCGTCGAGTTCCGCGTCTTTGTTCCGGCTTGGGCATAGCTGGCGGTCACGCGCCGCGGCGTCGTGAACTCCTCCGGATGCTCCTTGTAGTAGAGCCGCGCTTCGGCCTCGGACACGTCCACCTGGGCGCGGACTTCGCGCTGGAGATACTCCTGCGCCAGCAGCTGGTCTTCGAGGCGCGCGCGCCGCGCCACGAAGTCCGGTTCCTTGTGGATGCCGGCGCGCGTGGCGGCGTTTTTGAGCTGCTCGATGCGCGCATAGTTGCGGACAAACTCCGACCAGGCCTGCCGGTCCGTCATCCGGCTTGCGGCGCCGGGGTCGAGATGGCGCAGCGCCTCGCGCAGTTCGCCCGAGGTGATTTCGCGCTCGCCGACTTTGGCGATGACCGGCCCGTCAGCCGCGGGGGTGGGCCGCAGCGCCGTGGCCTGTCGCAGTTTGTTCTGCGCGTCGAGCGAGCGGCCCGTCCGCTCCAGCGCCTCGACAATGCCCTCGTTGATTTTCGCCTTGTTCTCGGAGTTGGGGTCGTAGTGCCGGGCCATGACGAACCAGGCGTGGGCGCCCTCGTAATCGCGCTTTTCGTTGAGCAGCGCCGTCGCGACAAGATAGCAGAGGTTGGATTTTTTGCGGGGGCTGACGTGCGGCGATTGCAGGACCGGCTGGTAGGCCTCGATGGCCTTTTGCAGCTGGCCCTCATTGCGCAGCGTTCCAGCCAGCCGGAGGACCTGCTCGATTTCAGCGCCTTCGGCGGCGGCGCGTCCGCGCTGGGCGATAAACGGCGCGGCGACGGCGGCCAGCGCAGCGGCCAGTGTCGCGAGGATAAGGATCGTTTGGGTCTTGGGATTCATTGGGCGGCGTCCAGGTTAATATCGCTTCGCGCGCTGGCGGAAGAAGTTGAGGATGGGCTCCATGTAGGACTGGCCGGTGTCGATGGAAATGAAGTCGATTTCGAGCGAGCGAAAGAGTTTTTCGAGGGCCGCCCGTTCGCGCTGGCTGCTTTCGACGACCGGGCGCAACGCGGCGCGGTCATAGGTGTCAATGACGAGAATCTCGCCGGTTTCGGCGTCTTCAAACTCGATGAAGCCGATGGCGGGCAGGTCGCCGCTCTCGCGCGGGTCGCCGATGCGCACGGCGACGAAATCGTGGCGGCGGTTGGCGATGGACAGCGGACGGGCAATGTTTTCGTCGTAGAAGTCCGACAGCAGGAACGTGACGGCGCGCCGCGTGGTGACCTTGTTGAGGTATTCGAGGGCGCCGGGGATGTTGGTCCCCCTGCCGCGGGCTTTGAAGCACAGCAGTTCGCGAATCAGGCGCAGGACGTGTTTGCGGCCTTTCTTGGGAGGGATATACTGCTCGACCTGGTCGGTGAAAAGGATAAGGCCGACGCGGTCGTTGTTCTTGATGGCGGAAAAGGCCAGCAGGGCGCACAGGCGCAGGGCGACTTCGCTCTTCATGTATTCGGTCGTGCCGAATTCGCCCGACAGCGAGGCGTCCACGAGGAGCATGACGGTCAGCTCGCGCTCTTCGACGTAGCGTTTGACGTGGGCCGTTCCCGCGCGGGCCGTGACATTCCAGTCAATCGTTCGAATATCATCGCCCGGGGCGTATTCACGAACCTCATCAAACTCCATCCCGCGTCCCTTAAACACGCTATGATACTCGCCGGCCATGACGTCGTTGACCATGCGCGACGTAATGATCTCGATGCGCTTGACGGTTTTCAGGATTTCTTTGGTGTCCAGCATGTTTTCGTGTGACGCGTGCCGTGTGACGCGTAACGTGAGATCAGTGTCGATCCGCTACGAATCCTTACGATCAAGGCTTAGGATAAGCCGTCTCAGCATTCGGCTTTCGTGGTCCAACATGGCTTCCAATTCATCCCCTTTCCCGGCTTTGATGTAGTCAAGTCTGCGCGCAATGATCACCTGAGTCTCCAGCTCCGCACATGAGCCAATGGCGACGTTGCAGAACTGAGCGAACTCCTTGCGATGACTCCGCGCGAACCCTTCCGCGATGTTTGAAGGAATGGATATGGCAGTCTTCCGCATATGCGAGGCGAGCCCATAAATCTCCTTTTCTGGAAACTTCTGCGTGTTTTCATAGACCGCCTGAACAATTTCCATTCCCTTCTTCCAGACTTCCAAGTCCTTATACCTTTCGATCTTCATCCCTTTCCTCCCCGGATCGAGGCCTTGGCTGACCGCATTCGAATCTGCTGACACAACGCTGCATCCCTCTCTCACGACTCGGCCCGCATCACGCGGCCTGCGGCACGCGGCACGCGGCACGCGGCACGCGGCATGCGGCACACGGCACACGGCACACGGCACACGGCACACGGCACACGGCACGTCCTACGGCACCTCGACCTGATCAAAAATCTTCCTTACCACGTCCTCGGCCGTCATTTCCTCGGCCTCGGCTTCATAGGTGATGATGACGCGGTGGCGCAGCACGTCCATTCCGACGGCCTTGACGTCGTCGGGGATGACGTGTCCCCGGCGGCGCAGGAAGGCGTGGGCCTTGGCGGCCTTGGCCAGATAGATGCTGGCGCGCGGCGAGGCGCCGTATTCGATGAAGTCCTTGAGATTGAGGTTGTATTGGTCGGGATAGCGCGAGGCGAAGACCAGATTGACGATGTAGTCCTTGATCTTGTCGTCGATGTAAATCGACTCGACGGTTGCGCGCGCGCGCAGAATATCCTGCGGCGTGACGACCGGCTGCGCCTCGGGCGGTTGATGGCCTGCCATCAGGTCGAGTATCTGCCGCTCCTCGCGTTTGTCCGGATAGGTGATCTTCAGTTTCAGCATGAAGCGATCGACCTGCGCTTCAGGCAGCGGATAGGTGCCTTCCTGCTCGATGGGGTTTTGCGTGGCCATGACCAGGAAGGGCGCCTCGAGCGGATAGGTGTCATCGCCGATGGTGACCTGGCGCTCCTGCATGGCCTCCAGCAGGGCGCTTTGAACCTTGGCCGGGGCGCGGTTGACTTCGTCGGCCAGGACGATGTGGGCGAAGATCGGCCCCTTGCGCGGCGTAAAGACGCCTTCCTTCTGGTTGAATATCATCGTGCCGATCAGGTCGGCCGGCAGCAGGTCCGGCGTGAACTGAATCCGGCGGAACTGCGCGCGCAGGCAGCGGGCCAGCGTGTTGACCGTCAGGGTCTTGGCCAGCCCTGGCACGCCTTCGAGGAGGATGTGGCCGTCGGCCAGCAGACCGATCAGCAGGCGATCGACCATGTAGCGCTGGCCGACAATGACCTTGGAGATTTCCTGCGTCAGCGTCTCGACGAAGCAGCTTTCTTCCTTGACGCGTTCGTTGATGGCGGCAATTTCGGGATTCATGAACACGACTCCTGCGTGGGTTCTGAGTGATGGTTTCGCCCGGTCCATCGCAATCCAACAGACCGGTCAGGCTTGAGTGGGCTGTGTTTGCTGTGGCTGCGGCGTCCGGGCCTCGTGAATCAAGGCTTTCCAGTCGCGCAGGACGGATTCGCATTCCTCGCGGGAGGGAACGTGTCCCGCGAACCGGACCGCGTCGCACGCCTCGAGCAACTCCAGGATGCGGGCCGCGTCCGCGCGCGCCGGTTCGACCGCCGCCAGCCGCTCGCGAATCTGTCCGGTGGTCTGGCGCGCGGCTTCCGGTTGGCCGGTGGCTTCGAGCAGTTCACGGATCAAACGCGCCAGCCGGGAGAAAAACTCCCGAGCTTCGCCCTGGACCAGCAGGACGCCCAGGCCGTCGGAGGCCGCGGCCAGATCGTCCAGCGGCGAACGCGGCGCCTCGGCGGGAGGCTCGGGCGCGCGCCGCACCAGACGCAGGACCACGAGGGCGGTCCCTGCGGCCAACACGATGCCCAGCAAGGCCAGTCCGGCATTGCGCGCCAGCGGACGATAGTCGCGCGGCGCGGGCAACACGTCGATCTGCATTCCCGGCGCCTCGATCGAAGACTGCTGTTTCGTCGCGCGGTCGGTGTAATACAGCCGCGTCACGCCGATCGACGCGGGGCCTTCGGCCACGGGTCGCAGCGTGAAGACGCATTCGCGCGACACGCGGCCGCCCTCGATGCGGTCGCGCGTCTGGGAGTTGATCCATTCCAGCCCGCTGAGTTCGGGCGAGGCCGGCGCGCTGACATCGAGGTCGCCCTGCCACCTCACCGTGACGATGTAGGTGAACGTCGCTCCCATGCGCCGTTGCTCGGGGGCCTCGTTGAGCCGCCGTTCGACCGACACGGTCGCCGGCGCGCCCGGCGGCTCCCCAGTCGCGGATGCAGGCGCCGGAGTGGACGGCGCCGCAATGGTCTCAAGCGCGGGCTCGACAGCGCCCGCGCGCGTCATGACGCCAGCCTTGGGCGTCTGCAACCCCGAGGTCGTCCCGTCACTGCCGCCTGCGAACCGTTGGACCGGAGCGGACGGCGTCGTGGCGCCGGCAGATCCGACCGGCACAAGACTGATCTTGTCAGGGATCGGCAGGCGGAAGTCATCAAACCGGTTGACGCGGCCTTCCGAGCGCGGAACCGCCATCAGCGCCAGCGCAATCCAGACGAAGCATCCCCGTTTCATGGTCTCGCGCATCCTTTGCCGCGCGGAACAGGCGCGCCCGCGACATCAGACGCGCCATGCCCCCATGGGAACGGCGTGGAGGCCATCGCGGCCCGCGAAGACGCGCGCGTGGCGCCCGTCTTCGCGGGTCGGTCCCGCATGGGATGGGAAGGGCGCCGACCGCCCTTATGGCCGCCCGCTTTCCGTTGGCGCGTTACGGCGCCACATAGGTGACCGCTTCGCGATTCTGGCGGGTGAACTTAATGCGGTGCTGCCCCTCGACGCCCTTTTCCTTCAGAATCCTGCGGACGTCGTCCGGCGTCTTGACCGGGACGTCATCGACTTCGGTAATGACGTCGCCCGGCTGAAGCCGGATGGGCTCGGCCTTGGCGGCGGCGCTCTTTTCGGCGATCTTCATAATCCGCACGCCCGCGATGGGTTCGGTGATTTCCTGCAGCGTCAGTCCCAGTTCCGAGACGCCGCCCTTGCGCTCTTCAGGACTCTTCATCTCTTCCTTGAGCTGCTCGAAGCTGGGCCGCTCCACCAGCGTCACGGTGGTGGTCCGCTTCTGGCCGTCGCGATAGTAGGTGACCTGGGCTTTGGTATCGACCGGCTGCGAGGCGACGGCTTCGAGCAGGTCCTGGTTGTTCTCAATCGGGAACGTCTCTTTGCCGACCTTCAACTCGACGATCACATCGCCCTTTTGCAGACCGCCCTTGGCCGCGGGGCCGCCTTCCTTGGCCTCATCAATCAACACGCCCTTGGGCTCGGGCAGCTTGTAGTATTTGGCCGTTTGCTTGGACATGCGGGTATTGGTTTCCGGGCTCATCCCCACGCCCATGTATCCCTGCAGCAGCTTGCCGTGCTTGATGATCGAATCGGTGACCCACTGGGCCACGTTGCTGGGAATGGCGAATCCCACGCCCTGCCAGCGGCCGGTGTTCGAGGCGATGGCCATGTTGATGCCGACCAGCTCGCCGTCAAGGTTGACCAGCGCGCCGCCGCTGTTGCCGGGATTGATCATGGCGGTGATCTGCAGCAGGTCTTCCATGAGGGCCTTGTTGATCTTGCGATGCTTCTGGCTGATGATGCCTTCGGAGGCCGTGCCTTCAAGATCAAGCGGATTGCCGACGGCCAGGACCCAGTCGCCAATGGCCATCGCATCGGAGTCGCCCCACTTCAGGGCGGGCAGGCCGCTGGCGTCGATCTTCAAGACGGCCAGGTCGCGCAGGTCATCCACGGCGACGATCTGAAGGTTTTTCTTGTCGCGGGAAAACTGCCGGCCGTCTTGGAGTTTGACCTCGATGTCCAGTTTTTCATTGTCGATGGCGGGCAGAACGACGTGCCGGTTGGACACGATGTAGCCGTCGGAACGGATGATGACGCCCGAGCCTCCGGCCATGGGCAGCCACAGCCGGCCGTCGTCATCCTGTTCGAGCCATTCCTCGGGAATGTAGGGGCGGTTAAAGCGGAAGAACTCCCAGAAATCTTTGAAGTCCTTGAACTCTTCGGGCAGGTCCGGCAGTCCTTGGGGTCCAGCTTTGGTGGTTTCCTCCTCGGTGAAGCCCTGACGGATCGACAAACTGACAACAGCCGGCAACGTCTTCTCAGCGACCTTGGCAAACGAGTTGCGGGTCAGTGGCAGGCTGTCTTTATTCGTGTCGGAAGCCCCCGAAAACACCAGAATGCCAGCGCACACCACGATCCACGCCAGATGAGGCGCGGTCCGTTTGACGATGGATTTCGCGTTCATAATACTCTCCTTTGGGGATAGACCCCTGTGTGTGAAGAGCTGAAGACCAAGTTTTGTGCCAGTGGAACGCCCTTCCATCTGTCATTTTGCATGCGAATTGCAGACACAGGCAAATCATTATTATTCAATCATATAGTCTCATGATCGCAACTAAACGCCACGGGCGCAGTCCACCGGATTCCCGAACGTTGGACTTCGAGCGCTGCGGCAGGCAGCCTTTCTGTCCGATTGCGATGGCTATAGCCTCAAAAGTGTGACACTCTGACGCACCGATGACGGTTGACTGACATGACGGGCCAGAGTAAAGTCTCATTTGTCGCTGCGTTCCAGATTGGACGGCGCGGGGCAAAGCGCGTTGCGGGGGCGCCGACAGAGGCCGGATTGAGTGATCCGGCCAGGAAGAGCGCGTCAAAGGCCCCCTATCGGTAAAATAGCAGGCGTCTGCAGGGCATAGGAAAGGCGATTTTGTGAATACCAGACGATGGCTCATCGCGTTGGGGATTATGGCGCTGGCCGGCGGCGTGACCGCGGCGCCGGTTCACGTCCTGAGAATAGACAATCAGATCATCTCGCCGGTGACGCAACGGTATATCGAGTCCGGCATCGGACATGCCGAAGAGGCCGGAGCGGCGTGTGTGGTCATCGTGCTCGATACGCCCGGCGGCTTGCTGGAATCCACGCGCGACATTGTCAAGACGATCATGAACGCCCGCGTCCCGGTGGCCGTCTTTGTCGCCCCGCCCGGTTCCCGCGCCGGCTCGGCCGGCGTGTTCATCACGCTGGCGGCCCATATCGCGGCCATGGCGCCCTCGACCAACATCGGAGCGGCCCATCCCGTCGGCTATGGCGGGTCGGACGAGACGATTAAGAAGATCATCCGCCGCGTCGAGAAGGGCGAGGAGCCGGAGACGAAGGAGTCGGACGGCGCCACGACGGTCACGCGCAAGACCACCTCGAAGGGGACCGAGGAGACGGTCGAGGAAAAGCGTCATTCGCCGATGGGCGACAAGGTCCTCAACGACACGGTGGCGTGGATGCGCGCCATCGCCCGCAAACACGGACGCAACGAGCAATGGGCGGTCAAAGCCGTCACCGAGAGTCTTTCGATTCCCGCCGACGACGCGCTGACCAGCCGGGTGATTGACCTGATTGCCCGGGATGTGCCCGATCTGCTTCAGAAAATAGACGGTCGCGCCGTCGATGTCGGGGGAACCAGCGTCACTCTCCAGACCGCCGGCGCGGCGCTTGTCGAACAGCCCATGAACCGGATCGAGCAGTTTCTGGCGATCATCACCCATCCGAACATCGCCTACATCCTGATGATGCTGGGGACGCTGGGATTGATCTTTGAGTTTACGCATCCGGGGTTTGGCTTCCCCGGCATCGCCGGATTCATCTGTCTGATCCTGGGCCTGTATTCGTTCCAGGTCCTGCCGGTCAACTATGCCGCCGTGGTCCTGATGGTGGCGGGACTGGGATTGCTGGTCGCCGAGATCAAGATCGCCAGTTTCGGGCTGTTGGCCATTGGCGGCGCGCTGTGCCTGACGTTGGGCGGACTGATGCTGTTCCAGTCGCCCGACCCGGCGCTGCGCGTGTCGCTGTCGGTGGTCCTGCCGGCGGTGTTGACGCTGGTGGCGATCACGTTGTTCATCCTGCATCGGGCGTTCAAGGCCTTTTCGGTCCCGGTGGCGACGGGCAGCCAGGGGATGATCGGCGCGGTGGGCGAAGTGGAAACGGACCTCAATCCCGAGGGGATGGTTTTCGTCCATGGCGAAACCTGGCGCGCCCGCGCTCAACGCCCGCTGGCGCGCGGGACCCGCGTGCGTGTGACGAAGGTGGAAGGTCTGCTGGTTCACGTCGAAGAGCAGTAACGCATCACACTCTCACTCAAGGAGCCGTGCCATGCTGGAAACGATCGTCAGAAGCCTGGGGGTCTTCACCTTCCCCATCATGGTCATCATCTTCTGGTTGACCGCGTGCATCAAGATTCTGAACGAATATGAGCGGGGCGTCATCTTCCGCCTGGGCCGGTTGCTGCCGACGCCGCTGGGGCCGGGGCTGCGGTTCATCTTCTGGCCCATCGACCGGATGGTGCGCGTCAGCCTGCGGACCATCACGCAGGATGTGCCGCCACAGGACGTCATCACCAAGGACAACGTTTCAATCAAGGTCAATGCCGTCATCTATTTCCGCGTCATGGACCCCAACCGCGCGATTGTCGAGGTCGAGGACTATCTGTTCGCCACGTCGCAGATTTCGCAGACCTCGCTGCGCAGCGTCCTGGGCCAGGTCGAGCTGGATGAACTGTTGATCAAGCGCGAGGATCTCAATCACCAGCTGCAGAGCGTCATTGACCGCCAGACCGATCCGTGGGGGATCAAAGTTTCGGCGGTCGAGATCAAGCATGTCGATCTGCCCGACGAGATGCGCCGGGCCATTGCGCGCCAAGCCGAGGCGGAGCGCACCCGCCGCGCCAAGGTCATCGGCGCCGAGGGCGAGTTCCAGGCCGCCGAGAAGCTGGTGGACGCCGCCAAGATGATGGGCGATCACCCCATGGCGCTGCAGATGCGCTATCTGCAAACCCTGGCTGAAATCGCTTCGAGCGGAACCAACTCCACGACGATCTTCCCGATCCCGTTGGACTTGTTGAAGCCGTTCCTGAAAAAGGACTGACGCGGGCGATGACGAACCAGGGGCTGAGGCGCGCGGAGCGCGTTGCGGACGCGGCTCCGTTGCCCCGCCGGGCGATTTTCACGCTGTGCTGCGCGTCGATGTGCGTCATTTCGTTCACCGTCGCCGGGCCGGCCGTGTATGTGTCGGCCATCGCGCGCGAGTTGGACATGGGATACGCGCGGCAGGGCCTTTTCCTGAGCGCCCTGTTCTGGGGAGGAGCCGCGTCGGTGTTTCTCGCCGGCATTCTGGCCGACCGGCTGGGATTCCGGCCAATCCTGCTGTCGGGCGCGACTCTGATCGCAGCCGGCTTTCTGCTGCTGTCAGCCATCCGGTCGGAGTGGGAGGCCGTCGCCGCCGCAGGCCTCACCGGCGCGGGCGTGGGCATGCTGGACGGAGTCCTGACGCCGCTGGTGTGTGCCCTGTATCCGTCCGAGCGCACGCGCACGGCCAACCTGTTGCATGCGTTCTATCCGGCGGGCATCGTGTTGTCGATGCTGGGTCTGCTTGCCCTGATGGGAGGAGGATGGGGCTGGCGCGCCGGCTTCGTGGCGCTGGGGATGACGCCGCTGGTCCTGCTGGCGGGATACGCCGTCGTGCCGCTTCCGCGTCATTCCCATGAGGGCGAACGGCGGATGTCCTCTCTGCGCGTGGCCCGTCAGGGCGCGTTTCAGGTGTTTGCCGTCGCCATGTTCCTGGGGGCGGCGGCCGAGACGGCGCCGACGATGTGGGTGCCCAGCCTCGTCGAGAACGCCGGCGGAGGCCGTCCCCTGTTCGGCGCGCTGGGCATGCTGCTGTTCAGCGTGGCAATGCTGTTCGGGCGGGTGTCGGTGGTGGCCGTCGTCCGGCGCTTGGGCGCCCGGCGTCTGTTTGTCTTTGGCGGGGCGCTGTGTTGCGCCGGCTTCGTCATCTCGGCTATTCCCGCCGGGGCCCTGACCGGCATGGCTGCGCCGGCGGCGGAGGGGGCCGCACGCGGTCCGGCAGGCGCCGGCTCCCCTTGGCTGGAGGCGTTGCCGGCGATCCTCGGCCTGTGCGGCGTCGGATTTTCACTGGCCGGGTTCTGGCCCACCATCCTGGCCTGTGCGGGAGACCGTTTTCCGGAAGCCGGCGCTTCGATGTTCTCGCTGCTGACGGCGATCGGATGCGCCGGAGCGATCATGGGTCCCATCGTGGTGGGCGTCGTGGCCGAGCAGACGGGATTGCGCGGGGCGATGGGCGCGATGACGGTTCTGCCGCTGGCGTTGATGTGGCTGATGGGGCGCGCGCTGCGGGCGCCGGCAGCAGATTTCTAAAGTCGTCGTCCTCCTCGTCGTCGTTCTCATCCTCGCCGGTTTGAAGATTGTATAGGTCACGCAAATCGAGGACGACGACGAGGACGAGAACAATGAAGATCGGGACTCTGGAAACCGCCTGGAGGTCGCCGGCGCCCCCCGCCGATTTAGATTGACAAGCCGGCCCGGCCATGTGATACCTGTATCATTATCATGTATTGCGCCATCAAGCCTGGTCAGCGCGGGGCCACACGGCGCCATCCACCCAAACCAAAAAGGAGAACGTCATGCCGGGCAGAATCGTTCGAGCCACTTGGGGGAGCCTTTCGCGCGGCATCCGGAGGTGGATTCCCGGTCTTGCCGTCTGCGCCATGGCGGGCGCGCAGGGCGCGCCGACGGGCGTCAACCTTGAGTCAGTCCACCAGGGAAAAATCTGGGCGCCCAAACCGGTGGCCGGCGCGCCCACCGAAGCGGTCCACGCGCGCATCGTCGATTTCGGCAATGACTTCCTGCGCGGCGGAGACGGCGCGCCCCGCCACCACTTTCACTGCCACCGCTATGTTCTGGTCCAGGACAAGGAGACCGGACTGTGGGAGCCGGGTCCCAGCCCGGTGGTGGATGACACGTCGATGGACGTGGACGGCGACGGGAAAAGCGACGACGTCGTCGCGTATCATGAGTTCCGTCTCGACCGCCCCTTCAATCCCGTGGCGCCGTGGTATGACACGCTGGCGGGAACGCCACGCTGGTATGGCGGCCAGGCCATTTTTCAGGCCAACGCCAGTGACAGCGGCTTCAGCGAGGACGGCGTCAACCAGGACCACGACGGCCAGTTCGCCTGGCCGCGCGAGAACTGGGCCGTGTTCCATGAGACCTACGAAATCTACAGTCCCTATCGTCTCGCGGCCAACTGGCTGTGGCTCAAGCACGACTTCCTCAACGGCGGCGCCGAGGGCAAGGTGACTTTTGACGAACGCAGCCGCATCGCGCTGGTCCTCAAACGCTATTTCATGAACATTGACTCCGTGCGGTTTCTCGTGCGCGACGGCGATCAGTGCTATCTGTCTGAAGCGACATTCAAATATCAGGGAACCCATACGCTCAATCCCCTGAAGACAAAGTGGGCCCGATACGATCCCAAGGCGCCGCACGACATCTACTTCGAGGCGGACAAGGCGAAGTTCGAGCCCCATGAGTTCAAAGACGTGACGGGCGTCGGCGTTTACTGCTCGAAGGACCGCTTCCTGCCCGCCTACTTTGGATACAAATGGTATGCCTTCGAGTGCGACGCCACGGTCACGCGGCCCAGACAGCCCAGCCAGAACCTGGCGATGGCCGAGGTGGATGGCGGCGACGGCGTGGGCCGGTTCTACATCGGGACCACAGAGGTCGCCTATGACCTGTGGAAGACAATCTTCCGCCAGGCGCGCAGCAACAACTTCTGCCCCCCCAGCTTGGGATTCGGGTTCGAAAAGGATGGCGATTGCGGCTCGATGGACTATCCGGGGCCGGACGGCAAACTCGCGCCGCATTCCCTGCAAGAGCCCGCGACCGATTTCACCCTGCACGACGCGGCGGCCTGGCTCAACGCCCTGAGCGAACTCGAAAGCCGCACGCCGGTTTACTATGAAGACGCCGCCTTCAAGACGCCGCTGCACGAGGTCCGCAAATCGCCCGCTTTCCTGAAGAACTATCCGCTGCCGGCGCTTTATGTCAAATGGGACGCCGACGGCTACCGGCTGCCGACGCTGGCTGAATGGCAGGCGGCCGCCCGGGCCGACGGAGTCGGACGGCTTGACGATTCGGACGCGACCGCATGGACTGGGAAGAACAGCCGGGGCGTCACCCAGCCCGTCGGGACCAAAAAGGCGGGCCGGCTGGGATTGCACGACCTGATGGGCAACGTCTGGGAGATGGTCTGGACCTTCGGCGATTGTTATGATCCCGATGTGGCGGCGCCCCTGCTCGTCGTGGGGGGAGACTTCCTGTCGCCATCGGAACCGGAGAAACGGACGGCCAATCCTTACGGCGACCGCCCTTATTGGGGAAGCTACTGTATTGGCCTGCGCGTTGTGCGGCGTGAAGCGGGCGGCGCGGCGCCGGCCGACGCCAAGCCGGAAGCCGGTCTGCCCGTCTGGACCATCGCGAAAGATTTCGTCGCGATAGCCGGGAACGTTTCCACGCCCAAGATGAATCTGGACATGGTCGAGGCGCCCGGCGCCGGCATCGAGATCGCCAGATATGAGACGACCTTCGCGCTCTGGAAACAGGTCAATGACTGGGCCGCCGCCCACGGCTATCAGACCGACTATGATGGCGACATGGGCTCCATGGACTACTGGGGATTTGATCCCGCCAGCGGTCGCAGCGAGCCGGTTCCGACGCATGGCCCGGATGAGCCGGTGACGGACATCACGGCCTACGACATGGCGGTCTGGCTCAACGCCTTGAGCGAGATGATGGGGCGCAAGCCGGTCTATTACGCCGACGCGGAACTGACGAAAGTCTATAAGACCGCCGTGAAATACCGGCCGATTCAGTTCCATTTCCCCGAGGATTATCTGGCCGTCTATGGCGCGCCGGAGACGACGGGCACGCGATCGGTTGGCATGGGCGCGGGCGCTTCGGCTTCGCTGCCGGGAGTGTATGCCAATGACGCTGCCGAACGCGTTCTTCCCAGCCTGTATTGCGACGCGGACGCGGATGGCTATCGGCTGCCCACTCAGGATGAGTTTCTCAAGGTGGCGCTGCCGGACCGGCAGAAATATCCCTGGGGCGCCGATCCGCAGGGCGTTTTCGATTGCGCGTGGATGTTCGACTCGGCCAAAGGGACGACGCATCCAGTTGGGCAGAAGAAGCCCAACGCGCTGGGGCTGTTTGACCTGTTTGGCAACGTCAGCGAACTGAGCAATCCCGGCACGCAGGGGGAAAAGCGGCCCTACCGTCTCGGCGGTTCTTTCGTGGACCTGACGATCGGCGAAGCCGGCGGCAAGCGCAACAGCGACGCGCCTCCGCCGACGTGGCCTTATTGCGACACCGGCTTCCGGATCGCGCGGCAGAAGCCGTCGCGCCCCTCGGCGTGGGGCGGATTATTCGCTTCGACGGCCGTGGCTCAGGAACCGGCGCCACGGCAGCCCAAGGGACGCAAACAGCGCGGCGGGGACGCCGCGCCCCGGCAGCTGCAGATCGACGCCGCGCGGTTCGATCCGCTGCAAGGGCGCGTCCATCGCGCAAACCTGTTCCGCACGGGCGAGTTTCAGGCGGCCGGCGTTGCGCAGGCCCCCAAAATCAAGTGGGCATACAAGACGGACGGGCCCGTCAAGAGCAGCCCTGTGGTCGTCGATGGGATCGCATACGTCGGCAGTTACGATGGCCACGTCCATGCCGTGGACGCGGCCAGCGGAGCCGGACGCTGGAAGTTCAAGACCCAGGCGGCGGTGACCGGTTCGGCCGCCGTCGTGGACGGGGTGGTGTTTATTGCGGGCGAGGATGGGCACCTGTATGCCCTCGATGCGAAGAGCGGGGAACTGAAGTGGAAGACCAGGTGCGGCGCCCGCATGAGCGGTTCGCCGGCCGTGGCCTATGGGATCGTGTTCATGGTTCCGGGCGGCAAGGGCGGCGCCGAGACCGGCAGCATGACCGGCGCGCCAATCGTCGGCTTGGACGCAAAGACCGGCGAACGGGTCTGGGTGGCCGAGAGCCACGGCGGCGAGGGCTTTGACGCATTATGCATGGACGCGACGAACCTGTATGCGGGAATGGTGACGGGAGCGCAGTATTTCGTCGTGGACTTGCAGACCGGACGCAAGACGCGCACCCTTCTGACCGGCCACCAGAACCGCTCGTTTGTGAATCTGGTTCGCTGGGAAGACTACGTCATCGTCCCCGGCGCCATGAAAGGCAACCTGGCCGTGCGCAAGGCGACCGGCGCCGGCGAAGGCTGGACCGTGTCGTTCAGTGGTGAAGACGAGCTTGTCAACAACGGCGCCCTCTACGGATTCGAGATTCTGGCGGCGCCGGCGGCGGCGCAGGGCCGCGTGTTCTGCCCGAGCAACGACGGCGCCGTGCGCGCCTTCGACATCGCCAAGGGCGGATTGCTCTGGAAGTTCCAGACCAACGGCCCCGCCCAGTCCGCGCCCGCTGTCGCCGGCGCAACGGTCTATTTCGGCTCGTGGGACGGGCATCTCTACGCGGTGGACGTGAAGACCGGCCAACTGCGCTGGAAGATCGACCTGGGGAAGATGCCCC
>Ga0101944_10004509_pt1 | contig 17107 bp, 15 predicted proteins | sample DewCreD2012metaG_FD_75245 | JGI IMG/M metagenome (GOLD analysis project Ga0101944, IMG submission 75245) | Hot spring sediment bacterial and archeal communities from British Columbia, Canada, to study Microbial Dark Matter (Phase II) - Dewar... ...
TCCGGACACGCCCCTGATCATCGACCTGAGCGATCTGCCCCGCCCCCGTGCCCGCAGGCTCAAGTATCTGGGCCTGGTCCGCGACGGCAGCCAGGATGGACGATTGGTCAGCGGCTATTGGTGCCTGGAGATTTATGCCTGCTGGGGCAAGGGGCGTATCACCCCCTTGCTGCTGCATCCCTACGGCATGGATGATCCCACGGTCCGGAGCGAAAACGCCCAGATCCTGCGGCAGGTGGATCGGGTCATGCGGGCCACCGACGGCAAGGGAGTGCTGGTGATGGACATCGGCGCTGACCGGGACAGCCTTCTGATCCCCTGGATCGATGCCCACCGCAGGTTCGTCATTCGCCTGCGGGGCGACCGGCGGCTGTTGCTGGACAATGGCGTGCAACTGCCCGCCAGGCACCTGGCCGAGAGGCTCTTGCAGCAGGCCGCGGCCCAGGGCAGGCGGACGGCCTGGACGCGAGTCTACCTCCCCGAGCGTGTCGGGGAGCCGCTTTACCTGGTCTGTCGGGTCCTGCCCGGGCGGGACCACCCCCTGATGCTCCTGACGAGCCTGACCGTGGAGAACCTGGAGGCGGCCAACAAGACGCTGTGGTACTACCGCCGGAGGTGGGGATGCGAGGAATCGGCGCGTTTCCTGAAAAGCCGGCTGGGTCTGGAACGTTTCGCCCTGAGCACCTACGAGGCCTTCGCTCCCTTACTGTTTCTGGCCACGGTTGCGATGGGCCTGCTCACATGGCTGCAGATGCGTTTTGCATCCCTGGCCCGATGGCTGGCCCGGTCCCGACCCGGCCGCCGTGCGGTGAAGTTTCTCTACTACCGGCTGCTGGAATGGTGGGAGAGCCAGATTCTCCAGGCCCTGTCGAATCGAATCCCGCCATAGGCCGCGAAACGGGTAGTCGCGTCCAGGACGTGGCCATTGACGCCCTGGCCTGCGGGGTGCTCAGCGAGGAGGAGCGGGGCCTGGCCAACGGCATGATGTTTGCCGGCGCCTATAGCGGCAACGCAATCGGCGGCGCGGGCGTCCTCTGGCTCTCCACCCTGGTCGGCTTCAACGCCACCTTCGTATTTGTGGCCGCTTCCATCTTCGCCGTCACTGTTTTCGTCGTCCTGCCCTTGCGCGAACCAGGCTACGTCAACAGCAACGCCCACCTGCCCATCGCCTCCCAGGTCCGCGTCTATGCCACGGACGCCTTCCGCGCCTTCTTCGGCACCCGCGCCGCCATCGCCGGCCTGATCTTCGCCATCCTTCCCGCCGGCGCCTACTCGCTCACGCTGGCCATCGGCACGAACCTATCCGTGGAACTGGGGCTCACCGATGAGCGCATCGCCCTGCTGAGCCTCCTAAGCAGCGTCATCTCCGCCGGCGGCTGCGTGCTGGGAGGCTGGCTCTCCGACCGCGTGGGCCGCCGTTCCATGCTCGCCCTCTACATCGTGCTGATGTCCGTGCCCGTTGTCCTCATGGCCGCCGCCATGCAGCGGCACGGCTGGATCATGCCGCGCGATCCCAGGGCCGTCGAGAAAGCCGTCGCCCCCGCGTCCCTGGTCAGCGCCTTCTGGATCGCCAGTCTCACCTACTCCCTTTTCCAGGGCCTGATGTACGGCACGCGCACCGCCCTGTTCATGGATGTCTGCACCGCCAAGGTCGCCGCCACCCAGTTCACCGCCTACATGGCCCTGCTCAACTTCGTCATCTGGTACTCGTCCTCCTGGCAGGGTTGGGCCTCCGAACACTGGGGTTACCCCGTCACCCTCTCCATCGACGCCGCCTTTGGCCTGCTCTGCCTCGTCGTCCTCCCGTTCATGTCACGAAAACAAACGCCGTCAACCGAGGAGACCGCCCATGAAATGGCTGCTGTCTGAACTGCTCCAGATGATTCCCTGTTGCCCAACCGCAACGCCAGAGATCGCTGCACCAGCGCACCCGCCTTCAATCCCCAACTATGCCCGCAACAACCGCGGCGGCCGGGCCATCGTGTGGATGAAGGATCGCTGAAGCGTTATGATCTTCACGCAAAGGAGCACTTCATATGCGCATCGTTCTCCAACTCATGCTTGTGACATTTCTCCTCGCCCAGATCGTGTCCTGTGCGTCGAACGGAAACGCGCAGCCCACCGTCGGCACCGGCAAGACCTTCAAAGGCCCGGTCGGTCTTCAGCTTTACAGCCTGCGCGACATGATGAAGGAAAAGGGCCCGATCGCCACCCTCGACAAGACCAAGGCCTTTGGCTTCAAGTATGTCGAGCTGGCGGACCTGGGCGGCCTGTCCCCGGCTGACTTCAAGAAGGAACTTGACAAGCGCGGCATGGTTCCCGTCGGCCGGCACTATCCCTATGAACAGCTCCGCGACAACATCGCCGCCGTCATCGCGGATGCCAAGGCGCTTGGCCTGCCCTATGCCGGTTGCGCCTGGATACCCCACGATGGCCCCTTCACCGAGAAAACCGCCCGCGAAGCCGCCGACGTCTTCAACAAGGCAGGCGCGGCCCTGGCCAAGGAAGGCATCAAGTTCTACTACCACAACCACGGCTACGAATTCCAGCCCTACGGCAACGGCACGCTCTTCGACCTGCTGGCCGCCCAGACCGACCCCAAGAACGTCTATTTCCAGATGGATGTCGTCTGGACCATCCACCCCGGCCAGGACCCCGTCAAGCTGCTTGAGAAGTACCCCACCCGCTGGCTCACCGTCCACCTCAAGGACCTCAAGAAAGGCGTGAAGGGCGACCTCTCAGGCCACACCGATCTGACCAACAATGTGCCGCTCGGCACCGGCCAGGTCGACTGGCGCGCCTTTTTCAAGGCCTCCCAGAAGATCGGCGTGAAGTATTACATCATCGAGGATGAGGCGCCCACCGTGCTTGACCAGATCCCCCTCAGCCTCAAGTACCTCGAATCGCTGTAGTGATCGTCGATGCCAACCAATCGCATGGGCAGGCCGGTTGCGCCTGCCCATGCTTTTCTTGTGCAGATTGCACCCGCCGGCCCGCTACAGCGTCCATCCAGCGCGATACGGGGGATCAATGTGCTGGTTGGCTTCCGCGCTGTTGGTGAACTTCATCGCACCGCTGTCCCACTCGAGCTTCGTTCCGGGCATCTTCAGGGCGATCACCCCCAGCAGCGCGATTTCCGTCAGCCGCCCGCCATACTCGAAGTCCGATCCTGCCGCCCGGCCCTCGCGGATGGCCGCCGCAAAGTCCTGCTGGTGACTAACGCGCAGGCGCGGAATTCTCGGCTCCGGCTGCCGGTAGGCCTTCATCTTCTCTTCCGGGATGATGCGCACGCCACCGGCCCCGTGCGAACCGTACATGATCGCCCCCTTGTCGCCGTACACCACCGCCCCGATCGTCACCGGGTTGCGACCGGGCTCCAGCATCTCCGGCCGGGGCATCCTCTCCGTGCCGCTGTACCACACAAGCTTGATTTCCCCGCGCTTCTCCGTGGCGGGAAACTCATAGGTGATCACGTCGCCGAGGGGGAATGCGTCGCCCTGAGTCTTCGGATCATAATCCTTCGCCTGCGCCACAACGCTCCTTGGCGCACCCAGCTCCAGCGCCCAGAAAACCGGGTCCAGCACATGACACGTCCAATCCCCGATGGTGCCGTTCCCGAACGGCACCCAGCCCCGCCAGGATTCGTGCAGATACGCCGGATGATAAGGCCGATCCATCGCCGGCCCCAGCCAAAGGTTCCAGTCCAGCCCCGGCGGAACCGGGGGCCGCTGCCGGATCTCGCCAAGCCGCGCCAATCCCGAGTTCTGCACCTGGCAGCAGGCATGGATCGTGTGAACCTGCCCGATCGCCCCGTCCCAGATCCATTCGCAGAACCTGCGGATGCTCTCCGACGAGTGCCCCTGGTTCCCAAGCTGCGTAACCACCTTCCGCTCCCGCGCCACCTTCATCAGCGCCCGGACCTCCGCGATGTTGTGCGCCAGGGGCTTCTCGCAATACACGTGCTTGCCCCGCTTGATCGCGGCCATCGCCAGGACCGCATGGGTGTGGTCGGGAGTCGCCACGACCACCGCGTCGATGGACTTGTCCATCTGATCCAGCATCCGGCGGTAATCGACAAACTGCTGCGCGCCGGGGTACTTCTTCCGCCAGTCGAGTTCGCGCGTGGTATCGCAATCGCACAGCGCGACAATGTTCTCCCCCGCCAGTGAATCCACGTCCGTCCGCCCGGCCCACCCCAGACCGATCAGAGCCACGTTGAGCTTCTCGTTGGGCGAACGCTGGCCGCTCTGCGCCAGCACATGGCGCGGAACGATGCTGAACGCGGCGGCGGCAGACGCGGACCTGAGCAGGTTGCGGCGCGACAACTGACAACTGCGATGCATAAGTCCTCCAAGAATGGGTCAGAGCGGCAGACTATCCGACACCGGCAGGAAAGAAGACCGCCCCGCGCAAACGGGGCGGCATTCGGCTTGACTTGACCTGCGGCTCCGCTCCGTTGCAGACCGCCGGCCAAGAGAATACCGGCGACTTCTCAAATCAGCGGCTCCTTGCCAGGGATCGCCACCGGCGGCACCGGCCGCGGTCCAAAAACCAGTTCCTCGGGCTTGGGCGTCAGGTCGAGCTTCGAATTCAGCGCGGCCTGCCACGTCACCAGCTTGCCCGTGTATGCGGCCAGCCGGCCCATGATCGCCGTCAGCGTGCTCTCGGCGCCGCGCTTGGCCTCGTTGATCGGCTTGCCGGCGCGGATCGAATCCACCAGGTCCTTGTGCTCCTGCTCGTACGGGTTGATCTCCTCGTCGCCCGGATCGAACTTGTACGGCTTTTCACCGAAGATCTGGGCGGCCGCCAGCGCCCGCCCCTTGGTCCCCTGGAAGTGCTCCTGCACCCGCCCGTAGGTTCCGTCCACCTGTCGGCAGACGCTCAGCACGCGGGCTCCGTTGGGATACTCATAATCGATGGCAAAGTGATCGTAAATGTGACCGTATTCCGGCGCCACGCGCGACTGCCGTCCGCCCACGCCGATGGCAAACTTCGGCGTCGAACCGATCACCCAGTTGGCCACGTCATGCTGGTGCATGTGCTGTTCGACGATGTGGTCGCCGGCCAGCCAGACAAAGTACATCCAGTTGCGGAGCTGCCACTCCATGTCCGACCACTCCGGCTTGCGCTCCTTCACCCACGCCCCGCCCTGCGTCCAGTAAACCTGCCCGGCCACCACGTCGCCGATCGCCCCGTCATGAATCCGCTTGATGACTTCCAGGTACCCGGGCTGGTGCCGCCGCTGCGTCCCGATCACGAAGCCCAGGTTCCTGGCCTTCATCTGTTCCTCGGCCTTGAGGATCATGCGAACGCCGGTCGGACAGACCGCGATCGGCTTCTCGGCAAAAATGTGCTTGCCCTTCTGGACGGCGTACTCGATCATCATCGGGCGGAAGCCCGGGGGCGTCGCCAGGATCACGTAGTCGATGTCCGAGTCGATCACCTTCTTGTACGCATCCCACCCCACGAAACAATGGTCATCGGCGATATTGTACTTGTCCTTCGGACGCTTGCCGAATTCTTCCTTGGCCGCCGCGATCTGGTCCGGGAACACGTCGCCCAGCGCCACCAAGGTCACGTTCTTCGACGAGTTCACGCAGTCGGCGGCCGCGCCGCGACCTCGCCCGCCGCATCCCACCAGCCCCACCCGGATCTGGTCGCTGCTGGCCGCCCGAACCGCCGGCGTCCCGCAACTCGCGGCGATCATCGCCGCCGAAACCGCCGCCGAAGTGGTGATGAATTCCCGTCGCGTCACGGGCTGGGTGGAGTTCGCCTTGTTGTCCATAGCCTCAATCCTTTCCGATGACCGATTAGAGTGTAAGAACATCCTCCGCCGGGCGGACCCGGCCGGGGTCGGTATACATATCACGCGGTGCTCCGCATCACAACCCGCGTCCGCCCCTATATACAAGCGACCCGCCCGCCCGTGGATTGAACCCGACAAAGACCATCTCTGCCGCGAATCGCCCGCTCACATCCCCCAAAGCCACAATCCGGTTCATCAAGCGACGCGTTCGATGGTATAACCTCATTGTTGCAACATGACGCCCACGACGGGAGCAAACCATGCGACGACTGGCAACATGGACCGCGATTCTGGTCATCGGCCTCACCAACCTCGCCCGCGCCCAGCGCATTGACATCGTCCAGGAGATCGTCAACTCGGGCCAGTGGAAGCCGCTCTGGGACGGCAAGACCCTGGCCGGCTGGCATGCCATCGGCAAGGGCTCCTGGAGCATCGAGGATGGCGCCATCGTCGGCCGACACCCCGCCAGCGAGCCCGAATTCGGCCACCTGGTCACCGACGCCGCCTACCGCGACTTTGTCGTTCGTCTCCAGTACAAGGCCGTCCAAGGCAACAGCGGCCTCTACTTCCGCATCGAGGAAAAAGGGTTCAGCGGCGTCTCGGGCTTCCAGGCCGAAATAGACGCGATCAGCGATGCCGGCGGCCTCTACGAAACCAACGGCCGCACGTGGGTTGTGCAACCCGCTCCCGAGAACGTCAAGAAGTGGTTCAAGCCCCAGGACTGGAACGAGATGATCGTCGCCGCTCTGGGCCGCACAGTCACCGTCTATGTCAACGGCCACAAGAGCGCCGAAATCGTCAACGATCCGGGCCGCACCGAAGGCAAGCTTGCCCTGCAACTGCACGGCGGACAGGATCTTCACGTGCTGTTCAAGGACATCCAGATCATTGAACTCAACAGCCTCACCGGAGGCCCTGGAATGACCGGCTGGAAGCAACCCACCGGCGAGTGGACCATGGTGGGGCAAGTCGCTGTTGATCCCGCCAACGACCGGGCCCTGCTCGCCAAGAGCGGCGAGGGCGCAATCCTCAACGGGAGCAAGGGCCGCACCATCAATCTTTTCAGCGAACTTGAGCACGGCGATGTGGCCGCCCACATCGAGTTCATTCTGCCCAGGGGTTCCAATTCAGGCGTCTACTTCATGGGCCGCTACGAAATCCAGATCTACGACAGCTTCGGCGTGGAGAAGGACAAGTACCCGGGCATCGAGTGCGGCGGCATCTATCCCCGCTGGATCGACAACCGCGAGGTGGACGGGCATTCCCCCGTCGTCAACGCCAGCCTGCCGCCCGGACAATGGCAGACCTTTGACGTGATCTTCCGCTCGCCCCGTTTCGACGCCGCCGGCAGGAAAACGGAAAACGCGCGATTCGTGAAAGTCGTCCACAACGGCAAGCTGATCCATCGGGACATCGAACTGAAAGGCCCCACCCGCGCCGCGGCCTGGGAGGACGAAAAGGCGATGGGACCATTGATGCTCCAGGGCGACCATGGCCCGATCGCCTATCGCGGCATCTGCGTTACGCCCCTGAAGCCCACGCCTTAAATACGCGGTTATGATCACGATGTCAGGCTGGCGACAACAGGAAAGCAGTACGGGAAAAAAGCAACAGGCCACCGCCTATCGCACGGGCTGCGGTTGGAGTGCCTTGCGCACTTCCGTCAGAAGCTGCTCCACCTTGAACGGCTTGAACAGCACCGCCTGGAGGCCTTCCTGGCTGGCCCGCACGATCGAGTGCGTTGGATCGTAGCCAAAACCCGTCATGAGGATCACCGGCAGTCCGGCCTGGCAGCGGCGGGCGGCGGCGAAGACATCGTAGCCGGTCTTGTCGGGCATCTTGATGTCCGAGATGACCAGATCAAACTGCGCCCGCTCGATGTGAGCGATGGCCTCGCTGCCGCTGGTGGCGACCGTGACGGTGGCGTTGTACTTGCGAAGCACGTCGTAGAGCGTGCTGCGGATGTTCGCGTCATCGTCGGCAATCAGAATGTCCGCACCGGAAATCACGGGGTCTTCGGTGATCTTCACCTCGGCGGCGCCGAGAATCGTGTTGGGGCCCTCGGCAGCCTGGCGCAGACAGCTGCGCACCGCGTTGGTGTTGTCGATGATCTGCTGAAGCCGCTTGCGCAGATCGTCGTTGCCGATGTAGTCTTCCATCAGGCCCTTGGCATCGGAGATGATGTCGTTGAGCGGTCCGGCCGCCTCGGCGCAAACGTCGTCGGCAACCTTGTGGCTGGTGCTGGCCCGCTCGACAACCATCAGATCAAGAATATTCAGCGCCAGGGCAACATATCGCCCGAAAATCTCGGCGAACTGCCGGTCATCCTCGTTGAAGGCGGCCCGATGGCGCGACTCGATGTTGAAGATGCCGATCACTCGATCGTGCAGGCGGAGCGGAACGGTCAGCGAAGATCGCGCCTGATCCAGACCGAGAACATAGCGGGGATCGCGCTCAACGTCGGGGCAAATATAGGAGCGGCCGGTGGCGGCCACATAGCCGGAGATGCCGTTGTTCTCCGGCTGGGCGTAAAGTTCGACCTCCATTGCCTCCGGGGGCAGGCCCACCGCGATGACCAGTTCCAGCTTGTTGGTCTTGCGATCCAGCAGGCGGATGGCGAAATGGTCAAAGTGCATCAGGTCCCGCGTGAACTTGATGATCTTCTCCTCCAGAAGCTTCAGTCGCTGGGCCACGTTCAGCTTGGCGATGGTCTCAGCCTCGATGCGCACCAGCTCGCGGCCGGCGCCGTCAATGGCGTCAATCTTCTGCTGAAGGCGACGGGTGCTTGTGGCATCCCAGATGACGGCGACAACCTGGACCACCGTGCCGGCCGGGTTGACCACCGGGGAAGCAATCATCTCGAAGTACTGCGCATCGTCTATGTTCAGGGGATAACGCTTGGATCGGTTGGCGGGAGGGTTCTCGGGGGGCTGCTGCGAGTACTGCCTGGAAAAAAGGTCGAAAGCCTCCTGACAGGTTCGACGAATCTTCTCGTGTACCCGGGCGGGCCAGGCCTGCATCTTGCGATTCATCCAGTTGGCCCGGCCTTCGCGATCCACAATCGCAACGCCTTCGCCCAGGGTGTTGAGAATGAGACTTGCCTGCTGGGAAATCAGGGCCCGCTCAAGGGGAAGAAAATCGGCGGCGTCGGAGAAGATCGCGTCAAAACGCTCACGACGAAGCAGGTCGATCGCCTCGTCAATGCTCGAGATTTCGTGAACGGAACCCCTGGCTTTCAAGCTCTCTACGACCACCCCGCTACGACCCGACTGACTGGATAGGACCAGGATCTTGATCTGCTCATCGGCCACTGGCTTTTCCCATTCTGCGAACGGGTTGGAATGGCATCGGCAAGCGGGCGAACCCAGTTGCCACATCAGAAGCCCATTCAAAACCTATCGCATCTTATATTCTGAAATATCATACGGTCAACACCAAAAGCACCGTTGACCCGTTGATAGTTCTACGACCGGAAGGCATGCAGCGTTCAACCGTGCAGGTGAGATCGCACCCCTTGGTCCAATAAGGACTTAAAGACTTGCTGGGCCACGACCTCCGGTGCGTCGGCCGAACCACGGCCTTGCGCGTAAAGCACCGGCGGTTGTCCGCCTCGCCTGCCGATGGCAGCGCGCAACTCAAGTTCGTTTCCAAGGATAGAAGCGAAGGCGGCGATCGGCGAATGGCAGTCGCCCTCCAGCAGCAGGACCAGCTCCCGCTCCGCTCGAACACAAGCCGCCGTGGTCGGATCGTGCATTGCACCCAATATGCTGCGGGTACGATCATCAGCCCGACGGCATTGCAGACAAAGCGCGCCCTGACCGGCAGAGGGAACAAAGCGGTGCGCCTCCAGTGGCTGCATGATCGTCGAATCATAGAGTGCTGCCCGCTTGAGTCCGGCCACCGCAAGCACCACGGCGGCGTAGTCGCCGGCTCTAAGCTTGCGGAGTCGGGTATCAATGTTGCCCCGGATGCCCTCAATCTCCAAATCCGGGCGGATTACGAGGAGTTGACAACGCCGACGGAGAGAGCCGGTCCCGACCTTCGCACCCCGCGGCAGATTGTCAAGACCTGCGGCGTCGGGCGAGATCAGCACATCGCGCGGATCTTCCCGTTTGGGGATGGCGGCGACCACAAGGTCCTCCTGGGCAACCAACGGCATGGTCACGGGCACATCCTTGAAGCTGTGGACGGCAAAGTCGATCTGTTCGTCGAGCAGAGCGCGTTCCAACTCCTTGGTAAACAGACCCTTGCCACCGAACTCGTGCAGAGGACGGTCGGTGATCTGATCACCCGATGTCTTGACGATGTGCACCTCGATTCGCAGCCCGGGATGCAGTCGCTCAAGTGCGTCGGCCACCTGTTGGCTCTGAACCCGGGCCAACAAGGAGCCGCGCGTGCCCATTCGGAGGGTGGTCGTTGGGGCATTGGCCATGCGTTTGATTCCCGTGAATCGGGAATCTAGTTTAGGGGCACGGACAGGACAAGGGAAGGAGACTGAGCCATGGTCGGGCGCGTGTTCGTCACCGGGGGCACCGGGTTCGTGGGATCGTCGGTCATCGAAACGCTGCTGGCACGGGGTTATGAGATTGCAGCATTGGTGCATCGAAGAGGGGTCGGGCGAGATGACGTTCGCGTGCACCAGGTGAAGGGGGAATTGTTCGATGTCCAGGCACTGACCAGGGGGATGGAGGGATGCAGGGCGGTCATCCACCTGGTTGGCATCATCCGCGAGAAGCCCAAGCTCGGGGCGACTTTTGAGCGGATGCATGTGGAAGCGACGCAATGCATCCTGAATGCCGCCGGAAACGCAGGGGTGAAACGGCTGGTCCACATGTCGGCGCTGGGAACACGAGCCAACGCGATCAGCCAGTATCACAGGACCAAGTGGGCGGCGGAAGAACTTGTAAGAGCAAGCGGGTTGGACTGGACCATCATCCGACCATCGCTGATTCACGGGCCCGGCGGCGAATTCATGCAGATGGAAGCCCGATGGGCCAGGGGCACGGCACCGCCATACCTGTTCATGCCGTACTTTGGAAAGGGTCTGTTTGGAACTGGCGGGTCGGGCAGACTCCAGCCGGTTTATGTGGGCGATGTGGCGCGAGCATTTGCAGATGCGATAGAAAGACCGCAGACGGTGGGAAAAGTATACGAGCTGGGTGGAGCGCAGGTTGTGACCTGGCCGGAACTTCACCGAATCTGCGCCGAGGTGATCGTGGGCAGAAGGCGTTGGGTGGCGGCAATCCCGACGTGGAAAGCCAGGCTCTGGCTGGCGGTTGTGCCGAACTCGCTGCTGCCGTTCAACCAGGACCAGGTGGTGATGAGCCAGGAAGATAATACGTGTGATCTGGCGGCGTTCGTCAGGGACTTCGGCTGGGAGCCGGCGGGGTTTGAGGAAAGCCTCCAGGCCTATGCGATGAAAAACGCTCTCTGAGACTCGCGGCGAGAATCAGCCGGTCGCGTCGCGCAGGGTCTGGATGGCGGCCGCGACATCAGCCAGACGGTGGTGGCCGGCTTCCCGCTCGATGACCAGTGGCCCGGTGTAATTGACGGAATGCAGTGCGGTCAGAAACCGTGCCGGTCCAACTTCACCTTCACCGAAGGGGACTTCTTCGCCCCAGAGGGTTCCGGGTTTATCCGACAGCGTTGCATCCTTGACATGCACGTGGCGGATGTGCCGGCCGAGAACCTCGATGGCATCAATGGGATCGCCGGCGCCGTACAGGATCATATTGGCCGGATCGAAGTTGACGCCGACGTTGCGGCAGGCCAGGTCATTGAGAAACTGGAGCAGTTCCGAGGCGCGTTCCTGTCCGGTTTCCATGAGCAGATCCAGGCCGCGGTCCGCGAGGATCTGGGCGATTTCGCGGATGCGGGTGATGCAGGAGGCATAGTTGGCGTGGTTGGAGGCGGGAATGAAACCAACATGGGTGGAGAGGAACTTGACGCCGAGCTGTTGTGTGAGCCTGGCGGCGGCAACGGTGATATCCCGGCGGTCGATGTAATGCTTGTCGCAGACGTATCCGCCCGTCTCGTGAATCGTCGCAATGGTGGAATAGTCCTCTCCCGGAAAGCTGAGCATCGTGGCGGTCAGAGACAGGCCGGAGTCTCGTAGGACGGAGAGTTCGTCGTACTGTCGGCCGCTGTCCATCGCAAGCAGCGGGGCGAGAGCAAGTTGAATATGAGAAAGACCCAAATGCCTGACCTGGGGAATCAGGTCGGCCATGTCCTTGGGTTGAAGGGACCAGCTGCAGACCCCGATGTCGTGTCCAGCGATTTTCATGAATGGCGTTTTACGCGCGAAAAGGGCATCCTGGCAAGTCGCGATTGTGACGTTCTACAGCCCCGCCGACCGCATGGCCTCGCCGGGCGGGACGTTTTCATGCAACACCCGGGCCATGGCCTGCACAATCCGCGTGACGTTGGCAAACCCCCAGACATTTCGCCCGACGGTCATGCCGCGCGCACCGGCCGCCACGACGCCGGCCGCCATCGCCAGCGCATCCGCAACGGTTTCGGCCTTGGGCCCACCGGCGGCCACAACGGGCACGGGCACCTTCTCAATCGCCTGGCGATAACTGACGGGGTCGCCGGTGTAGGGAACCTTGATCAGATCAACACCGACCTCCATGGCACATCGCACGGCCCAGGCAACATCCTCCGCCGCATGGGAGATGTTGGCCGAACCATCGGCGGCCAATCTGCGGGGATAGATGTGCAACACCAGGGGTATCTCAAGTTCATGGCACTGCCGCAGCACCTGTGAGACACGGGCCAGGTGTCGCACCTCGGTCTGACCGCGAACGAAGGCAACGGTGGCATACGCGTCGGCGCCCATTCGGGCCGCGTCTTCCGGCGTCGCCATCAGGTCGTCCACGGCTTCGTCAATGCGGCCCAGGTAACTCTGAAGGATGAATGGCACGCGACCGGCGAATTCCCTCCAGCAGTGAAGTGCGACACCCTTCTGCATGGTCAGGGCGTCCGGGCCGCCCGCGACAATCTCGCCGAGGGTCCTTGGCATGTCGGCCAGGCCGGCCGGCATCTGACTCTGGTAGTTGAAAAAATGGTCAACGGCGACGGAGCAAAGCCGCCGCGACGGGTGCGCGAACAACCGATTCATGCGAACGGTCAGTCCAAGTCCCATTGCGAAATCTCCAGTGGCGGAGAATGTAGCGTCGGCGGGAGAGCCTCACAAGGTGGACAGGATCAGGACCATCCCGTACGCTCAAAAACATGTCCTCCGCACTTCGCATCATGCTGATCGGCGCCCATCCGGACGACTGCGAATACCGATGCGGCGGCGTGGCGGCACTGTGGGCACAACGCGGCCACCGCGTGAGCCTTGTCTCGGTCACAAACGGCCAGTCGGGGCATCACGAGCAGGGAGGATCGATTCTTGCGCAGCGTCGCATCGCGGAGGCAAGGGCGGCGGCCGAGGTGATCGGCGCCGAGAGTCTTGTGCTGCCGATTCCCGATGGTCAGCTCGAACCAACGCTGGTCAATCGGCTCATGCTCATCCGCGTGATTCGCCGGTTCCAGGCCGACCTGATCATCACCAACCGCCCCAACGACTATCACCCCGACCACCGTTACACCTCGCAACTCGTGCAGGATTCAGCCTTCCTGCTGACCGTGCCGCACATCGCGCCGGAGGTTCCGGCTCTGCGCGACAATCCGGTGGTGCTGTACTGGTCAGACCCGTTCCAAAAACCGATTCCCTTTGACCCGCAGATTGCGATTGATATCGACGGCGTGCTGGAGAAGAAGGTCCTGATGCTCCACCGGCACACAAGCCAGATGTACGAGTGGCTGCCCTGGCTGGATCATGCGCTGGACCGCGTCCCGGCGGACGATTCGGCCAGGCGGCAGTGGCTGGCGGCGACATTCCTGGCCAGGGAGAGACCGTCGGTGGCGGAGCGGTTTCGCGGGCTGTTGGTTGAGCGGTACGGCCAGACGCGAGGCGCCGACATCCAGAACGCGGAGGCGTTCGAGGTGTGCGAATATGGCGCGCCGCTGGACGAGGCCGGAAAAGAGCGGTTCTTCGGGGGCCTGTGAGCAAGGCGAATCGTCGGCAAGCGGTGACGCCATCCTTTGTTTTGCGCACCCTGCGAGGAATCGCGGCCGGCCGTCGCCGTTGCCGATACGGCTGGTTTGTGGCAATCTGATGCCATGACGCAGGCAATTCCATCGGTATCCATGATTCGCAGGGGTCCCGTCGTCGTGATCGGATCGATCAACATGGACCTGGTCTGTCGCGTGGCCCACATGCCCGTGCCGGGAGAGACAATCCTGGGAAGCGACCTGGTTACGATTCCAGGGGGGAAGGGAGCAAACCAGGCCGTTGGCGCGGCGAAACTGGGAGGGGATGTTCATTTCATCGGCCGCGTGGGCGATGATGACTTCGGCCAGCGGCTGCTCAATGGGCTGAGGAATCACCGGGTCAATACGGAGCACGTGACGGTGACGGAGGGGGTTTCGTCGGGGTGCGCGATGATCCTGGTGGACAAAAAGGGCGAGAACTCGATCGTCGTGGCGCCGGGCGCCAACCACAAGCTGACGCCGGCCGACCTGGACGCGGCGCAGGACCTGATCGGCAGCGCATCGGTGGTGGTGTTTCAGCTTGAGATCCCGCTGGAGACGGTGCGGCATGCCGTGAACCTTTGCAGGAAACTGGGAGCGTACACGATTCTTGATCCAGCGCCGGCACCCGAGCGGAAGCTGCCGCGCGATCTGTATTCGGTGGACATTCTCACGCCCAACCAGAGCGAGGCGGAGGGGTTGTTGCGCGTCGGCGCAATGGGCCGGCTGAAACGCGACAAGCGTTCCGACGCCAAGCAGATTGGGGCGGATCTGCTTGCGCGTGGGCCGGGTGCCGTGGTGCTGAAACTGGGCTCAAAGGGCGCACTGATCCAGGATCGGGGCGGGTACATCCATCATGTCAAGGGTTTCAAGGTGAAGGTGGTGGACACAACGGCCGCGGGAGACGCTTTCACCGGGGCAATGGCGGTGGCGCTGGCTGAAGGACGGAACATGCCGGATGCGGTCAGATTCGCCAACGCCGCCGGGGCATTGTGCTGTCAGTCGTTCGGCGCGCAACCGGCGCTGCCCACGCGCGATGCCGTGGTGAAACTCCTGACCGGCCGCAACTGAAGAACCTATCTGGACCTGGTCGTCTGCCTCAGGCGTGTTTCCCTCGCCGCGTCCCGTCGCTGCTGCCGCCGGGTGGCCTGGCGCAGCACCCGCCTTTCCCACCAGGTCAGAGAGCCCATACCCTTCTCGTGAACCTTGGAGAGAATCGCGTCGACCCTGGCCTGCTCCCGGCGTTCCCGCTCGGCTTCCCGCGCAATCTGCCGGGCACGCCGGCGAGCCCACCACCCGCCCCCACGGCCTCGGCCCGTCGCGCCGGCCAACGATGCCTCAACCGCCAGTTGAGCCGGGCCCTCGGCCACAAGCTGCTGCCGCCGCATGTAGGCGCTGGTCAGCAGCAATCCCCAGAAGACCAACCCGAAGAGACTGAATGATACCAGCGACAAGACCATCATCGGTCCCGCGATCACCATGCCAATGATGCAGGTGACGTTGACGGCGCGATACAGCCCGGCAAACGGCCACAGCACCGCCTGAAGCAAGTAGCCGCCGTCAAACCAGTAGAACGGCAGCAGGTTGGTCATGAAAATGCCCAGATTCATCCCCATGAACAGCCCCAGCAGGCGAATGATCCCCGACGCGCCGTCCATCGGGCGGCCGACGCGCCCGCTCAGCGCCTCCAGCGGCCCGACAAACGGGATGCTCACCTGCCCGCCCAGAAACGCGATTCCCCCTGCGCACAGCCCCGCCAGCAGCAGGTTCGTCGCCATGCCCGCGCCATGGGCAATGAATGTCGCTCCCGGCCGAAGCGGCGCGTTGGGAGGGACCATGCCACCGGCCGGCCAAAGCACAAATTCGTCGTGCGATCCCCCCACCCAATGTGCCGCCAACCGGTGCCCCAGTTCATGAAGCAGCAGGGCTGCCAGCAGCAGCAACAGCGTCATCCCCAGCAGGCCCCATTGGCCGGCCTGTATATAGGGGCTGGCCAGAAAGACAATCGAAACCAGCAGCCAGAAGTGAAGGCGAACGCGCACCGGCCCCCACGAGCCGAAAGGCATGGAGTACCCCAGGAGGGCGGACGTTCGGCCAAACAAGTCTCCGCCGCCGGCCCAGCCGCCATCGCCACCTCGTCCGTAATCGCGATCGGAATAGGCCACGGGAACACCCTATCCGCCCTATCCCCGCGCGGTCAACCCGCGGAAACTGTCAGGCGCCGCGCCGGAAGGCGCATTGATCCGGGTCTACCCAAGCAATTCCAGAGCGAAGTGGTGTGCGGTGATCCGCATCCGCTTTAGCAGGTAGAAGCGATGAGCGTCGAACCGCTGCACACCCGAGTCCAGATGCAACTCCTGGCAGCCTTCGTACCGTGCCAGGTCGATCAGCCACTCCAGCAACCGCGCCCCGTGCCCCCGCGATCGTTGCGCCGCATCCGTCACCAGATCGTCAACGTAGAGAAATCGACCCCAGGCGAGATTCTCCATGACTCTGAAGCCCGCCACGGCCACCACCTGTCCCGCATCCTCCAGGCAGGCCAGACGGAATCCCTGCTGCTGCTGCCGCCGAATTCGAGGCAGGAACGATTCGACATCCAGATGAGGGCGGAGTTGAGCCAGAACCGGAAAGCACGCCGCAATCTGCTCGTCGGACTCGGCCAGTTGGATTCTCATGAATCGGGCGAGCAGATTACCGGAGGGCGGGCCAAAAGCCAACACGGTCGGAAACCGACTCAGGCTTTGTGACAGTTTCGCCGCCCGGTGGAAGATCGCATGGCAATGCTGAGGATCTTCTCCGTGTCCGCCCCTCGGGAAGTTCGGGCACGGGCGAGACGTCCGTACCACGGGATCCGCCCGCGCGATTCCGGACGGCCTGATGAAAAAAGCGAACCCTCCTGCCGACGCAAGAGGGTCTTCAAGTGGGTAGGGCCGGAATCGAACCGGCGACACATGGATTTTCAGTCCATTGCTCTACCAGCTGAGCTACCTACCCCGACATCAAGGCCGAATAGTATGTGCATTGGATGCGCGCCGGTCAAGTCTCCTTCACAAATGGCGCGACTACCCGTTTCGCGGCCTATGGCGGGATTCGATTCGACAGGGCCTGGAGAATCTGGCTCTCCCACCATTCCAGCAATGCAATCGGGAAGCGGAGGGGGCTGGCCGCCTCCAGGTTCTCCACGGTCAGGCTCGTCAGGAGCATCAGGGGGTGGTCCCGCCC
>Ga0101944_10004510_pt1 | contig 17106 bp, 6 predicted proteins | sample DewCreD2012metaG_FD_75245 | JGI IMG/M metagenome (GOLD analysis project Ga0101944, IMG submission 75245) | Hot spring sediment bacterial and archeal communities from British Columbia, Canada, to study Microbial Dark Matter (Phase II) - Dewar... ...
AGTTCATGACCCCTGTCATCCTGGTGAAAGCTGCAAAAGAAAGTCTCCAATGTAAAATAAACTGTACCGTTAAAATCTCTGCGGAGGCGGGAATCCAGTCTTTAGGCGGATTTCCGTACTCCCGCACCCTCGGGAGTGACGATCTGGTCGTCTCTGTCGTAAGACGCCTTGATTCTATCTACTGTATTCTGTCTACTGTCTTCTGTATTCTTTCTTCACGGCCTCGGATGATACTTCTCATGGATCTGTTTAAGTCGCTCCCTCGTGACATGGGTGTAGATCTGTGTCGTCGAGATATCTGCGTGGCCGAGCATGATCTGCACGGACCTCAAGTCCGCACCATGTTCGAGCAGGTGGCTTGCAAAGGAGTGCCGCAGGGAGTGAGGGGAGATCTCTTTTCTGATCCCTGCCTGCAGGGCGCACCGCTTGATGATCTTCCAGAAGGCCTGCCGGCTCATGGGCTTTGCCCGCGACGTCACGAAAAGATGGGACGAGCTCCTCTTCTTCAGAAGGCTTGGGCGGCTGTGCAGGAGATATTCTTTGATGGACTGCTGTGCTATTGATCCCATCGGGACCATCCGCTCCTTTGATCCCTTGCCGATCGTCCTCACCCAGCCTGCTTCGAGATTGATGTTGGCGACCTTCAGCCCCACAAGCTCCGAGACCCTCAGGCCAGAGGCGTAAAGCAGCTCCAGCATAGCCCGGTCCCTAAGTCCGCGGCTGGTCGAAGCATCCGGCGCGGCCAGAAGCCGTTCCACTTCCTCACCACTTAGAACACCGGGCAGTCTCCTCGGAAGTTTAGGATTGCTGATGAGCCTTGCGGGGTTTGTTTTAATTTTCCCATCGGAAACGAGAAAGCGGTAGAAGACTTTGAGGCTGGATAGGTTTCTTGCAATGCTTCGGATGGAGAGAGAGCCCGCAAGGGAAGAAACGTAGTCCATGATATTGATTTGGGATGCTTGCATGGGAGAGACCTTGGCTTTATCGAGAAAGTCAAAATACCTTGCAAGGTCTCTGCTGTAGGATTCGATCGTGTTCTTGGCGAGTCCTTTTTCAACCCTCAGATGGTGGATGAACTGATCGGCAAGGTGATTTGCGTGGTTCGGGCTCCCTTTTTCCATCATGGGTCCGCTCGCCTCTGTCGTTTCCTGAAAGGAGGCATAAGGTACAGGGCCCGCCATGTGCACGGCGGGTAAATGCAAGGGACAAGGCTAATCGGAGAAGTCATAGAGGTGATCATCCCTAGTGAGAACCCGGGCCCTGTTTTTTTCAATGAGCACCATCTCTTCGAGCCTGACCCCACCCAGCCCGGGGATGTAAATCCCAGGCTCGTCCGTCACGACCATCCCCTCCTTGAGCTCCACGGGTTTTTCCGGACCAAGACGCGGACTTTCATGGGTTGCCAGACCCACTCCGTGTCCGAGGGAATGGCCGAAGTAATCGCCGAACCCTGCATCCCGAATGATTTGCCGCGCCGTGGAGTCCGGGACCGTGCTCTTGACGCCGGGTTTGATCTTCTCCAGCGCTGCCAGCTGTGCCTTTCGAACGGTGGCGTAAATCTTTCTGAATTTTGGCGTCGCACCGTCCAGAAAGATGGTTCTCGTCATGTCGCAACAATACCCGTCAATCTTGACGCCCACATCAAAGGTGATGGGTTCCTTCTTCCGGATCTTGCGACCCGTCGGCACGGCATGGGGAAGGGCGCTGTTGGGGCCTGAAGCGACAATGGAAGGGAACGCGAGCCCGTCCGCCCCCCCCTCTCGGGCAAGGCCCTCGATCTCCCATGCAACCTCCTTTTCCGTCTTCCCCGGTTTGAGTTTGTCGATCACTTCGGTGAGGATTTCCGCCATGAGATCCGAAGCGGCGGACATTGACCGGATTTCGTTTTGATCTTTGACCTCCCGCATCCCCTCCACAAGACCCTTGACCGGCGCCAGGCGAACAGGCGGGGAGAGTTTTCGGAACTTCTTGGCCAGCTCGCGGTGAACGCCCCAGGTCAAATGGTTTTCGTCAAAGCCGAGAACTCTGGTGCCGAGCTTGGAAACAATTTCAGGAAAGTTTTCCGTAAAGCCTTTCTTGAGAGTGATCACCTCGAAATCAACCGCTTCATTTTTCGCCTCGGTCGTGTAGCGGGAGTCGGTCACAAGGAGGAGCTTGTCTTTGCTGATGAGAAGCGAACCCGAGGACTCCGTGAGCTGCCCGTCCGTGGCTTTGAATCCTGAAAGGTACCTCCTGTTTTCAGGCTGGAGCACCCAGAGTGTGTCGAAAGGAAGGTGCTCCATTTTTTCCCGAAGCAGCAGGATGCGCTGCTGAAAAGCGGATTTCTTCTTCACTCTTCTTAAATCTCCTACAAGAGAGTTTACGCAAAAAGTATATTCCCGTGGACATTACCAGAGAGGCCGGGATTTTGCAATTTTGACTCTTCCTCGCCAGGAAGCCTTGGGGGGCATCAGCGTGGGGATAGCCCTTTGCCCTAGGTTTTGTCTTGATAGGCAGATTTTTCAGCGAGAGCCGGCAATCACTTGCAGGAGATAGAGCGCCTCCTCGATGCCGATTCTCCGGTCGCCGTTCACGTCGAGGCCGGGCGCGTGTGTAGGCGGGCACACGGGCTGGGCAAGACCGGCCAGGATCTGGAAAGCCAGAATAGCGTCGGGCAGGGAGATTTGGTGATCAAAGGTGAGATCTGTGGTGACTGTGTTCGTGCTGCAAAGAGCGGCAAGTGCGTTGATCTTCCCTTCCGAACCGATTTTCCCATCCGCGGAAGGAACCGGCTCCGCCGTGCTCATGATGGCGGATTTTACGGTGCCGCAGTTCATCTGCGGATTCTTGGATAGGATCAATCCCGCAGTCCCGGAAACAAAGGCTGCGGACATGGAAGTACCGTCTTTTATCCCGTAGGTGGAGGGCATCGCCGACTTAATGCTCACGCCGGGTGCCATGATGTCCACAGACAATGGGCCGTAGTTGGAAAAGGAAGCAAGAGAATTGGTCTGATTGCTTGCGGCCACGGCCATGATGTTACTAAAGGTGTAAGAAGCAGGATAATTCTCCAAGCCTTGTGTATCGATATTCCTGGCGCTATTTCCTGCTGCGCACACCGTGAGGATACCCGCTGTCTGCAGTTCAGCGAACGCATCGGATTCAATCTGAGAAAAGGCTTCCCCGCCAAAGCTGCAGTTGATGATCCTGGCTCCATGACCTGCGGCATATTGGAGGGCATTAATCACCGCCAAATCGTCCATCTCCTCTGCGCCGTCAGCCTGAACCTTCAGCACCATGAGCTTGGCAGTCCAGCAGACTCCGGTGACGCCCTCCAGATTGTTGCCCCTGGCTCCGATGATCCCGGCCACGTGGGTGCCGTGACCGTAAACGTCAAGCGGGTAGGCATCGCCATCCGCGAAATCCCACCCGTACAGGTCGTCGATGAAGCCGTTTCCATCGTCATCAACCCCAGGCGTTCCGTTCTGCTCAACCGTGTTTGTCCAGATGTTCTCCGAAAGATCCGGGTGAAGATAATCCACTCCTGTGTCAACAACCGCGATGACGACCTCGGGACACTCCTGCGCAAAGTCCCAGGCCTTGGGAAGAGATATGCTTTGAAGGGCCCACTGGTCCGCGACATAGGGGTCGTTAGGGATCTTGTTCGGGTAACGGAGGGCATGGCGTTCGACAAGCTCGACGAGAGGGGAGGCAGCATAGTGCTTGATGGCTTCCTCTTCGGTCACGCCTTCTTTTAGTTTCACACGATGGAGTCTGAGTCGCTCGTTCTTATGGACGTTCTTGTTGCCTTGAGCGCGATGGAGGCTCTCAATTTGTTCCTGGGTGGTTCCTTTCTTGAATCGGACGAGGAGTTCGCCGGGCTTGTAAAGTAGCCTACCTCTTCTGTCACGGGACTTCTCAATGCTGCCTTGGCGCGCGGGCGCCTCGGGTGTTGGAGGATTTTGGGCAAAGCCTGAAGATGCTGTTGAGACAAGCAGAAATGAAAAGACCAATGGGACGGTGCGCCTCACAGCGTGAGAGGTGAATCGAGCGATCCGGCTCAGGGACCACAACCTGTGACGGCATGTTCGAGGCATGTTCTTAACGCTCTGAACAGCTTTCCTACATGACAAGGCACATAATAATCAAAGCAAGAAACATGCCTCTTCTTAACGGCAAGCAGAAGGAAAAGTCAATCCAATCAGAAAACCCTTATCTCACTCCCGCTCCCTAAGGGTCGCTAAAGTCACAGAGTTCGCGGAGGAAAGGTTTCTATTTTTCTTGATAAGAAACACGCAAGAAGTCTCTGAGGTCTCAGCGTCCTCCTTGGCCCGCCGAAGCTTCTTTGCGTAGGCGGCTGTGTGACATATGGCTTTTCTTTTGTATGTAATTCCTTTCCACTTAGTGGAAAAACTTTTCCCACAGGTGTGGTAACCAATTTCACACTCAATGAGTCGCGAGAGGGCACCCCAATAACCCTATGAAATGTCGATCTAAGTTTACAGGATTAGAAGACCAAAAAAACCGGCATTCCACTTGCAACTAAAAGGTTGTTTTGAAGTTAGCTCTAATTGCATGATCTCTCAAGGAGGCCAGGGAGGGGAAAATTTTGCTCTGCAAGCGCTGCGAGAGAAAAATGGCAACTCCTTCGTTGACATTGACGCTGTCTTATGGCACCCTTAACGCCCTGAAATTTTGACACTTAAGGAGTAAACCTTCCAACCTTTTGTTCTCACCTTTTCCGGTTTTCATGGAGGGCATCCAAGTGAAAAAGATGTTCTCTCCCTGCGAGGAATAAAAGCCGGATTACCATGATGTCGATTTGAGACATGGCAATCCGGCTTTTCTGCTTGTGCTCTTCAATGCATTCGGAGGCGATACCGCGCGCGATAGAAGCTAACTGAGATTTAATAGTTGCAGATTGGCGTCCCCGTTCGCCCTGAGGTTTACCCGCCTACGGCGGCGCCAGAGGCGACCAGGGTATCGAAGGGTGAACCGAAGCCGTTTCTTGGTTGCCCAATATGTCGAAACCCTGTTTCAACATGTAAGAATCCTTTGCTCCTGGTGTCTAGATAAAGCAAGGAGACTTATCCGATTAACCTCTGCTGTCGGTAACTGACTAAACCCGTCCCCTTTTAAGGAGGGTGTTCCATGAAGTTGCTCCAGCGTCTATCGCCCTGGCTGAATCCCTCGAAGTCAAAGTGCAAACCCACTTCACTGAAGAGCCCCGGCACCTTGACTCCTCGAAAAGCACGCCACAATAGATCCTGCCTTATTGGCTTTCTTATTCTTCTGCCCTTTCTTTTTTTTCCCGCCCTGACCCTGGGCCAGACTCCGGTGAGTGGAAGCATTACGACCGACACCACATGGACCGCCGCCAACTCCCCCTATGTTGCCACGCAAATCACGGTGAACTCCGGAGTGACGCTGACGATAGAGCCGGGGGTGGTGGTGAAGTTTCAGTCGACCGGCTCCTATCTCAAGGTGAACGGGACGCTGCGTGCGGAGGGGACGGAGGCATCTCCGGTTGTGTTTACGTCGTTTAAGGATGACAGCTATGGGGGGGACACGAACAATGACGGGAGCGCCACAGCACCGGCCGTCCAGGATTGGGAAGGGATTTATCTGTATGCGACGGCGGGGCAGAGCGTGATGCGATACTGTGTGGTCAAGTATGCGGGATACTACTACCAAAGCAATGATTCGAGGTCTAGAGCGGGCATCTATATCGAGGGGTCGAGTCCCACGATTGACCACTGCGCCATCAGCAGGAATGGATACGCTTATGATGGTTATGGGATACGGCTGAAGGATGCCTCGCCGGTGATCAGCAATAACGCGATTTCCAATGAGTATGTCAGTGTATACTGTGAGGGGAGCTCGGCGCCGAGCATCGTTGGAAACAACCTCGATAGAAATACAACCGGAATATCCATGGTGGGGAATCCTACGCCTGCACTTACCGGCAACACGTTCACCAATACTAGTACAGAGATCTACCTGGGTACCACTTGGACGATTCCGAGCAATCAGACTATTCAAGGCAACTTGAACGTGACCGGTGGAACGCTGGATCTGAACGGGAAGCAAGTCACAGTGGAAGGGAATGTGTCCATCAACAACTGCATGCTCAGGCTCAACGGGGGCCGACTTAACATTACCGGGAATTTCAGCACCCTGGGGACTTCAGGATTCCTTAGAATGAATAACCCCCTCGATCATGTCGAGATATCGGGTAATGCAACCTTCAATGGAGGAAACAGCCAGGGATATCTGACCGAAGGAGTGCTCAAGGTCCACGGGGATTTTGTTCAGTTGGGCTCGGCACATGCAGCATCATTCTCTGCCTCAGGAAATCATAAGGTGGTACTCAATGGCTCGTCCAGGCAGCAGGTAAGCTTTCAGAATCCATCGCCAACGCTGTCACACTTCCAGAATCTCGAAATCGCCAACACATCCACTGAAGGAGTGGTGTTTGTGCCTTTTGGGGAGATCACGGCAGAAGGTCAATTTATTGTGCCTGGGACTGATCCTCTGGTGGGCGGAGACCAGGTTTCCTGGGTTGATCTTGGTCTGGCTGTCAGCGATTGCGGGTACAGGGTGGCTCCTTCTTTTGCGGATTTGGACGGCGACGGCGATCTAGACATGTATGCCGGTCAAGGCGACGGCAAAATCTCTTTCTTGGAGAGCCTGATGGCTAACCCGCGGCTGGGCAAAATAGGGTTGGCCAAAGATTTCAAAGGCCAAAACTCCGTCAAAGTGCAGGATAAAACGGCGCTCAGACTTGGCGGCGTGTTCACAATCGAATTCTGGATGAAGGCCGACAGCATAGATGCGACTTGGAGGTCGCTCATTGGAAAGAGCAATAACACCTCGACAGGAAAGAACTACGCTGTACTACTCAATTCAGGCAAATATCTTCGCCTCTCCTACAATAATGCCGGTGGGGATGATATCTACCTCGACACCCCTGCAAACTCTGTCAAGATTGGGCAGTATCACCATGTCGCCTGCGTGCTCGACGTCCAAGGCGGGGTAATGAAGATCTTTATTGACGGCGTTGAAAAGGCAACCCGCTCTCCTCAAGGCTACCCGGTTACGAACAATGGCTCACTCTGGATGGGGAGAAACTGCCAGGGAACGGACGCGGATTACTTCAAGGGGGCGTTGGATGAAGTGCGCATTTCAAATAGGGTTCGCTATTTGAGCTCATTCACTCCCCAAACGGCCCCCTTTGCGCCAGACGCCAATACCGTGGCTTTGTGGCACATGGATGAGGTCGGCAGCCTTAGCGTTGTCGATTCAAGCGGCAACGACCTCAACGGACTCTGGACTCCGTGGTATCTTGCTTCAAGCCAATACGCAGGAATTACAGCGGAAGGAGGGAGCGCCAAGCCGCTTTTTGCGGACATTGACGGGGATGGGGATCTCGATCTCTTTGTTGGGACATATAACGGAAAGGTTTGGTTTTATGAAAACATAGGAACCGAGTTTTTTCCTGCGTGGTCCCCTGGTGACACCTTGAAGGATGAAACCAACGAAGTGATATTACCGGGGTATCGCGCATCGCCTACTTTGGTGGATATCGACAATGACGGAACTCTTGACCTTTTCATAGGATATTATGATCAGGCGGCCTCCAAGGGGGCAATAGCCTTTTATAGAAACGTCGGGACACCGGACTCACCCGTCTGGCATCTGGTCACCAAAGCCTATTCCGAGATTTATCTTGGCGGCAGTTTCCTTGAGCCGCGGTTCGCGGATATTGATCGAGATGACGATTATGACCTTGTCATGGGCAAAACCGACGGCACACTCACCCTTTTCAAGAATATAGGTACCGCTTTCTCGCCAATCTGGGCTCTCCCGAACTACCCCTATAACAGCATCGATGCAGGCTCATACAGCGTACCGTCTTTCGCCGATCTGGATGGGGACGGACTGGAGGATCTCGTCATAGGCAATGACGACGGCTACATCCGGATCTTCAGGAATACAAGCATGCCAAGAATTACGGTGAACGGAGGCGAGAGCGCGACGGCCGATCCCAGTGTTACTTTGAGCCTGGACGGTCGGGGAATGGAAGTCGCCGGATATTATGTGTCGAATTCCAGGACAGCGCCAGAGCCAGGAGCACCAGGCTGGGTGGCTGTGACGCCTACAACCAATTTCCAGGCAACGGGCATAGGGCATACACTGGAGCCTGGGTATGGGCTAAAGAATGTCTACGTCTGGTTCAAAGATGGTACAGGCAAGGTCTCCAATGCCTCCTATGACAGCATCTTCCTGTGGCCGGTGGAGCCGTCTATCAACACCGCGCAGCCCTCTCAATTCAACCAGGAGATCCAAGATCAACTGGAAGATGCCTATGCAGTCAAGTACTACTCCATCGATGTCGGCAACTTTCAGAAGCTGATGCTGCGCTTCAATGCTGACCAAAATGGAAATGACTACGCGGTGAGCACCTACTTCTATAATGCGAGTCTCAACGAGTATCTGTTTGGAAGGTCCTACAGCGGCGCAGGCTTGAACACCCTCATCACCTTTGAAGAGATCCCCCAAAAGCTGGTGATTAAGGTCGAATGGATCGGAGATGCCGAACCTCAAGACGGTTTTAGCCTGCGCCTGGATAGCATGGCGACCGTGAGCGCGGCCAGCCTGCTGTGGAACTTCCAGACCGGCGCCAGCGTCAACTCCGCGCCTTCCGTATCAGGGGATAAGGTCTTTGTGAGGAGCCTTGACGGCTATTTCTACTGCTTTAACGCCGTTACCGGGGCAAAGCTCTGGAGCACCAAGATCATAGGCCTGGAAAATGGCACCAGCGCCCCTGCCGTGCATGGCGGGAGAATTTACCTCACGAACTATGGGGGAAAAGTTTATTGCCTCGATTCCTCGTCAGGTACTCTGCTTTGGGAAAGGCAGTACGGTGCGACAACTACGGATTCCCCGGTGATCGGAGGCGGCCGTATTTATTATACCAGCGGCGGGAAAATCTACTGCCTTGACGCCTACACAGGCCAAAAGCAATGGGAGTATCAGCCCAGCATGTCTTTCGCCTCTTCTCCGGCCTTGCTCAACGGCAGGGTTTATGCCGGTTCGACAGACGGCAGGATGTACTGCCTTGACGGCGATTCCGGGGTCCTGATCTGGACGTACCAGGGAAGCGCCGGATGCCCTTGGTCGCCAGGGGCGAGCGGTTCAAGAATCTTTACGGGCACCAATTTCAGCTCAACAAGCAGCAAGATTTACGGTCTCGACGCTGGGACCGGTGCAAAAGCGTGGGAATATTTGACAGGCAGCAATATTCTTTCCGCTCCCTCTGTCAGCGGCACAAGGGTGTATGTCGGATGCGAGAACGGCAAAATCTACTGCCTGGATTCCCAGAGCGGCTTGAAGCTTTGGGAATACCAGACAGGATCGACCGTTTCGTCATCACCGGCCATCAGCAACGGCAAAATCTATGTGGGGAGCCACGACTACAAAATCTACTGCCTTGATGCGGATACCGGATCCCTGATCTGGACCTACCAGACAGGGGGCAGGATCTTTTCTTCTCCGGCGGTAGTGGAAGGGAAAATCTATTTCGGGAGCGAGGACAAGAAGATTTACTGCCTGGACAGCGGCGATCCAAGTGCGACTGGATGGTCAATGCTCAACCACGATCTTCAGCATACGGGAGACGTGACCCACAGCAAGACCGAATTTCTGTACGGCTTGATTCAGACAAGGGAGCTTACCGAATTCACAGACTATGAGCTGCATCTGACAGAAGTCTACGAGGACAATGATTTCCCTGTTACATCGGGCGTGCAGTTCAGCGTCTCTGATTCTTCCATCGCGCATCTTAGCGGCAACATCCTCGTGGCCTCCCGGAACGGCCGGGTCGTGGTTAAAGCGGACTACAATGGTCGGCACTATGAACAGCCGCTCTTCGTGATGGTGTCTCCGGATGACTGGGAAGGCTGGGACAATGACACCAAAGCCAAGGCGGATGCTCTGCCGGAAGGCCAGTTCTGGCAGGGCGACATGGTTACAGGAACCTGGACTGATGTGGATTACTACAAATTCACGGTGAGCCAGGACAGCTTGGTTGAAATCGGCTACCTCGCCCAGGGTGGCCTATCAGACACTTCGATTGAAGTGCTGGACAGCTCGGACCAGGTGCTTGCAGCGGTAATATCCTACAACGGGTTAAACAAGATTCTATCCATAGGCCTCGAAGCGGGGACCTATTACCTGAGGATTGCCCCTGCCGGTGAGGTGGACCAGAACAGCGCCTACTTCGTTGCTTACACCATCGTCGGCCCAATGCCCCCCAAAGCAGACATCCCCATCGACGTCGGCGAAATGAAAGAAGGAACGGTCAATTCAAGGACAGACGCCACGTATTTCGATTTCGTTCTCGGGCAGACCACCAGCCTCGACATCTCCTTCATCCCCACCAGCCTGGAAGCGGATTACCAGGTGGAGCTCCTGGACTCGAATGGGACTCCGATAACACAAATTGACTTTGGCAACGGGTGGCCAGGGGCTATTGGAATAGGACTGAGGCCAGGGAGCTATTCTCTTAAGGTGACTTCCTCAGGAGACATAGATCCGGGGAATCCTTTCTTTGTTGAGCTTGCGACGGCTCCTGTGAGCTATGAGGTGGAGCCCAACGGATCAGTTGAGTCGGCTCTTGAAGTGCAACAGGGCGTCGCGGTCAAAGGGGTTCTGGAGGAAAACGACATCGAGTTCTATGCCTTCAAGTTGGACGCGCCAAGATACATCCGGATCGATTTCACGGCAGAGACTTATGGAGCCCGGTACAACCTGACTCTTTACAAGAACGATGAGCAGAATCCGATCGACAACACGGTTTGCCCCAAAGGGGGAGCGGTCTTCATGGAAATGGGGCTTACGGCAGGCACCTACTTCCTCAAGGTGGAGGCGCTGGAGCGCCTTGAACCCCATCCGGAGTATCGCATCCTGCTCTCTGAGTCGACCAACACCCAGCTCGAAATCGAATCCAACAATACAATCCTCTTTGCCAATGCCCTGGATGCTTCCCATCCCAAGCGGGGCAGGATCTATTCAGCTTCTGACGTGGACTACTTCGGCTTCTATGTCCCGGCTGAAGTGACCGTGAACATTGCCTTCAGTTCCGAGAGCACCACGGCGGATTACAAGATCAGCATCACGAACGGCGCTGAGACTACGGTTTATCAAAAGACCTCTACAAACGGCGCTGCGACTACCTTGACGAGAAAACTTCCTTCCGGGAACTTCTATGTAAGAATCGAGCCGGGAGCAGACATCGATTCCCAGAAGTTCTACAGCCTTTCAACGACGACAGCCTCTCTCAGAGGCCTCAAGTCCCTGGCCGCGATCCATCTCGATGCAATCTCGGACAAGGTGGCAAAGGGCGGCACCTTGCAGGTCAACGCATTGGGCAATTACTCGGATGCTACCGAGGCTCCGATCAGCGGGGCAACCTGGACTTCTTCAGACAGTGCAATCGCAACCGTGAGTGAGAATGGGCTGGTCACAGGTCTCGCAGACGGATTTGTCACCGTCTACGCGACCCTCGAAGGTCAGATGGGCCAGAAGGTGCTGACTGTGGGAGCCGGCGTAAAGCCTCTTTACCAGACCCGGGGCAACCTGATCCTGGTGGCAGGTGGAGGAGTTGCAGCAGGCAATACCCTCAGGGAATCCACCCAGTATCTCTCCGACATGGTTTACAGCCGGTTTCTTGCCAGGGGCTTCGAGAAGCAGGATATCCACTATTTCAACCCAGTTCCATGGCATGACATTGACGGCGACGGTTACGGAGATCCCGTGGTCTCCGACGACAGCCCCACAGTTGCAGAACTGCGTTCGGCCATCGAGAGCTGGGCTGTAAATCAGCAGAGCACCGGCCCCCTTTACTTGATGCTCATAAACCACGGAGGCATAGACACCTTTGAGGTATTCCCCGGGCAGATCATTACGGCAAGCCAGCTGCACCAGTCCCTTTCCACGTTCCAGGCTTTGACCGGGAGAGGGGTGGTGGTGATGATCGAAGCGTGCAAATCCGGGAGCTTTGCCGATGACCTGGCCCCTGCCGGCTCAAACCGAATGGTTTTGACCTGTACGGACAACGGCAACGCATACCTGGAACTGAAGGGCCGAATCTCGTTTACCCAGTTCCTGATGGACAATCTGCTCAGCGGGGACACCTTCCGGCAAGGCTACCTCAAGACGATCACCAAGCTTTCCAACAGCGGCAGGCCATATAGCCTCATGAGTCCCCAGCTTGCTGAAGGTGTGCAGTTCACCCTGTCAAAAGAGCGGCTGGGCGGAAACTTCGCGATTGCCGGCATCTTCCCTGAGATACTTGCTCAAACAGAGGATACGGATGCAACCGCTGGAGCTTTGGTCCCCTTCAGTGTGACGATCTCTGACCTCTCGGGCCAGACCAAGGTGTGGGCAGTGGTCGAGCCGCCCAACTATGTGCCGCCCGGTGTTGTAGGTGACCTGGAGGCGCCGCAAGTGAGTTTGCCCACCTTTGATCTGACGGATGAGGTGAGCGGTGTACTGGATGGAGTCTTTGTAGGCACCTATGGTGACTTTGTTTACAACGGCGAGCACCGTATCGTTTTCTATGCCAGAAACGCAGACGGTTTGGTGACAGCATCCCCCGCGACGATCGTGACCGTGAGCGGAGGGCAGGATGTGGAGGCGATCCCAGGGGATGTGAATGGCGATCGGGCGGTGACTCTGGCCGACGCCGTTCTGGCGCTGAAGGTGGTGGCAGGAATGAACACTTCGGGTGCGACGGTGAACAAGGGTGCGGATGTGAATGGAGATGGCAAGATCGGCATGGCCGAGGCCGTCTATATCCTGCAAAAGGCCGCAGGGCTGAGATGAAACATGTCTCACGCCCGCTCACCAAGGGTTCGCTAGAGGCGCAGAGCTCACAGAGAAGGGTATTGGGTTTCTTGTTAAACCAAACACAAAACAAACTCTGCGTGCTTTGCGTCTCTGCGAGAGATCATGGGTTTTTGCTTTGGAATGCATCGTAGTCCAGGGCTTCATCCGCGAAATAGCCGCTCACAAGGGATGGAAGGTATGAAAAAGATCATTTTCCCTCTTGTCTTCCTTCTGGCGTTGGCTCTGACAAGCAGGGCTGACGCCAGCTACAAAATCACGGCCAACGTGGTTGCCCTTGGCCAGGAATGTTTCATAACAGGCCAGATCAAGGATGACCAGGGAAACCCAGTCTACCCTGCTGAAATGCTTTTCACGTGCGGGAGCATTCAGACGAAATACCCTCAGAACCTGCCGGGCGGCTACTACATGGTTAATCCTCCGCCATGTAATGACTTCACCATATCAGTAACCGCCGTTGGAGTGGGTACAGTATCAGCCAGGAATGTGTCAGTATCACAGAACACACTTCTGACATACGACCTGGTATTTCCCTCCGAACCCAGTCTCGAACAGGCCATCACAGCGCTCCAGATACTTAGCGGGTCTCATCCCTCATCATTGCCGCCGGACAGGAACGGCAACAGCCGGATAGGCATGCAAGATGCGCTCTATGTGCTTCAAGCCGTGGCAGGGCTGAGAGGAACCAGTGCGCCTCTCAGTGTGACTCGGAAAGTACTGCGGACCCCGATGTTTACTTTCATGCAGGCGGTCCTGAGCAGAGACACGGATGGCGACGGCGTGGATGACTGGTTTCAGACAGCCCTGGCTGATGCCTATGGGTATCTGGAAATCAGTGGCCTAGCAGAAGGCATTTACACCCTCACAGTTACGAGCACAGACAGCACTAAGGCTGTGCGTGTGGAAAACATCCAGGTGCTTGGGAGCGACGTAAATCTGAGAACGCTGCGGCTCACTCCGGTTGGTAGCATCAGCGGGACGGTGCAACTAGAGGGGGCTTCGGATCACAGCAGCCTTCACGTCTATGTGCCGGGCACATCGTATGCCGCCTACACCGACAGCGTAGGCAACTTCACGATTTCCGGTGTGCCGGAAGGCACCTATGCGGTAAGGGCTGAAAAGGCCAATTTCGGCACCATCACCATGAAGGATATCCCAGTGCTCGCCGGGCAGGATTCATTGATGGCTCTGTTCATACTCCCATCCGTTGTTGGGAGCGTGACAGGGTCAGTATGGCTCCAAGGCGCCGCCGACTATACAGGCATCCTGATCTCTTTGCGAAGGGATGTAGGCACGACTTATCTGACAACTACTGACTCGATGGGCGATTATGCTTTCTTTGATGTCCCAATCGGCGGTTACCAATTGATCGCCACCATGCCGGGGTATGTGAGCCAGCAGTCGGCCGTCACGGTCGGCACGGGATCAAATACGGTCAGTCCAAAGCTCCTAGCCATCAATACCAATAAGGGGACCCTCTCCGGCGCGATTACCAGGAACAATATTTCAGTCCATTCGGGCATCCAGGTGATCATCGCAGGGACAGGGTACGCGGCGTTCACGGACGAATCTGGAGCATACACTCTTACTAATCTCCCCCAAGGCGCCTACACGGTCTTTGTCAAGGCGGACGGCTACAGTGCAAAACGGTTCGAAAACGTCCAGATCACCAAGAGCCTGGTGACGACCCTCAGTACAGTTCTCACAGCCCAGTCCGGTGTGGTTGGGAGCGAGACCTGCGGGTCAATCGTCGGGACAGTGAGGTATTCGGACAAGACCGATCACAGCGGCATCAGCATAAAGGTCGAGGGCACAGCGCTCCCGCTGGCGGGGACCGACCAGAATGGCGGGTTCATCATCAACAATGTTCCTTCCGGGAATTACACCCTGCTTTTCACCCAGGCGAATTACAAGACCGTAGCGGTGAAGGGGGTGGAGATCGTCCCATGGGGCACTGCTCTTATTCGCGACGTGGTAATGATCCCGCCGGTGGGGAGCATTCGGGGAACCGTCAGGGTGGAGGGGACAGGACCAAACGATGATGTCTATACCGACGTGGATGTGTATGCTCTTTATGATCCTGAAGGAACCAGCGGGACAACCCATCCCAGCAGGACCAATAGCGGCCAGTTCTTGCTCGAAGGGGTTAAGGAAGGGGTGGTCACGTTGATCGTGACAAAGCCCGGTTTCAACTCGGAAACGGTGGCAAATGTCAGAGTCATGGCTGGGCAGACGTCCATCATCGAAGAGCCCATTGTTCTTAAAACGCCTCCCCTCCCGCCGACCGGGTCGAGTGCGGCTCAGAATACCGGATCGGTCATAAGGGTATCCTGGACTGCGAGCGTCTCCCCTGATGTGGCCGGGTACAACGTCTACTATGGGACAAGCAGCGACGCCATTACCCAGAAAGCAAACACGGAGCTTGTAACCGGCACCTCGTTCGACGTAACGGGGCTCGATAGGGGAGTGACCTACTATTTCGGGGTCAAGGCAGTAGACAACGATGGCCTCACAAGCCCGTTGTCGCCCTCGGATGGAAGCCTACGGGCCGTCATTCATCCGACGTGGAAAAAGAGTGTGCTGGCGGGGGGGTATGAGTTTAACTTTCCGTTTGACATTGCACTTATTGCAAGCGGCACAACTGGTTACGTGTCAAGCAGGGTGAATGCCTGCCTACTCAAAATAGACTTCGCAAGTGCAGATCCCTATGTTTCAAGACAGATTAACCTGACCGGGACATCGCCTGTTCCCACAGCCCTTGCCATGAATCCTGTCTCGGCTGAACTTTATGTTGTCGATCAGTCGCAGAATAAGCTCTTTGTCCTCAACACGTCCAGTGACATGTTTGGAGCAACTCCAATCACTGTAGGCTCAAGTCCGCAGAATGTGATCGTGTCCCAGGATGGGAGCCGGATTTATGTTTGCAGTGGAGCCGACAATGTCACGGTCATCAATGCGGCAACAAAAGAGGTTGTGACTACGACTCCAATCGGGGAAGATGCTGACCCCTACGGCATGGCCATAGTCGACAACCGGCTGTATCTGGCAGGCACGTGGTCAAACAAAGTTTATATGGTTGACCTCGACAGCGGATCGACAAATTACCAAAAGGTTGTCGGCAGCATAGCGGTCGGAAACGGAGCTTACGACCTGGCTGCCAGACCTGATGGAGCATTCATTTATGTTTCTCATAGCACGGCAGACGGTGCGGTTTCGGTCATCGATACGACCAGCAACACGGTTGTCAAGACAGTTACGATCAGGAACGATGGGGAGATGGGCAACAAAAACCCGAGGGGAATGGCTGTTAGCGGCAACGTGCTCTACGTGCTTAACTGGGGCGACAGCACCGTGGCCATGATCAATACGCAGAATAACATCAAGCTGGATCTTGGAAGCCCTTTGCTCTCAGGAGGCAATGGGCCGGAGAATCTGGTCGTGTCGCCGGATGGCAACAAGCTTTACATAGTGCATAGCAGCGCAGGCAGTGTCGAAATCCTGAGTTACTAGGAACAGATTTGAAGGGAATGACCTGTGCGTCATTCCGGTTACGTTGTAGGGATCGGCCTCTGTGCCGATCCGAAACGGAACGGGACTGAGCCCGTTCCCTACAGAAACGTGAAAACCGTATTCGTAGGGAACAGCCTCTGCGCTGTTCCGGGTGTAGGGATCGAGCTTGATCCGATGGCGTTGGTTTTGTAGGGATCGACGTCCCCGTCGATCCGGGGACCGGGGTGGAACCCGGTCCCTACAAAAAGGCTAAAACCGGGAATGTGGAGAATGACGTTTTCGTCATTCCAATGAAGGAACAACGCGGAGGTCTTTCCCTGCAGAGGGCAATCCATGAATAGCGATAAACCATATCAACCCAGACCTGCAAGAAAACGTCTCAGACTAAAGGGCTTCGACTATTCCGATCCCAGTCATGCCTATTTCCTAACGATCTGCGCAAGGGTAGGCACTATTCCGTTCGCTGATAAAGAGCTGTCAGCACAAATCGTGGCATCGCTTCAGTTCTACAGAAAAGAGAAGGGATGTCGCCTGTACTGCTACTGTGTGATGCCTGATCACTTCTTATGTTGAGCTCAACATAAAATGTGTTATGTGAAGTTCAAGATTATGTGAAGTTGAGCTTCATTATTCCTTGAGTGTCCCTCATCTTCTGTACCTGTTCAGTTGTTTACTACACATAATTGAGACCCTTTGGCAAGGGCATTG
>Ga0101944_10004514_pt1 | contig 17095 bp, 12 predicted proteins | sample DewCreD2012metaG_FD_75245 | JGI IMG/M metagenome (GOLD analysis project Ga0101944, IMG submission 75245) | Hot spring sediment bacterial and archeal communities from British Columbia, Canada, to study Microbial Dark Matter (Phase II) - Dewar... ...
TCCATTACCGGGAGTACTATCGCTGCGTTCTCCCTGCGCTGCGCGACGATGTAAATCCACCTGCCATCTCTGCCTGCTGCGCATCGCACCCAGTCGAATGGAAGCACACCTCGCCATAATATCTGGCCTCCGCATGCATCCCAAATGCATGCCCAGCACTTTGGACCGGGAGGGACAATGCCTTCCACCTCATACGCCATCGCATACTGGCCACATGGCGACAACGTCAGCGTACCTTCGGAGCAGAGGCTGGTATAGCGCCGGTCGTAGAGAATACGGCGGTCACGCATCCGCCAGGCCACTACGTCTCCTCGCTCACTGCCGACCAGTAGGACCTGCCCTTGTTGGGCCCACCTAAGGCACTCAACCTGTCTGCGAAAGCGGCGCAAGGCAGCCACGCACTCGCCTGATACTACATCAAACACCAGAATCGGGCCCTCGGTGGTACCGCAGGCTAGTTCCAGCGAGCCTGGCCTGAACGACAGAGCCCTAGTTGTGCATTTTCCGGCGTGCAGAGTTCGCAGCGGCTTGCCGGTTCTCAAATCCGCCAGATCAATGAGTTGGCAATCGCTGGCAACCGCGAGCCACGTGCCATCGGAACTCGCCGCCACGCATCTAGGCCTCTTGGCGCAACGCCAGCGAAGACTTCCAAGGAGGAATTGAGCCCCGAGCGGCAGCGCCATGTCCGGATCAACGAGGATTCTGGGCATGTATGGCTTCCTCACCGAACTTCGTCACCATCTCGCCTCGGCTCAGTAGTGCATGCCGCCAACGTGGCAACCTTGCGCACTGCAGCGCGCACGTGCTGCAGCCTGAGCGGTGCGCACCCAATTTGCTCAGCTCGTGAGGCGTGGGCTACCCTCCTCCGTAACCGTTCACAGCCTGGACCCGGATTTTCGCTGAATTGATCTGGTCTGAAAAGCGATTTTCGGCGATGAAGGTGGCATGTCGCTGGAAATCACAGAGGAACGGATCGCCCGTCAGCCTGCAGAGGCGCAGGTCATCATTCGTCTTCTGTTGGCGAAGATCGCAGAATTGGAAGCGCGTTTGAACCAGACGCCTCGCAATTCGTCGCGGCCGCCCAGCAGCGAGCATCCGCACGCCAAACCGCCGCCTGCGAAGCCGAGAGCCGAAAGAAAACGGGGTGGCCAACCGGGGCACGAGAAGTACGAGCGGGCTTTGATTCCCACCGACCAATGCCAGGACGTGATTCCCTGTAAGCCCTGTCAGTGCCGTCGCTGTGGCCGGAAACGGACCGGCTGCGACCCTGCACCGCTGCGGCATCAAGTCTGGGACCTGCCCAAGATCCAGCCGCAGGTGACCGAATATCAGCGCCATCGCTTGCGGTGCTCGTGCGGAACGACCACCTGCGGTGATTTGCCGCCGGGAGTGCCGACAGGCCAGGCCGGTCCGCGGCTGATCGCCCTGGTGGCCCTGCTGATGGGCTGCTTTCGGCAGAGCAAGCGGCGGGTGGCTCTGTTCCTGGAGCAGGTGCTGAATCAGCCCTGTTCGCCGGGCTGGGTCGTGAAGTTGCAGAACCAGGCGACAGCGGCTCTGCGTCCGTGTTACGAGGAACTGGCGGCGCAGCTTCCGGAGCAGGAGCAACGGAGCCTCGACGAAACCCCGACCCAGCAAGGCTCGCACAAAGCCTGGCTGTGGACGGCGGTCGCCACGACGTTCACCGTCTTCGCCCTCCGCACCACTCGGGCCGCCACGGTGCTCAGGGAGCTCCTCGGTACGGCCTATGGCGGGGTGGTGAATTGCGACCGGGCCAAGATGGATTACTCGCAGTCGCGCCTGCAGTGGTGTTGGGCCCATCGGAAACGGGATTTTCAGGCGCTGATCGACTCCGGCGACGGGGTGAAGAAACGCCTGGGGCACGATCTGATGCGGCCCACGCGGAAGTTGTTTAGGGTCTGGGCCCGCTATCGCGACGGCACGCTGACCAGAAAGAGCTTCCAGCGTCTGATGAAACCGATCCGGCAAGAGATCGACGCCTTGCTGCTGCGCGGAGCGTTCGCCGGCATCGGCATGGCCGAGGAACTCTCGAACCATCGCGACTGGTTGTGGACCTTCGTGGAAGTGGAGGGCGTCGAGCCGACCAATAACGCCAGCGAGCGCGCCTTGCGACACGCCGTCATCTGGCGGAAGCTGTCGTTCGGCACCCAATCGGCATCGGGCAGCCGCTTCGTGGAAACCCTGCTGACCGTCGTCGAAACCTGCCGACAGCAATCCCAGAACGTTTTCGACTTCGTGACCCATGCCGTCGAAGCTCGTTTCGCAGGTCACCCCTCGCCTTCATTGGCCGGGCTGTGAACGGTTACAGTCGCGTGTAACCCAGGTTGCTTGCAACATGGGTTAATAGGAGGCAACCTCTGCGCCGGGTGTCCTTTGGCCGCTCGTGATAGCCGCCTGCTGATGTGGCCTAAATCGCCTGCCATCTGCGTACATCCAAGGCAGCGCGGGTGGAAGTCGGAACTGGCGATCGACAGCGCAGGCGGGAGCCTGCAGGCGGTGCTCGGTCGTGCCAGCGCCGCCTACCAAGTCACTGTCGCACCGGCGTATGCGGATTCTCGGGACGCCGTCGCCCGCGCCCGGGCCGCCGCCGAGGAGTTACTGACCCCCGCGCGACATAGACCGCGGCGGCCTACGAGGCCCTGGCCGCGGTCCGATGCAGGTTCGGTAGGGTTTCAACCTCGGAAGCTAGGTGCCCGGGAACGAGCTTTCAATTGGAAACCGGCTTAAAAAAGCTGGCAGAATGGTTCGTTGAACCTGGTTGGCCTAGGGGGATTGGCTGATCGATTGTGGCCTCCCTGGGCCTGGCGCTTGTCGGAGGTTTTCTTATGGCGTCTGTGAGTCGTGATCCCAGTGGCAAGTTTCGGGTGCAGTTCGTCGATACCTCAGGAGCCCGCCAGACACTGCGACTGCCTACAGGGGACAGGCGGACGGCCGAGAGCATCGCCCGGCACGTCGAGGCCTTGCTGGCGTCCCGATTGTCCGGGGAACCTTTGGAACTGCGGCTTGGCTTGGCTCGATCAGCGACACGCTCCGCGAGCGACTGGCCCGGGTCGGGCTGATCAAGGAAAGCCCTGGCGGCAGGTGGACCATCGGGACGTTCTGTGCGAACTATTTGCAGCGGCAAACGCACATGAAGCCAGCCAGCAAATTGGCGGTGGAGCAAGTGGTCCGCAACCTGCGGGAGTTTTTCGGCGACGACAAAACCCTGGCTTCCATCACGGAAGGGGACGCCAGCGACTTCCAGAAGTGGCTGCGGGGCGAGGGGTGATCGGTGCGTCACAAGCGACATCCACGGGCATTGTCGCGGGCCACAGTGGCCAAGCGGTTGCAGCGCGTGTCGGCGATCTTCCGCGATGCGGCCAGGCGGAAGTTGATCGCGTGCAACCCCTTCGAGGGAGTGCGGGTGCCAGATACGCCGAACCGACTGCGGCAAGCGTATGTGCCGGCTGAGGTCGTCGAGCGATTGATCGCCGAAACGCCGGACCCGGAGTTCAGGTTGCTACTGGCGATGGCCCGCCACCTGGGCGTGCGGGTGCCCAGTGAGCCGTTTTCGATGACCTGGGATTGTGTCGATTGGGCAGCCTGCCGGCTGCGGGTGCCGTCGCCCAAGACGGCTGGCATCGGCAAGTCTTATCGCGTGGTGCCGATCCTGCCCCAAGTGATGCCGCACCTGCAAGCCGTGTACGAGCGAAGCCCCGAAGGGGAGCTGCATATCTTCGCTGGGCTGCGGCAACGAGACAGCACACGAGCAGCCCAAAAGGGGTTCTGGATGAACGTCAACCTGCGACAGCGGCTGTTGCGGCTGCTAACGCGACTGGGTATCCGACCATGGCCGCGACTGTGGCACAACCTGCGGGCATCCGCACAGACTGACCTGACTAACAGATTCCCTATGCACGTCGTGTGCGAATGGCTAGGGAACACGACTGGCGTTGCCCGGGACCATAACCTTCAGGTGACAGATAGCCATTTTGAGGCGGCAATCCGCGGGGACGCAGCAATCGCCCCTGCTGGGGTGTCTGCTGTTAAAGTAGCCGTACCTTCAGGGGGTGATGAAGCGACGCGAAATCCGACGCAGCAACCGACGGCGAATACCGGCAATGTACAGAAGTCGATTACACCTCCTGGGGAGCCTGACCAGACTTCGCAGTACATTTACCCATACTTCTGTCTTTTTCGTACCCCCAAAATTGCGGAGCAAGGATTTGAACCTTGACTAACTGATCCAGAGTCAGTCGTGCTACCGTTACACCACTCCGCAGTGTCAATTGGAAAAAATTACTTTCGTGTCGTAGCGTGTGCCGTCCAGGGACCTTAAAATGCCACCTGCTAGGTGCCTAAACTCCTCTTGTAGAGTAGGCCCACCGACAAAACCTAGAGACGCAACCAGCTCACGGGGCCGGTGGGTGGCATGGCCGGCCGACCACGGCTGCCGCAATCGTAAGTCGTGTCGTGCCAGGCGTCAAGTCGTCGCCGGGCGTGGCTGTTTTCGCACCTACGCTCGTGCAAACCGCGACGTACGTCCAGTTTTCACCGTCGACGAGGGCCGGGGGACTTCGGCCTGTGGACTGAGAAGGTTTGCGCTTTAATCACGGCCATCGACGGGCACGCCCTGGCCGTGGCCAAGGAATTCGGGGAGTCGGGGAAATCCATACTCTCGTCATGACCATCGGCAACCCCAGGAACGGAATGTAGCTGTGGCGCGGGCTGGTCCACTTTCCGGAGGCGATGCAGCTTACTGTCCCCGGCGGTTGGAACGGGCCTGGCCCGGCCAGGGATAGCGCATTTCCCCAGCTCCAGGGTCGCTCGGGCCGACGGGAAGCGACTGGCTCCAGCTTAGGAGCTGCGCGGCGAGCCTTTCGACGATCTCGGAGTGCTCCTTGGCGACATTCTGGAGCTGCGTTGGATCGCGGGGGATGTCGTACAGCTCGACGCGGCTGCGGTCGGGGTTCATCAGCAGTTTCCAGTCGCCATCGCGGATGGCCAATCGCGGGCTGTGGTGGAACACCTCGCCGGCGATGCGGAACCGCCATTCCCAGAAGAGCGGTTTGGATCGCGGTCGAGACGTTCCGCGAAGGATGTCGGCGACGTTTTCGCCATCGAGTGCATGGTCCGGCGGCACCGCGGCCCCGGCCACATGGCACACGGTGGGCAAAAAGTCGCATCCTGCCACGACCGAGGTGTTGTCGATGCGGCCGGCCGGCACCTGGCCGGGCCAGCGGACGAGGAAGGGCACGCGGACGCCACCTTCGTACAAGCTGCGCTTGCGTCCCCGGAAGGGCCCGGCGGAGCCGATCCCGCTATGCCCGGCATTGCGGATATGGATGTCTTCCGGTCCGTTATCGCTGGAAAACAGGACCAGCGTCCGCTCGGTCAACCCCAGATCGTCCAGCCCTTTTAGCAAGCGTCCGATCTGGGCGTCGAGGTCGGTCACGCTGCCATAGTAGATTTCCGCGGCGCTGCGATGAGGAAAGTCGGGGCCGGCCGGGCGAAACGCGGCGTAGGGGCGCATCTGCTCCTCGGTGGGGCGCAGCGTGGCGTGCGGCACGAGCGTCCAGAGCTGGAGATAGACCGGCTGGTCGTGATGCGCACGAAAGACTTCCAGCGCCTCGTCGACGAACAGCGCCGTGGAGCGGGCGCGGTAGAAGGGATCATCCGGCGGCCCGTTCGCACCACCGCGTTCGGTGCTTCCGACGAAGTCGAAGCCGTACGCCTCTGGCGACGGGCCGCCCGAGTTGCTGCCCAGGTGCCACTTGCCGATGTGGGCCGTGTAATAGCCGGCCTGCTTGAGCAGGCGTGCGACGTTTGGCACCTGGGGGTCGAGGAACTGGCTCATCCCGCGAGCCTGGTTCTGCTCGGGCGTGGCGTAGTGCCCGTGGATGCGGTGCCGGGCGGGATACTGGCCCGTGAAGAAGGCGCAGCGGCTGGGGGAACAGACGGAGCCGCACACATAGAACTGCGTGAACAAGGTTCCTTGGGCTGCCAGTTGGTCCAGGTGGGGGGTTCGCAGTTGGGGATGGCCATAGCAGCCCAGGTCGCCCCAGCCCAGATCGTCGGCCAGGATGAATAGGATGTTGGGGCGCGGGGCGGTTTCGGCTCCGGTGGCGGGAGGAGGAAACGCCCACGCCCCAAGGAGCACGGCCCATAGGGGCAACCAGGACGCCTGCAGGGGTCGGATCTTGCCCACGGACAAGGAGTGGCTGTTCATGGAGGACTCCCCAGTTTCACGGTTTCCAAGCGTTGTCGCTGGCGGCGACGCGTCACAGGGCCCTGCCGTCCAGGCGACGGCAAAGGGCAGTGTGTCGATTCGGCAGGCGGCTGGGGCTCAGCGCGCGGGGCGGACTTCCTCCTCCCAGCGGGCCAGCAGCGTCAAAAGCCGATGCAGCGTCTGAGGTTGCTCAGCGGCCAGGTCATGCTGTTCGGCCGGGTCGGATGCCAAGTTGAAAAGCTGATCACGGCGCTGGGAGCCGTCGGCCCGGGAGACGAGCTTCCACGGACCGTCGCGGACACCCCGCCAGGTCCGATCGCCACGGCGCTGACGCCAATAGAGCGTCCGTGCAGGCAGAGTCTCGCCGCGTTGCAAGGCGCCGATCAGATCGATGCCATCCAGCTTGATCCCGTCCGGTGGCGTCGCGCCGGCGGCAGCCAACAGCGACGCGGTCAAGTCCATGGTGATGCCGATTTCTTCCGACACGGTTCCCGCGGGCAGCTCGCCAGGCCAGCGCAGCAGGCAGGGGACGCGAATGCCGCCTTCATAGGTGGACCCTTTCTGGCCTGAAAACGGGGCATTGCGGGAATAGGTGGTGCCGCCATTGTCGCTGGCGAAGAGCACCAGCGTGCTGGACGCGGCGCCGGTCTCTTCCAAAGTCGCCAGCATGCGTCCGATCGCCTCGTCCAATCGCTCGACCATCGCGACATAGGTCGCCCGCGAGCCGCGGTTGGAAGCTTCGAGGGTGACGGGGGCGTCAGGGCGGTCCCTGGGCCCTTGATAGGGCGAGTGCGGCGCCGTCAGCGGCACGTAAAGGAAGAATGGCTGGCGGGCCTGCCGCACGAACCGGCAGGCCTCGTCGGCGATCAGATCGGTAAGGTAGCCGTCGCGCTTGACTGGCTGTTCATTTTCATAGAGCATGGGCTGGCCGCCCGGCTCGCAGTGGAAGAAGTAGTCGACCGCTCCGCCCAGCGGTCCGAAGAAGCGGTCGAAGCCGTGCCGGCGCGGAGCGAACTGCGGTTCGTAGCCCAGGTGCCATTTGCCGACGATCGCCGTCTGGTAGCCTGCCGCTTTGAGCCCCCGGGCCAGGACGCTGTGGGCCACGGGCAGCCCCAGCTCCCGTTGCATCGCCAGGCGGATCGCGTCGTCGTAGCGTCCTACATTGCCCAGGCCGATGGCACATTCCAGCCCGCCGGAACGCTGCGGGTAGCGGCCGCTGAGCAGGGCGGCGCGGGTGGGCGTGCATTCCGGCCCATTGGCATAGAACTGCGTCAGTCGCACGCCTTGTCGGGCTAGGCGGTCCAGATGCGGCGTTCGGATATCCGGGCAGCCATAGCAGCCCAGATCGCCATAGCCCAGATCGTCGGCCAAAAGCAGTACCAGGTTGGGGCGTGCCTCAGCCGCCAGGACCGCCAGCAAAGGCACCAGGCACGTCAGACACAGCGCCGTGCCGACGAGTCCCGCCAGGATGACCCTCCGACCGATCTGCCAGAGCAAGTGCATGGTGGAACGACTCCCCTAGACCTGACCCCTGGCCATCCGAGGTCCAACGCTGCTTCCCGCACGACGATCTTTACCTTTGTTTACCGCAACGTTTTTTACCGCACGACGAACGCGGGGGGCGTGCGGTCCACGTCTGCCTCCCAGTCGCGCAAAAGCTGACGCAGCTTCGCAAGCTGGTCGGGATGCTGGAAGCCCAGGTCGTACCGCTCCGCGCTATCGTGCCGCAGATCGAACAGCAATTCGATCCCCCCGTCCAACAAATACTTCCAGTCGCCGTGCCGCACCGCCTTTTGCTGGCGGTTTTGACGCTGGATGCGCCAGCAGAACGTCCGCTCGCGCAGCGGCTGGCGGCCTTGAAGGATCGGCAGCAGGTCGATGCCGTCCAGGGGACGATCGACGGGCGGCGGGACTCCTGCGGCAGCCAGGAACGTGGCCGTCAGGTCCATGGTGATCGCGGGCTGGCTGGTCCGCTGGCCGCGGGGCAAGGCGGCCGGCCAGCGCATCAGGCACGGCACGCGGATGCCGCCTTCCCACAACGTCTGCTTATGGTGAAAGAACGGGCGATTGTCCGACAGCCGCTCGCCTCCGTTGTCGCTCGACAGCACGAACAGCGTGTTGTCCAGCACGCCCAGGCGATCGAGTTCGTTCAGTAGCATCCCGACGCCTTCATCGACTTTCTCCAGCATCGCGGCGTACTCGCGGCGGGTGCCGTCGTACATGTTCTCGCGGGTTACCGCCGGATCAGGACGCCCCGGCGGCTGGAAGGGGGCATGGACGGCCAGATGGGGAACATACAGAAAGAATGGCCGCCCCGCGTAACGCCGCACGAACTCCACCGCCCGCGCATTGATCAGGTCGGTGAGATAGCCCTCCGCCTCGACGGGCTGCTCGTTGTGGCGCAGGGCATAGGTGCCGTCGAAGTAACGGTAGCGGTAGTAGTCGGCATGCCCCAGCAGCACGCCGAAATACTCCGCAAAGCCCCGGCGGACCGGGTTGTGCTCCGGTTGATAGCCCAGGTGCCACTTGCCCATCACGCCGCACACGTACCCGGCGGCCGTCAGCCGCTGGGCCAGCGTCATTTCGTCCAGCGGCAGCCCCAGCGCCAACCGGTCCGGCTCCTCCACCCAGCGGCCATCGATCCGCCGATACTGCTCGGCCGTGAACCCCAGCGCCCACTCCAAGCCGCACCGCTGCTGCCAGCGACCGGTCATCAACGCAGCCCGGGTCGGCGTGCACACCGGAGCGTTGGCGTAAAAATCGGTGAACAGTATCCCCTCGCGGGCCAGCCGGTCGATGTGCGGGGTGCGGATGTCGCGGGCCCCCATGCAGCCCAGATCGGCGTACCCCATATCGTCCACCAGGACGAACACGAGATTAGGCCGCGAAGCGGGTTGCGCCGCCTCGGATGATTCGGTCGCACGCGCTTGTCCCCAGCCAAGGATGGCAAGCCATCCGGACAGACCGACCATCAGGTACCAGCGTCCGCGCTGCTTCATGGGGACTCTCCTGGGGCATGGGCACGATGCTGCCGGTGGAACAAGGAATGCGCAAAGTTGCTCCCAGACCGCGGACAGTTCTTCAGGCGGCTTTTGCGACCCGAGTCCACTGCCCGTCCTCGCTCGCGGCTGTCTCAGCATGCCGCACACTCGCAGCCAGGTAAACAGGGCACTGCGGGAGACGCCGCTTCCTTGCCGCAGGCCACCGATGGTCGCGAGAAAACTGTGAGTCAAGAAGAAACAAGAAGAAACCAACGATTAGGGGTGCCGCCGCCGGCATGGGGTAAATTTTTTGCTTCTGTGGCAGTTTGTCGTACGAAATCAGCCGTCGTGACGCACTATCTAAGTGAGGTGCGAACGCACAAGTGCCCTTGTTCCCGGGGAGAGACGGCCATGCGACTGACGCTGCGGACCTTGCTGGCCTACCTGGACAACGTCCTGGACCCGGCCGACGCGGAAGTCCTGGGGCGGAAAATTCGCGACAGCGAATTCGCCACGGGGCTGGTGCAGCGCATCCACGGTGTGCTGCGCAAGCTGCGGATGGATGCACCCCGCCTGGATGGCAAGGGGCTGGGAAACGATCCGAACACGGTGGCGGAGTATCTGGATAGCACGCTTCCACAAGACCGTGTCAGCGATTTCGAGCGTGTCTGCCTCGAATCGGATAAACATCTCTGTGAAGTCGCGGCCTGCCACCAGATTCTGGCTTTGGTGCTGGGGCGTCCCGCGGAGGTGCCGCCAGAATTGCGAGAGAAAATCTATGCTTTGGGGGATCCCGAGCGCATGGCGCCCGCTGCGGCGGCTGTCCCGCCTGCGGCCGAAGCTCCTCCGCCTCCGCCGGTGGCCAAAGTGAACGGGCAGCCTGCGGAGCGCCAAGAAGAACACGTTGTGGAAATTCCGGAATATTTGAGGCGCCGCAGTGGGCCGTCCCTATCTCTTTTGGCGGCGTCGGCGTTGGTGGCCATGTTGCTGGGCATCGGAGTGCTGCGGCTGTTGGGGCCGTTTACTCCTGAGCACCCGCTGGCCAGGCTGTGGCATCGTTCGGCGATGGCAGAGGCCAGGCCGGGTGAGGCCAAGCCGGCCGAGGCGAGCGCAGCGCGTGAGCCGAAAGAGGCTGCGAAAGCGCCCGCGGTCGGAGGCGGGGTGAAAAAATCGACGCCAGCCGATCGAGGCGCCGCGGGGAAGTCGACGCCGTCACCGCCCGCTGCCGCCGGGCCCGGCACCTCTGGCGGCGAGGGCTTGCGGGCCAAGGCGGCTGGGGATGCGACGCCCGATGTCGCGGGGGCACGGCCAGCGGCCTCCTCAGGAACCCCGTCTCCCGTTCCGGCGGCGGGAATGCCCGCGGGTGCGACGGCTGGGCCGGCCAGCAGGGGGGAGGAGCAGCCGTCGGTCGGGACGCGGCCCGACGGCAGCGTACCGCCGCCTTCGCCGCCAGTGGCGCCGGCCGAGGAGACACCGCAGGTGGCGGCCGCTCCGGCGGCGGGGCGGGGCGTAGCGGGGGTGCCGGCGTCGCCAGCGTCTGAAACGGCAGACCAAACTCCGCCAGCCGGGGCAGCGCCGGTCCCGCCGCCGCCCGCGACCACAGCGTCACCGCCGGAGGCGGCCAAAGAGCCGCGCGAAGTGGGCCGGTATACGTCGGACGGGCAGCTTCTGGCCGTCTTCGAACCCGCCGAGGAACTTTGGTACCTCAAGCAGACCAGTGACGTGCTGATCGCGGGCGAACGGCTGGTGGTGCTACCGACGTTCCGTCCGCAAATCGCTCTGCCCTCGGCGGTGCAGCTTTTGTTCGCAGGAGAGGGGGCGTTGCGCATGCTGGAGCCGGGCGAGGATCAGGTGCCGCGGGTGGCGATCGAGTATGGTCGCATCCGGGCCGTCACGGCGGGGAAGGCGGGGGCGCCCGTGGAGCTCGACCTGGCCGGGATCAGCGGACGACTGACGCTGGCGGATGCGGATTCGGCGGTGGCGATTCGCGTGACGCGGTGGGCACCGCCGGGGAGCGATCCGCGAGTCGCCGAAGGGATGCCGGTGGTCGAGCTGTACAATCTGGGTGGGCGGGTGCAGTGGCAACCCTCGGGCGGAAGCCTGGTCGAGATCCCGCCGCGGCACGTGCGGCTGTACGTGGGCGTGGAGCCGCCGCAGACGCTCGGTCCGTTCCAGCCTCCGGAGTGGGGCGATGCCCGCAGCGTGCCGCCGATCGACCGGCAGGCGGCCGCCGTGCTCGAGCGGGCGCTGGATGTGGCCCGGCCGCTCAACCTGTCGCTGCAAGAGATGATCAAGGACCGGCGGGTCGAGGTGCGGTCATTGGCGGCACGCTCGCTGGCGGCACTGGACGATTTCGACGCTGTGATCCGGGAACTGAACGACAGCCGGCAATATTCGTTCTGGTCGGGCGATCTGGAGGCCCTGCGGCTGGCGCTGGCCCGCGGTCCGGAAACGGCGGCCAAGGTGTACGAGACCTTGAAGCTCCTTCGCAGCACGGATGCCGACGATCTGTTCCGACTGCTCTGGGGCTACAGCCCCGAGCAGCTTGCCCGCGGAGGAGCGGCTCAGCTTGTGCGGTATCTGGAACACGAGTCGATGGATGTGCGCGTGCTGGCCTTCCTCAACTTGCAGGCGATCACTGGGAAGACGGAGTTCTACCGCCCGGATCGCCCGCTCAATCAGCCACAGACCCGTACGGCCATCCAGAACTGGAAGCAACTGCTCGAAAAAGGGCAGATTGTGTACCGGACACCGCCGACCCCCCACGAGCCATACCGGCCGCTGGGGCCAGCCGAAGCCCGACCGCCCCTTCCGATGCTGCCGATGCGATAAAGTGGCGATAAGCCAAAGCGCACATCGCCCCTGCGCAGCGTGCCAGCGTGATCCAGACCCGATCGGGAGACGGCAAGATGCCCAGCCGCCGCGAAAAGATCGAAGCCATGCTCCAGGCGGAGCCGCACGACGACTTCCTGCGCTACAGCCTGGCCGTCGAGTACGACAACGAAGGTCGATGGGAAGAAAGCCTGGCGATCTTCCAGGGCTTAATGCGGCAGCAGCCTCCGCACGTGCCCTCGTTCTTCCGCTGTGCGCAGATGCTGGTGCGCCTCGGGCAGATCGAGGAAGCGCGGCGCATGCTGCGCGAAGGGATCGAGGTCGCTCGCCAGCAGCAGGAACTGCACGCCGCTGGCGAAATGGGGGAACTCTTGGCCAGCCTCGGCAGCTTTCCCGAGGGGTGATGGCGGCCGGGCTGGCGACCGCCGGCCGAGAATCGCTACTGCCACAAGACACCGGTCCATAGGCCCATCACGCGGACACTCCTGTGGGCATTCCGATCAATCGACCCCGATCGGATGGGCTGCCGCCGTGAGTCACCTTTCAGGGGCGCGCCAGCAGCTTCGTCACCAGGGCGTCCAGTTCCGCCAGCCCCTCGTTCGCCTGCACGTCGTACAGGCCGGCGTGGTACTCGACCACCTTGCCGTCGCGACCGACCACCACGAACAGCGGCAGCGCGGCACCGGAAGGACGCGGGTCGCCAAGCTGCTTGAGCAGGTCGGCGTGGTCCACGACCACGGGATAACTCAGATTCATGAAGTTCTTCAGCCGCCGGGCGGATGCCAGCGATGCGGGACGCGGACCTGCCTCGCCCGCCTGCGGGTCCACATGCACCCCCAGCACCACCAGGCCGCTGGCCTTGCGCCGCCGGAAGAGGTAGTCGAGGTAACCCACCTGGCCGTACGGTTCTTCCAGCGGGGCGTCGCGGTACTCCCAGAAATGGAGGATCAGGACTTTGCCATCCCACTGGGCCGGGTTGAGCGGCTGGCCTGCCAGGTCGCGCAGCTTGACCTCCCCCAAAGGACGCCCCAGGGCAGCCTGACGCAGCGCCGATACGGCCGAAATGCGCTGCCGCTGGCCTTGCGCGTCGGCCTGCGCGGCCGCGACCAGCGGTGCCATCCATTGGCGGGCCACGCCCTGGCCGAGCGTCGCCTTCTCCACCAGTCCGGGCAGGGCGCTGCGCAGCGCAGCAACCTGGGCATCGGGAAGCTGCGGGTCCAGGTCGCGCGCTTGGAAGCCGATCTGGTCCTTCAGCGCCTGCCAGGCATCGAGTGCCTTGGCGAGCGTCGATCGCTCGTCCAGGGGCGCTTCTTGCTGGTCCGTCAGGTCGAGCGTCAGGCGATGTTCCTGCCCCTGTCCGAGGAAGACCGTCTGGACCACGGCCACGAGCAGGTGGCTGGCAGGGTCGAGCCACAGCGTCCGCTGGTGGCCGTAGGGGCTGCGGACTTCCACGGTCAGGCACATCCGGCCGCCGCGCAGCGCTGGGGCGAGCACGCGGTACTCGAGTGACGATTGCGACCACGTCGTACCCGGTCGCAGTTCCCGCTCTGGCAGCGGCACCACCGGCCACGGCAGATCGACGACATACCGGCCGTCGCTGCGCACATAGCAGAGGGCCGGACCGCTCTTGACCGTCGCCGCGGACATCTCGGGCAGGACGGCACGTCCGAACCGGTTCAGCCACGACCAGCCGCTGCGGCCGTCTTCGTCCACCAGCCAGCCCAGCGTCACCTGACCGTCCGAGGCGTCGAGGCTGGCCCAATGCAGGCGAAACGTCTTCCGCGAGGCGGTGCCATCTTCCCGGCGCGGTGCCAGGCTGCCTTCGTAGGTCAGCAGGGTGCCTGGCGGCAGCGGCGAAGCAGTCAGGGCAAAGGCACTGGACAAGGCGAGAGCGGAAAACGCGGACAACATAGCGTGGCATCCGTAGGAGGGAGGAAGGCGAGGCGGCGCGGAAACCTTCATTGTAAGGTCATCAGCAGCCGTTGGCGACACGGATGGCCGGGCGATGAAGGCGGCCGTCGGCGCCGGCGAAGGCGCCCTGGAGCTATGGATCCTTGGTAGGGCTGCTTTGAGCCTCTGCCAGGCGTACGATGAAGAAGCGTGAGGGTCCGCTCGTTTCCGACCGTGTTACGCAGGAGGATTGCCATGTCGCGCATCGCCAGCCGCCGTCGATTCCTGGCCGCCACTGCCGCCACCTGGGCAGGAGCCTCCCAGCTCGGCTTTTTAAGCAAGCTGCCGCCGGTGTCTGCGGAAGAAGTCGCGTCGCGTCCACAGGTCGTCCGCCTGGCCGACGACATCGAGCCGCTCGTGCAGCTTCTGGAACAGACGCCGCGGGACAAGCTGCTGGAAGAGGTCGCGGGCCGTATCCGCAAGGGCGCGGTCAGCTATCGGGAGGTGGTGGCCGCACTGTTGCTGGCGGGGGTGCGGAATGTCCAGCCGCGACCCAGCGTGGGCTTCAAGTTCCATGCGGTGCTGGTGGTCAACTCCGCGCACCTGGCCAGCGTCTCGTCACCGGACGAGCATCGCTGGCTGCCGATCTTCTGGGCGCTGGACTACTTCAAGTCGTCGCAGGCCCAGGACGAGCGGGAGGGGAACTGGACGATGGGGCCGGTGGATGAGAGCCGTGTGCCTCCGCCGCACAAGGCGCGGCAGGCGTTCATCGACGCGATGGAGCGCTGGGACGAAGCAGCGGCGGACGTGGCGGCCGCCGGGCTGGCCCGTTCGGAGGGCAGCAACCAGCTTTTCGACCTGTTCGCCCGCTACGGCTGCCGCGACTTCCGCTCGATCGGGCACAAGGCGATCTATGTGGCCAACGCCTGGCGGGTGCTGGACTGCGTGGGCTGGCGGTATGCGGAGCCGGTGCTGCGCTCGCTGGCCTATGCCCTGCTAGCTCGGGAAAATGCGGGCAACCCGGCGGAGAACGATTACGAGGCGGATCGCCCCGGCCGGCAGAACGTGCTCTTGGCCCAAAAGTTCCGCACCGACTGGCAGAGCGGTCAAGTCGATCCGCAGGCGACCCGCGAACTCTTGGCCACGATCTACGGCGGCACATGGCAGGAGCTGTGCCAGCAGGTGCTGGAGACGATCAACCGCGGTGTGTCGCCGCAGTCGGTGTGGGATGCATTGCTCGTCGGGTCGGGCGAACTCCTCATGCGGCAGCCGGGGATCGTCGGCCTGCACACGCTGACCAGCAGCAACGCGCTGCACTATGCCTATACGCGGTGCGGGGATGAGCAGGTACGCAAGCTGTTGCTGTTGCAGAATGCGGCGTTCCTGCCGATGTTCCGCGGGGCGATGCGCAGTCGCGGCAACGTGGCCGAGCAGCGGCTGGAAGCGCTGACGCCGGCCGAGCTGCCGGCCGACCCGGTTGCCGCGCTCGACAGCATCTTCGACAGCGTGAGCACCAGCCGGATGGAGGCGGCCCGCAAGACGCTGGCCTATGCCCGCAGCCAGCCGCAGCCGCACGATTTCATCCACCGGGCCCGGACGCTGGTGTTCCTCAAGGGACGCGACTCGCACGACTACAAATTCAGTTCGGCCGTGCTGGAGGATTACTTCCACGTCTCGCCTGCGTGGCGCGATCGCTTCCTGGCCGCCAGCGTGTTCAACCTCAAGGGGAGCCGCGACGCCGACAGCCCGCTGGTGCGGCGGACCCAAGCGGCGTTGGCCTAGCGGCGTTGGCCGGCGGCCGATGCGCTGGGCATGGGCCGCAGGGGCTTGGGGGAGCCGCGCAGCCGGCATGTCGGCGCTTCAGCGCTGATGCGATGCACGATCCGCAGCGAGCCATTTGGCAGACAGCCCCCGCGGCCTGGGCAAAATGCCGGTCCGAGGAACCCCTGCGGGGTCTGCGGAGGCCGGCCGGGGCAGGCCTTACGCGCCCAAGCGGTAATACCGCACGGCGTTGTCGTGCAGCACTTGCTGCTGCACCTCGGCCGGCCGGTCGGCGAGAATCTGCCGCAGTGCCAAAACCCACTCGGCCAGCGAGGCTCCTAGCAGGCAGACCGGCCAGTCGCTGCCGAACACGACCCGTGTCGGGCCGAACGCCTCCAGACAATGGCGGACGATCGGAGCGAGGTCGTCCGCGCTCCAAGGCTTGGGCACGCGGGCCACGATGCCGCTGAGCTTGCACAGCACATTCGGGCAAGCTGCCAGGCGGTCGATCTGCCGCCGCCAGGCGTCCGCCTCATGCTCGGGCCGGACATGCTGCACCCGCGAATCCCCAGGGCGAAGGAACGCTTTGGGGTCGGCATTGCCGCAGTGGTCGAGGATGAGCTGCGTGTCGGGGCACTGCCGCGCCAGCGTCACCGCATCCTCCAGTTCCTGCGGACGCATGCACAGGTCGAAGCTCAGGCCGAGCGTGCCCAGCAGGCGCACCCCGCGGACGAACGCCTCTTGCAGGCAATAGCCGCGGGGGGTGCCAGCGCCATGCAAGACTTGACGCACGCCTTTGACGTGGCGGCTGTCGCGGAAAGGCGTCACGTACTGGGAAAAACCGGGTTCGGCCGGCCGTCCTGCGACCACCGCCGCCACGGTCGGTCCCTGCCCCTGGCGGCACAGCGTCTGGACCCAATCCGCCTCCTCTTGCCGCTGCGTGGGATCGACATCGACCTCCATGTAGATCGCCCGTACGATCCCGGTGCCGGCGATGGCCTGGGCATAGTCGGCCGGCAGATAGCTGCGGTCCAGCACGCTGCCCGCGGCGATCCACGGCAGCCGGAAGCGCGTCAGGTCCCACAGGTGCTGATGGCAATCGAGGATCGGGGTCGGCTGCGTCATGGCCTGAGTCTGTCGCACGAGGCTCGTCCACCCCAGCGCCGCGGCACAAGGTGCCAGGGCCAGTGTGCCGGCCTGCGTCAGAAAGCGGCGGCGCTGCTGCGTCGGGTCTGGAAAGCCGGGTTGCATCGGAGAGGAATTCCTGTCACAACCGAATCGGTCGAAGGCGGCATCGGCCGCCGGCCGCGTCCGCTCATGATACTGCCAGGGGACTGCCATGCCATCGGGACCATGGATCGTGCGCGCCACGGGAGGCTGGAAAGGGGTGGGGCTTGCGATGCTC
>Ga0101944_10004516_pt1 | contig 17091 bp, 13 predicted proteins | sample DewCreD2012metaG_FD_75245 | JGI IMG/M metagenome (GOLD analysis project Ga0101944, IMG submission 75245) | Hot spring sediment bacterial and archeal communities from British Columbia, Canada, to study Microbial Dark Matter (Phase II) - Dewar... ...
ACGCTGTCGAGCTGGAGGTTGCCGGGGTAGTGCCCCACCCAGTCCCAATCCTCGCGCCCGCTGAGGTTTTCCGCCGGCGGAATGGCGAGCCGCACGGGAGCGCCTGTCTCCGCTCTGCGCGAACAGCCGGCAAAAAGAAGGCCTAGAACAATCAGGAGCGCGCTACAGCGCACGATGGTCCATCGCCAGAAGTTGCTGGAACTCGGGGTTCTCTTGAAGCGCTTTGAATTCCGGATCTTCCAGGAACTTGTTCCGTTCCTTGAAGCCTTCTTCCAACGCTTTCCTCACGTACAGCAGCGCTCTCTCCACGTTACCAGCCTTGGCGTAGACCTTCGCCAGGTAGAAGTGGAATTTGGCGCGCTCCTCCACGCTGCGCTCCTGCAACAGCACGCCGTGGGTGCTGCGGTGCTCGAATACTTCGGGGTCCAACGAGAGCGCCTGCTGATACGCCTCAAAAGCATCCTTGTACTTTTTCCGGGCGAAGTAAGCCGTGCCGAGATTGCTGTAAATCGACGCAGATTGCGGCGCGAGCTTGAGCGCTTTGTTGTACTGGGAGATGGCCCGCCGGTAACTTTTCTGCGCGTAGTAGATGGTCCCCAAGTTGTTAATCGCCTCGGCGTACTTGGGGTTTATCTTGATGGCGCGTTCATAGTGTTTCTTGGCGGTTCCCAGATCCAGCATCTGATGGTAGGCGATGCCGATCTTGTTCCAGGTCACAGCCGAGTCCTGTGGGGCATTCCGGTAGGCGTCGATCGCTTCCCGGTACATCTTACGCGCCATGAAAATGTCGCCCCGCATCTCGGGCGTAATCTCGGGTTTGGTTCCGTTGGGTGCGAGCGGCTTGACTTGCTTATCCGTGCGGCTGTCGCCCGTGAAGGCGTTCTGCCCCCACGCCAGCCCGGCCGCGGTCAGGAGCAGCGCCAACTGGACCTGCCTCTTCATCGCCGCCTCCTCTCTTCCTACTCTGAATATACCGCTAAACCGGCCGCCGGCATATCGGGATCTTAAAGTCTAGAGGGAGGAATCGTCACCGCTGGAACCGGAGGTGGGCTTTGAAAGCCTGGAGAGAGTTAAAAACGATGGGACAGTAGCAAGCGCGGTCGATGAACTGCCACATGCGGCTAGCTATGGATCCGGAGCCGCGGACAAGATGGGGGAAGTCGACGCAGGTCGCCGGTCTCCCCTCATAGACCGTACACTCGGTCCCGTTGAGGAAGACGCAACCGTTTTCGTTACGCCGCAGGACGGCCGCGCCTTCTTCGTCGCGGACAGTGTACTGGCTGCGGAAAGCTCCTGGAGTGAGGTTGAGATGGCGCGCGAGCCGTTCCACGTCACGGTTGGACACCTCCGCCGTCGCCACGCGGCAGCAGTTGGCGCAGGCTGTGCAGTCGATCTGCGCCTGAATCTCCTCGGCGATCTTCCGGAGCCGCCTCTCGGGTATGTCGCGGCTTTTCATAAACCGGCGAAAGCGCTCGTTTTCGCCGCGCATCTTCTCTCCCAGACGGCGGATCTCGGCCAGATCAATGAGCATAATCCCAGTGTAAGTCCCGATTAGGCGCCGCCGGCTCTGGTGTCACTGGCAAACCGATTCTGCATCTGCTTTGATAGAGATCGGAAAGGGGCTTCGCCCAATGCCAGAAGATGTTCCACGCCATATTTTGTGTCCGGTAGACCTGAGTGAGCGCTCGGCGCCGGCGCTTCACTATGCGGCAGCCCTGTCACGGTGCGCGGACGCCCGCATCACGGCGCTTTATGCCGAATCGTTCGCGCCGCCGCCTTATTTCACGGAAAGCCAAGTGGAGGCGCTCGCCGCCCAGATCCGCGATTCGGCGGCGGCGGCGGAAAAAACCCTGGCGCAATTTGTAGCGCAGGTGTTAGGATCTGGCGCCCCAAAGGTTGAGACCAAGATCGCTAACGCTCTTCCCGCGGACGCCATTTTGCGGACCGCTCAGGAAACGGGCGCCGATTTGATCGCCATGGGAACCCACGGGCGCAGCGGTTTCAACCGTTGGATGATGGGTTCGGTCGCCGAGCGGGTGCTGCGGGAGAGCCGGATTCCGGTCCTGACCGCCCGCCACGCCGCTGACGCCGGCTCGCCGCGCGCCATCCGGCGGATTCTGTGCCCGGTGAACGACTCGGATGTCGCCAGGCGGTCTTTGCAACTTGCCGCCAAGCTCGCCGGCTGCCTTGGGGCGGCGCTGACGGTCTTGCACGTCCAGGAGCAGGACGCGCGGGGTCACATTGCCGATCTCTGCCAGTGGGTCCGCGAGCAGGCGCCTCCGCAGTGCGAGAAGATGGAACTCAGCCGGCAGGGGGAAGCGGCTCAAGAGATCATCCGGGTGGCGGCCGAAACGGGCTGCGACTTGCTGGTTATGGGCGCCCGCCATCGCCTTTTCCATGACACCACCGTACTTGGCACAACCACCATTCGAACCGTGCGGCACGCCCCTTGCGCTGTGCTGACTGTGGTGGAGTGGCCGGAATAAGAAGCGCCGAAAGGAAACCACGATGACTGATCATTCTGCCGGCAGTCCTCAGGCCCATGCGGCAAGCGAATTCATCATCACTATGGAACAGACCGCGGACTTCGAATTTCGCGTGCGCTTCGACAAGCCGCACCACGCCGACTTGATGATGGACGAGCCCGCGCCTTTGGGAAAGGACGCCGCTCCCAGCGCCTCACGAATCCTGGCAGCCGCCATCGGGAATTGCTTGAGCGCCAGTTTGCTCTTCTGCCTGCGCAAAGCCAAGGCCGAATTAGGTCCGATTCGGACCCGGGTGCGAACGGAAATCACGCGCAATGAAAAAGGCCGCCTGCGGATCGCCGGAGTGGAAGTGGAAATTGATCCGCAGATCCCCGAGGCGGAAAGACAGAAAGCGATGCGCTGCCTCAGCCTTTTCGAAGACTACTGCGTAGTGACGCAAAGCGTCAGGCTAGGAATCCCCGTGAAGGTAACGGTCAAAGGCTTCGAGGCGCCAGAGGCCTGAGCCACTCGCTTTCGAGCCGCTGGTTCACCTGCTTCTCTGCCGTGTACCTCGAACGAGCGGCTCGGGGGCGCATGGCGCCCTCGGACAGCATGCGCTACTTCTCGAGTTCCACCGTGAGCCGGGTGAAGGCTCATCACGATGGTTTGCCCGCCGGCTTCAATCTTCCCCTTGTAAACATGCGGCAGCACAGAGGGGCGCGTAGCGAGAGCCGGAAGCGCGGGCGAAATCGCCACCGGCCCGGCGACAGACACCGTAGCAGGGTCCACCGTCATCTCCCTCAGCCGTCTTTCAACCTCCGGCGTCATATCCGGCTGGAAGCGTCCCTTAAGATGGCGCGCCAAGAACCTCTCCATCGCCGCGTACATCGCCAGGTTGTTTATGGGACGCGCAAAGCCGTGCCCTTCATCATCGGCGACCAGGTATTCCACCGGAAACTTTCGGTCGCGCAAAGCAACCACAATTTGGTCCGACTCCCGCTTGTTGACCCGCGGATCATTTGCGCCCTGGACGACCATCAACGGCGTCTTGATCTTCTGCGCCGAATGGAGTGGTGATTGCCGTTCCAACTGCTTCTTTCCCTCGGCTGTCGTAGGGTCGCCCATCCGCTCGTGGAACATCTTGCGAATGGCCTCCCAATATGGGGGGATCGACTCGAGCAGGGTGATCAGGTTGGATGGAGCGACGATCGCAACCGCTGCTGCGTAGAGATCGGGCGTGAAGGCGACGCCCGCCAGCGTGGCGTAGCCTCCATAAGAACCGCCGGCGATGGCTACGCGCTTCGGATCGGCGAGGCCTTGCGCAATCAAATGCTTCACGCCCCAGGTTATGTCGTCCTGCATTTTTTGGCCCCATTCCTTGTTGCCGGCATTCAGGAATCGCTTCCCGTAACCGGTCGAACCGCGGAAGTTCATCCGGAGGACCGCGTAGCCGCGGTTGGCCAGGAACTGAACTAACGGATGATATCCCCAGACGTCGCGCGCCCACGGACCTCCGTGTGGCACGACGACGACAGGGAGGGATTTCGCGGGGAGCCCTTTGGGCAGCGTCAAGAAAGCTGGGATCTCCAGCCCGTCGGAGGATTTGTAGCGGATCGGCTTCATCTCCGCCAGAGCTTCACGGGGCAACTTCTCGCGGACGCGGTATTGGAGCGTCAGCCGCCGCTGGCTCCGGTCGAAAAGGTAGGTTTCGCCTGGTTCGGTGTCCGATGAGGCGGAGACGATCCATAGCCTCTCATCCGTGGTGCTGGAACTGAAATTAATGCGATGCTTCGGCAGCTTGCGGCGAAGCCAGTTGTAGTCGGCCTCCCAGGTCTTATCCTTCCAGTAGTAGCGCTCGCGGTCGTCCTCGTAAACGGTGGCGATCAACGTGTTCGTCCGCTCGGAGAAGAAAGCCCGGCCGAAATCCACCCGGTTGAGAGGATCCTTTTCGACCAAGGTCGCGGCGCCGGTGGCGGGGTCGAGGAGCATGAGTTGGGCCAAATCCAAGTCGCCCTTGTTTGTCACCGAGTAAACCTTTGCATTATCTTTGTCGAACGAGATCGCCGCGCAGCTTTCGAGCACGGAACAGGAGTAGATCTTGGTAAAGTCCTGCGGGTCCACGCGAAGGAACTCGGTGTCGCCGTTTTCAGCCGACCGCATGGCCAGGCGCAGAGTCGCTTTGTGGTCGAAGATCCATGCAGAAACCCTTCCGGTGTTCTGCTTCAGCAGAGTCCTCTCCCCAGTGGCGAGATTCACTTTGTAAAGATCGTGCCATGCCTTATCGCGATCATTGAGGCCCACGTAAATGTGAGCCGGGTCGGTCTTCGGGACGGCATAAATGACCGCGCGGACTCCCTTGGCGGCGGTCAGATTCCGCGCGGGAGGGACCTTCGCTCCCTCCGCGGGTTTTGCCGCCGGGTCCACGGCGTAAACGTTGTAGTTCTCGTCGCCGTTTTGATCCTGCACATAGAGGATAAAGCGGGAATCGCGGGACCAGAAGTAGCCTGGAATGGGCCGCTTGGTTTCGGCGGTGACGGGGCGCGCGGCGCTGAAGGGCTCGGCGGTCCCTTTCACCCAAATGTTCCTCGCTCCTTCGAAGGGCTTGAGGAAGCTGATAAATCGCCCGTCTGGCGAAATTTGCGCCCCGGTGATTTCGACTTCACCGAAGAACAGCTCCCGGTCAATCAGCGGCGGCAACTGCGCGTCCAAAGAGGGCAGCGCCAGGGCGAACAAGACTGCGGGGGCCAGTCGATTCATAAAGATAGGATCCTCCTACACCGGAGTGCCTGCACACTTGATAATGTACGAATTCACGGCCGCGCGTGTTCCTTGGAATTTCGGGGACAGGCTACGCAATCCCCAAATTGCCCTCGATCTCACCAGGGGTAAGCTTGGGGAGTGAGTGGTGCGGGTTGTGTAGGGCAATGCCCGATTGCGGATTCTATAGCCCTGGAAGCGTTCTAAGCCGATCACGCAAGGCGCGCTGTATCGCTGCAAGCGATCTCGGAGCGCCCCAGACACGAATTCTGGCCCGACGCCGTCTCTTACCTGGACCTGCCGATCGCCCGCATCGCCGGCCACCGGCAGGTCACCGATGCGTATCTGGTGCTGCTGGCGGGCAGCCGTGGCGGGAGGCTGGCCACGATAGATCAGGCCCTCGCCGGCGTCCATCCGGGCGCGGTCCTGATCCGGTAAGAGGCGCGGGCCCGGTCATTGCAGCGGCGTCTTCGGCTTCTTGCGCGGCCCTTTGATTCGCGTCTTCTTGTCCGGATCGTCCACCACCTTCTCCGTGCCGATCTTGGCGCGCAACGCCGGCGGGAGCTTCTCGACATCCACTCTCGTGCCCGTCACGTCGATCGATCCCGGCATGTTCGCAAAGCCCGCCGGCAGATCCTCCAGCGGATTGCCTGCCAGGCGCAGTTGGTGGACGATAGGTACTGCGCCGAAGCCCTCGGGCAGCCGGCGCAGGCGGTTACCCGAGAGATCGCAGACGCGCAGCAGCTTGAGGTTCCCGATGTCCTCGGGCAACCGTTCGAGCAGGTTGTCCGCCATGTTCAGGTGCCGCAACTCGGTCAACCGGCCGATGCCTTCGAGGCTGGTCAGCCGGTTCTTGGAGACCTGGAACTTGCGCAGCCATGTCATTCCCCACACCTCGGGCGGAATCGCCGCGATGTTGTTGCCGGTCCAATACATCCCCCAGAGCTTTCTCATCCCGGCGATTTCCGGGGGGATCGCCTCGAACCGGTTGAAGCTGATGTAGAGCACGGCAAGGTTCTTCAGCGTGAAGAACTCGGCCGGCAGCGAGCGCAGTTTATTTCCGTTTACATAGAGGTGCAGGTCTTCCAGATCGCGAATTGAACGCACTTTGCCCTGATCGAGCACCTGCAGGCTCGCGATACCCTCCAGGCTGGTGAGATTGAGCCGCGAAAGCTGCAAGATCTTGTCGCCCCAGGCGAAATTGTTAGTGTTGTCGCCCTTGCCGAGCGGGATCTCGTCGGTCCCATAGGTGTAGACTCGCACGGGCTTGCCGCCCGCGTACTGCAACAGTGTCTGGTCCGCCCGCAGCGGCCCGGCCGCGAACAGAAGCGCGAGCGTGGCGGCGGCCTTTAGGACCCGGCAGCCGCCCCTCACCAGTTGAGCCTCAGCAGATCCCGGTTGCCAGTCGCATGTTCCAGACGCTGGACGGCGCCACCGCCCGCCAGTACACCACCACCGGAAACGAAGTAGGATTTTACCCGGCATTTCCATTTTGGACTTCCGAATCGCATTCAGTATAAGCCAAACCGCCGTCCTTTGGCCCTGCGAACTGCATTCTCTCTTCTGGAACCCTTTCTGACTCCTGCCAGACCGGGCTGTCGCCCGGCGCGCAAAATCGAGAATTGCGAACTCCCTCTTTTCAATGCATTGCACAAACACGTCTCCGGCTTCCCACGTTATGGTCGCCTGATTTCGCTGGTGTCACCGCCCTCCCGCCACCCGGCCGCTACCGCCAGCGCCTCGATCCGCTGTACCATGCTCCCGAACAACCGCCGCGTCAAATGGCTCTCGGCCAGCATCAGCCAGTAGTTACGGGCATGCTTAACCAGCCGGCCGCGAGTCTTTACCAACCGTTGTTGCAGGCTGGTCAGTGACCAGTTCTCGATCTTTTTCGGCAGCACCAGCCGCCGCCACAGGTTGCTCAAGTTGTAGGCGATGAGGCTCAGCCACAGCCGCACCTCGTTGGAGCGGAAACGGTGGCACGACAAGCGGGTCATTTTGACGGCCTGCTTGCTTTCCTTCCTTGATCCACTGTTCCGCCGTTCCCCGCTTGTTGTAGAACCGCACCACCGCCCGGCTGTCCGCTTCCAGGTTGATCACGATGAAACCCATGCGCGGGGACAGCTTGCCAAAGTGGAACTCGATCTTTGCCACCACCCGCCGCGCCGTCTTCCAACTCGCCGCTTGATACAGAAAACCCTTGTACCAGACCACCGGCTTATGGCTCGGCCTTTCCACTGGCCGCGTTAGCAGTTCCGCGATGTCCCGCTCCAGGTTCTCATTGGCCGGAATACGGATGGCATACTTCACGCCCCGCTCTTCCAGTGCCTCGTAGATCTCCGGCTTAGCGAAGGCAGCGTCGGCCCGGAACGCAACTTCCATGCCAAGCTTCTGCTGCCGCTCGATCTCGGGAAGCAGCAGTTCTTCCCAACCGTCGGCACTGTGGACGCTGCCGGGCCGCAGCTTTGCCGCCAGGCAGCCACCTTCTCGATTGAACGGCAACAGCGGGTGATGGCGGGTGGACTCGTAGTGACCGTTGTACGCGCTGTTCTCCTGCTGGCCGTACAGCGCGATTTCGGTCGAGTCCATGTCCCCAGCACTATCCGCTGTTGCGCATCGATGGCCTCGGCTTTGGCGATGAGTTCGCGGTTGATGCGGGCCAAGCTGCCGCAGTTCTCCTCCTCGGCCAGCATCTCGGTCTCGAACGTCTGCAAGCGGGAAGTCAGCGCCGCGCCACGATCCCAAGTCTACTCCGAACCGATCAGACGGAAGGCTGGATCTTGCGCGAGCCGTTCGGCGTCGTTGAGATCCTCATAGCCGGCGATGCGGCTGTAGACGGACTGGCGGAACAGATCGGTGAGCGGAAGTTGGGTGTTCTTCCCGCGTCGTGAGCCGGTCAGGTGCTGGGCGATGAGTTCGCCGAGGCCCAGCCGTTCATCCAACTCACGAACCAGGAGGAGGCCACCGTCGAAGGTGACCCGTGATCCCTGGAAGTCGATCTTCAGGGAGGCATTGAAGGAGAGCTGAAATGGCCCGTTTTGTTTCTCACCCATTGGGTGTCGTCCTCCGGAGCGTCTTCATCACGTCGGAACCCGCATGAATAAAGATGTCGGGGGCCATCAAGAGGTTATCAGTAACTGCTCAAGACGGAAACGCAGGCTTAAGGGGATCACCTTCACGTGGCGATACTCTACCGGACCGTGGTCCCCTTGAAGCCGGATAGGTCCGGGTTGGTCTTCGTACGGGTCCAAGGGAAGACCGCAGAGCCCTTCAATTCGCTGACGTTCAATGATGGGTATGCACGCCGTTTCAGCAAACCGGCACCTCCCGGCCAAGGAGCGTGACGTCAAAGTTCTGCCACTCGCCCGCAGGTTTTCTGGCATTCATCGCGGGCGCGATACGGCTGTAGATTGAGCCGTTGGAGTGTGACCAGGAAGCCGGCGTTCGGATGCCGGTTGGAAAAGATGCCTCCGCGCAGTCGCCAATCTTGCTCGCGCCCTGGGTTCAGCGTGCTCCCATGCGGCGGGAAGGCATCCAAAAGGTTGATGAGCTTTGCTTCCACCCATCGCCCGTCGTCCCAGTCCTGAATGACAGGCGCCCGCCGGTGGCCCCAAAAAACCAGCCGCTTACGGAGCAGGCGTCGCGTTTCACCTCGAGCCAGAAAATGCGGTGCGAGGATCCTTCCGGACCGTCGCAACCCACTGCCCTTCGAACGATTCCTGGGCCCACACGAGCCCCGCCAGGGCCATCCATACCGGCAGTGAGCGGATCACTTCGCCCGTCCTGCGTCCGGCGGCGTGGAGGCATGGATGAACTCAGCCGGTTCCTTGGAAGGGTTGCGCAGGGTGAGCTTGGCCGCGCCGCAAGCGAACACGGCGTCTTTCGCTTCGGCTCGTCCTGCGGTCGGTCCCGTGAGCTCCAGCGCTCCCCGCCACACGAAAATCACGTGCTCGGCATCCTCGCCGGCTTCGATGCTCATGGTTTGGCCCGGGGGCAGCAGGCGGCGGGCTACGGCGATGCGCCGCGCGCCGGCATCCGGTCCCACGAATACGCCCTCGCGCGTTCCGAACTCCACATACTTCACCGCGCCGGGCGTGATCTTGCCTTTGGGCGGCGCCGCGCCGGGTTTTGAGGAATCGCGCGCCCCGGTATAGAGAGCCATGTCCGGCGGGGTTTGGAAGCTGATCATCTGAGTGCCCGCCGCCGTGGTGATGGTTCCGTGGATTTCGCCGGCGGGCACAAACACCGCCTGCCCGGCTCGAAAACGCCGGCGTGAGTCGCCTTGGCGCAAATCAGCCTCGCCTCGGAAGCAAAGGATCGTGTCGTCTGACCCGTCGTGCACATGTTGGGAAAACTCGTTTCCAATCTCGGAAGCTGAAAAATTGAGGGTGATCTTCCGGGCTCCCATTTCCGGATGCACGATTCTGCGCGAAGTGACCTTCCCCATGTGGAACTGCGGGGACTCGGCGAATTTCAGGATACGAACCATGGGGCCTCCCGAAGGCTCAGCAGCCCACCCCGCAGCCGCCAGCAGGCCGATCAGTGTAACAAGGCGACATCTCATGAGCATGACTGTACCTCAAAGCCGAGCGCAGGACGGGGACAGGAATACAATTCACTATTTCCGGCCGCGAGCGAACATGGAGGGCGTGGGCTGGAGGCGGGGTCCCTGGTGAGCTTAATGCGGAAGCCACGTATCTCATTGGCGCTGAACGGCTGAAAAAGAGTATTGTGTCTCCGTTCCGGGTTGCCAGCATGCTATTACTGGTGTGGGGGTGAGCTAAGTGAACGAGCAGGAACGAAGAGCGATTCTGAGCATCTGCTTGACGGCTGCCTTCGCGGACGGCCGCAAGAACGAGCAGGAGCGAGCGCAGATCAGGCGCATTGTCGATAGCTTGGGGTCCGACGCCGCGATGGACCTCCCCGGCCTCTACCAGGACATTCTGCTCAAGCGGCGAACGCTGGAAGACGCGGCGGCGGATCTCACCTCGCCGGAGGCGCGTCATCTCGCCTACGAGATTGCCGTATGCGTATGCGACGCCGACGGCGCGGCGAACGAGGCAGAAACGGCGTTCCTGGAGCGCCTGCGCACTGTGCTCACACTCGATGCCGAACCAGCTCAGACCTTCGCCGGCGATGCGGCGGAAATCGCCGGTGCGGACTTGGAGGCTGGCGGCGCGCCCGCGCCGGTCACGCCCGCCGGCGGCGCTCAGGCTGTGGTGGATACGGCCGACCTGGACAAGATGGTGCTCCATTACGCGCTCCTCAACGGGGCGCTGGAGCTCCTGCCGCAATCCCTAGCGTCGATGGCGATCCTGCCGCTGCAAACGAAAATGGTGTACCGCATCGGCAAAGCTTACGGCTACGAACTCGACAGGGGTCACATTAGGGACTTCGCGGCGACCCTGGGTGTGGGGCTCGCGGGACAATATGTCGAGCGAGTAGCACGCATGCTGATCGGCGGCTTTCTCAAGAAGGCCAGTGGCGGCATGCTGGGCGGGTTGGGCGGCGTGGCCACCGGCTCGGCTTTCTCGTTTGCGACCACTTACGCGCTTGGCCAGGCGGCCAAGCGCTATTACGCTGGGGGCCGCACCCTCGACGCGGCCCCGTTGCGGCAGATGTTCGCCTCGCTGTTGGAGCAGGGCAAGAGCTTGCAGGCAAGCTACTCGAACGAAATCCAGCAGAAGGCCCGCGGCATCGACATGAGCCAGATCGCCGCGCTCGTGCGGCAGCATTGACCGGTAGCGGCGGCCGGCGGGAGGGAGACAGTTAGTCGAGCCACGGCGGCGATGCTCGCCAGGCGGGACACGCTCTGATTTATCGCCCCGACGAGTTCCGGCCGGCTATTCCTCGATCGGGTTGGCCGCCACCAGAGCCCGTCTCCGCTTCACCGGCAACCCGAGCATAACACGCACTCCTCAGGCGGCCAGGCAAAAGGGGACATTTCTACTTTGCCAGAGAGGGGACATTTCTACTTTGCTTTGACAATGGGGCGGGAGCGGTTGACCCAACAGTTTCATCTGTTATAATCGCGGCCTGCGGAAGCTCAAAACCCAATTTTGAAGAAGCGCCCAGAAAAGGGGGAAAGCGTATGAGACGGCACAATCTCTGGCCGGCAATCTTTTGCCTGCTGGGTTGCATTTCAAATGTTTGCGCTCAGCAGGGCAGCGGGACGATTTCGGGAACCGTAGTGGATCCCAGCGGCGCAGTCGTGGCTGGGGTCCAAATAGAAATTCGGAACATCGCCACCAATCTTGTTTCTCGTACGATCACGACGGTGAGCGGCTTCTACAGCGTTCCGGGCCTTGCAGCAGGCGAGTATGCCGTCTCCGCAACAGTCCAAGGATTCAAGCGGGCTGTGCGCAGCGGAATCACTTTGCAGGTGGATCAGAGAGCGGTGGCCGATTTCACGCTCGAGGTAGGAGCGGTGGCCGAATCTGTAGAGGTAGCCGGGCAGGCGCCGCTCGTGGATACCGCAAGCGCCACGGTGGGCAAGGTGGTGGAAAACCGGCGCATTCAGGACCTACCTCTCAATGGGCGCAATACTCTGGCGTTAACGCTTCTGACGCCCGGCGTGCGTTCGAATGCCGTGTCGTCAAGCGGCTTTGGGGACCGCGGGGTGGAGGTTACTTCCATCAGCATTAACAACGCTCCCAATGCCATGAATGGCCAGGTGCTGGATGGAGGCAACAACATTCAGACCTATCTCGGCGAAGTCAATATGAACCCGGCGGTGGACGCCATCCAGGAGTTCAAAGTGCAGTACAACACGATGTCCGCCGAGTATGGATTCACCGCCGGCGGCGTCATCAATCTGGCCACCAAATCGGGCACAAACCGGTTGCATGGCACTGCCTATGAATTTCTGCGAAACGACAAGCTGGATGCCCGAAATACTTTTGCCGTCAATAAGGGGAAATTCCGGTACAACCAGTTCGGCGCCTCCGCCGGGGGGCCCATCCTACGAGACAGAAGTTTCTTCTTCGGAAACTGGGAGGAATGGCGATTCCGGAAGGCCATCCCCGGCATCGCTACTTTCCCGACACTGCGGCAGCGGCAAGGCGACTTCTCCGATCTGTTTGACGCCTCTGGGCGGGCGATCCCCATCTACGATCCCGCCACCACCGCAGCCAACCCTGCGGGAGCCGGCTTCATACGGCAAACCTTTCCCGGAAACCTCATTCCTAGCACCAGGCTGGACCCGGTGGCGCTGAATGTGCAAAAGTTTTACCCTGAACCGAACAGGACGCCGACGAATCCATTCACGAACACCAACAACTACCAGCGCAATGTGGACGAACAGAGGTCGTCCCGGCAATTGACGGCTCGAATCGACCACCGCTTTTCCGACCGCAATGCAGTTTTTTTCCGGTATGCCCGCTTTCGGCATTACACAGACGGGGGCGCTGCAAATGTCGCCGGGTCCATCTACCCCGATCCCATAGTGGCCAAGCGCGATGACACACTTCACAATCAGAATTTCTTGTTGTCGAACACTTACACGTTCGGTCCTTCCCTGCTTAACGAATTCCGGCTCGGTGTCACCCGCTCGCAGTTTCCCTTCCAGGTCCGGAGTTTTGGAAAGGATCTACCGCGCCAAATCGGCTTACCGCCGATTGTGCCTGGGGATACGATGCCTAGCTTCAGCAATGGAACGCCCGCTTTCAATACCGGAACGGCAGGCGTGCGCGGGACCGTGGCTTGGCAGTTTTTTGACATGGTATCGCACGTTCGCGGCGGCCACACCCTCAAGTTCGGAGTCGATCACCGGGTGAACCGCGGCAATAACTTCCAACGCTCGAGCCCGTCCGGCAGTTTCTCTTTCAGTTCGGCGCTGACCGCCAATCCTCAATCGCCCAGCGGTACAGGCAGCGCATATGCGTCTTTTCTGCTGGGAGAAGTGGCGAGCGCCAGCGTCACCCGGCACGTTGGCGCCGCCTTCCACGGGTTTTCGACCAGCTTTTTCGTTAACGACGACTGGAAGGCCGCGCGCCGCCTGACATTGAACCTGGGCTTACGTTACGACTATCAACAGCAGCCGGTGGAACGCTGGAATGGAATGTCGAACATCGACCTCAGCTTGCAGATTCCGGGGTCGGACCTGTACGGCCGCACCGTTTTTGCCGGCGTCGACGGTCAACCGCGAACGTTCCGCAAGACAGACAAGAACGACTTCGGGCCGAGAGTAGGTCTGGCGTATGACCTTTTCGGCTCGGGCCGAACAGTTTTTCGGGCAGGGTTCGGCGTCTTTTACCCGCACATTTTTAATAATCTTTATTTCGGCAACCCCGCCGGCTTTGCCACCACCACGACCAGTTACACTTCCGCGGCGGGATCCAACTTTCGTGCGTTTCGGTTACGGGACGGTTTCCCCAGCCCGCCCATCGAGCCTCAAGGCGCGAAGCTGGGCCCGGCGGCGTTTCTAGGGCAGTCCGTCAGCATGGATGAATCTGACGGCGCTACTCCCGTTTCGCTGCAATGGAACGCCTCCTTGCAACAGCAACTCAGACGCAATTGGTTGATTGATATCTCCTATTCAGCAAACCGGGGGTACGATTTCCTGGCGGCCGGATATGATCTGAACCAGCTCGACCCACAGTACAACTCGCTCGGGTTGGCGCTACAGAACTCGGTCCCCAATCCATATGCCGGCCGCGTCCCCGGCTCTTTGGGCGCCGCGACGATCACCCGGGAGCAAGCCCTGCGGCCCTACCCGTATTATTTGGGCATCAGCGTTCGTTCACCGCGTTATGGCGCTTACTCTTCCCATCTAATGCTTCTCAGCGTAGAACGGCGCATGGCGCAGGGATTCACGCTGTTGTTCTCTTATACGGCGGGCAAACTGATCAGCAACTCCAACCTGACTGAGCTGATCTCGTTTGCCGCTGAATCCGCCCCTGCCCCGGGATTTCAAAACGGAAAGTTTGATCGGGCGTCGGATCGTTCCCTCGATCCCCGCGACGTGTCGCAGCGGGCGGTGGTGAGCGCTTTATACGAGTTACCCTTCGGGAAAGGCAAGCTCTGGAACCCGGCCAATCGAGTGCTGGCGCAGGTTGCCGGGGGCTGGCAGGTGAACACCATTGGCACAATGCAGACCGGGCGCCCGCTAAGCGTATCCGGCGCTAACAACTTTCGCGCCAACCGGCCGAATTCCACCGGCAAGAGCGCCCGGTTGGAAAACCCGACCCGCGACCGGTGGTTTGACACCATGCAGTTCGTCAACCCGCCCAACTTCACTTATGGCAATCTCGGGCGCATGTTGCCGGACGTGCGCGAGCCCGGCATTGTAAATTGGGACCTGTCCTTGATGAAGAACACCAACCTGACGGAAAAAATGAAACTTCAGTTCCGCGCCGAAGCCTTCAACTTCACCAACCGCGTCAATCTCGGGCGCCCGGGCACGGGCTTCAGCCCTGGTCCCAGTGGCTTTAATCAGAGCGCTTCGTTCGGGGTAATTACGAGCGCCGACGACGCGCGGATCCTTCAATTTGGCTTGAAACTGCTGTTTTGACCGGAGCCGGGAGGCTGGGATACACTCCCGCTTACGGCAGTCGTGATGGCTAGGAGGTGAAATGAGGCGAAGAGACGTTTTGGCGGGTCTGGTGGGCGGCCCATATTCGCTGGTGGTGCTGGCGGATCAGCTTCCGCCGCGCGAAGAGCCGCTGCCCGGCATCGATGAGATCCGCAAGCAGCTTGACCGGCTTTCGCCGCCTGCGGACCGGAGGCGCCGGTGGTCCGCCGAGCCAAAGATGTCCCTTGTGGAGCTGTCGGCGGACTTTGTCGTGGCGGGCGGCGGGGTTGCCGGAGTAGCGGCCGCAATCGCCGCTGCGCGCCACGGGGCCAAGGTCATTCTCCTTCAGGACCGCTCCGTGCTGGGAGGAAACTCCTCGAGCGAAGTCAAAATGCACGTCTGCGGTTCCCACGCCATCCCCGGCTGGCGCGAAACCGGGCTGATGGAGGAATTGCGGCTGGAAGACGCCGTGCGCAATCCCCAGCGCAGCTTTGAAATGTGGGATTTGTTGCTCTACGACAAGGTCATCTCAGAGCGCAACATCACGCTGCTGCTTGACACCACGCTGTACGGGGCCCGCACGGCCAACGGACAGATCACCGAGGTCCTGGCGCGCTGTGACCGCTCCGAGTTGCTGTACCGCATCCAAGGCAGATTCTTTTGCGACGCCACCGGCGATTGCCGGCTGGGTCTCGAAGCAGGGGCGGAAATGCGCCAAGGCAGGGAAGCCCGCTCGGAGTTCAACGAGTCGCTGGCGGTTGAAAAAGCCGACGGAGACTCCCTCGGTTCGAGCATCCTCTTCACATCCCGCCTGCACCGCAGGCCGATGCCCTTCCAGCCCCCCGGCTGGGCGCGGAAAATCACCAAGGAGCATCTGCGATACCGTCCCGTAAGAGAGTGGGATTACGGCTACTGGTGGATCGCCTGGGGCGGCGATAAGGACATCATCCGGGACCACGAGCGCATCCGCTTTGAACTGCTGTCTATCGTCATGGGCGTCTGGGACTTCATCAAAAACAGCGGAGAATTCCCGGAGAGCTCCCACTGGGCGCTGGAATGGGTCGGCATGCTGCCCGGCAAGCGGGAAAGCCGCCGTTTGATCGGCGATCATATCCTGACCCAGCACGACTGCGAGCGCGGCGACATTGAGGACGCTGTTTCCATCGGCGGGTGGCCCTTTGACGACCACCCGCCGGAAGGTTTCGACCGTCCCGATTTGCGGCCCAACCGCGCGGTGCGTTTTGAGGTTCCCTACAACATACCGTTGCGGTCGCTGTATAGCCGGAATGTCTCCAACCTCTTTATGGCCGGCCGCAATATGAGCTGCACCCACGTAGCGTTCAGCTCAACCAGGGTGATGGCGACGCTAGGGGCCGCCGGACAAGCGGTGGGAACGGCTGCTGCAATGTGCATCGCCGAAGGCATTACGCCCCGGCAGCTTTACCAGCGGAAGGAGAAACTCATCGCGCTCCAGCAGCGCTTGTTGCGCGACGACCAAACAATCATGCATCGGGTCAACGAAGACCCGCTGGACTTGGCGAGAAAGGCGACGGTCGCCGCCTCAGCCGAGGAGCGGGACGCCCCAGCGCGCAACGTGATCGACGGACATTTGCGCGATTTCTACCTCAAGGGCAAACGGACGGAAATCCACCAATGGACGGCCCCGCTGGGCGGCGAGGGCGCTTGGATTGAGCTTCGCTGGGAGCAGCCCCAGAGAATCCGGCACGTTCAGCTCACCTTCGACACCGGCTTGGAGCGCCGCCTGATGCTAAGCGGATCCGAGGCGGTATCCCGCGGGCAAATCCGCGGTCCGCAGCCCGAGACCGTCAAGGATTACACGGTAGCGGTTCGAAAGCGGGGCGCATCCACTCTGACTCCTGTAGCCGAAGTCAAGGATAACTACCTCCGCCTGCGCCGGCATGAATTCGCTCCGGTGGAGGCGGAAGCGCTTCGCATCCATGTACAGGCCACGCACGGCGATCCGTTCGCCAGGATTTTCGAGATCCGCTGCTATGCTTAGCCAGCCGCGGGCCCCCACACCAGCCAAGGCACGTCGGGGCGTTTCGGACCCTGCTGAATTTCGCTGAGCATGCTGCGGACTTGTATAGCGCCGGGATCCAAGCCGTGAGCCTCCAGAGCCCGTTGCACCTCCGCCAGTCCATCCCGGTAAGCGGGGAATTCAACTAAAGTTGCGGGTTTGGACTCCCGCCGTCCGCCGTCCGTTGCGCAGACCACGACAGCCTGATGATAGATCTCCGGATTGACGGGAAACGGCACTTCCGAAAGCGCCTCCAAAAGAGCTTCGAGCGAGCGCGGCTCCACCGCGATTCGCACCGACACCAATTCACCGGAAATGCC
>Ga0101944_10004517_pt1 | contig 17089 bp, 9 predicted proteins | sample DewCreD2012metaG_FD_75245 | JGI IMG/M metagenome (GOLD analysis project Ga0101944, IMG submission 75245) | Hot spring sediment bacterial and archeal communities from British Columbia, Canada, to study Microbial Dark Matter (Phase II) - Dewar... ...
CGAAGCCGGACCATGCGGCCGACCACACGAACAAACAGTACCCGTCATGCATTTTGTATTCATGCCGCCCTTCTACCACCTCCCCCTCCCCTCCGTCTGCTCAAAAACTGAAATGCGCCGGTGTTGGTGGATGCCAACAACCAAATCACCGAAACGCTCGAAAACAACAACACCACCATCCTGTCCACGCCGATTCGCGTCGCACCGGCCTACACGGCCACGGTGCAAACGGATGTTGAAACGGCACTGGCGGGCACGGCGGTTCCATTGTACGGATCGGCGGTCAAGGCCGGCGGCGGCCCGGCGGTGTTTGAGACGGTGAGCATTCACATCTATCTGCGCGACACCCGCCGCACCATTGCGGCGTTGACTGATGCCAACGGCCAATTTACGGCGACCTTCCAACCGCTGCCGGGCGAAGGAGGTGTATACCGCATTGGCGCGGCGCATCCGGAGTCATCAGACATTCCCATTCAGGATCAGTTCAGCCTGTTGGGATTGCGGCTGAGTCCGGACTACATCCAGCGCAAGGTGCTTGGCCTGGAAACCATCACCGGCACGGTGCGCTTGGAAAATCTTGCGGATGTGGACTTGCACAACCTCACCGCCACGCTTGAAGGGGTGCCGGCGGGATTGAATGTCCAGGTCAATCTTACGAATGCCTTGCCCGGCTTGGGAACCGCCCAGTTGTCCTACGTCATTCAATCGCTGCAAGACGCGGAATCCTTCAATACCTTTGCCGTGCGCATCACCTCGCAGGAGGGGGCCAATCTGACCCTGCCCATGTACATCTATGTCGAGCCGCGGATGCCACGCCTGCGGGTGCAACCCGGCTCTTTGTTCGAAGGCATGGTGCGCGGTGCACAAAAGATTGTGGCGATTGAAGTGGCCAACGAAGGCGGCGCGCCAACCGGGCCCTTGACAGTGATGATTCCCGAAGTGCCGTGGTTGCGTGTGGCTTCCACCAATCCTTTGCCAAGCCTGGCGCCAGGAGAGACAGGGCGTGTTGAGTTGCTTTTGATGCCCGCGGAGGATTTGCCGCTGGCGGAGTACAAGGGCAGTATTGTTTTGGCGGCGGCCATGGCAAATGCCACGGTGCCGTTCACCTTCCGGGCATTGTCTGATGCCTTGGCCGATTTGCGCATCATTACGGTGGATGAGCTGTCTTACCACGGGGATAATCCGCGCAACTTGGCCGGGGCGCGTGTGACGCTGCGGGATCCCTTCAACGGCTCCTTGGTGGCCAGCGGGGTGACCGATACCAACGGCTTCTGGGATGTGCCCAATCTCCGGGAGGGCACTTACAACCTTGAGGCGACTGCTGATCGCCATGACCGGACTTTGGCAACCATTGAGGTGAAGGCTGGTCAGTTGAACGAAAAATCCATTTTCCTGCGCGCACAATTGGTGACCTATACATGGACGGTAGAGGAAATTGAGATTGAGGATCGGACCAAGATCACTCTGGAGACCGTGTACGAAGCCTATGTGCCCACGCCGGTGGTGACGGTGGAGCCCAGCTTGATTGACCTGTCTCAGGTCACCGGGGATTTGGCGCAAATAGATTTGAAAATTAGCAACAAAGGGCTGATTGCCGCGCGGGATGTCACCATTCACTTTGACCAGCATCCGCTTTGGTCCATCCGTCCGCTCATCAATGGCGCGGCGAGCATTCCGGCCAACAGCACCATGACTGTGCCGGTGATTATCCAGAGGTTGCCCACGCCCACCAACAATTTGGCGGCCACGCCAGGGCGCGAATTAGGTGTCAATCTGGGTCCTTGCACCATTTCTGCGGGAATCGAATGGAAACTCATTTGCGGTCCATTCAACATCGCTTATCCGGTTCCGCTTCCGGTCATCAACGCACGGGGTAATTGCTTTGGTTCTGGGGGCGGCGGCGGCGGGGGCGGCGGCGGTGGGGGCGGCGGTTGGGGAATAGGCGTAGGCGGTGGTGGCGGTGGCTTTGGGGGCTTTGGCGGCGGTGTAACGGTCACAGCGCCCGGCCAGCCGACAATAACGATCCAATCACCACCTCCGAGCATTACGCCGAGCAATAAATGTTCCTGTAAGGCCGAAGGTTTCGAAGAGGAATGTTTGAACTATGAAGCTGGCTTGAAAGCCGCCATTGCCGGAGCCTTGACCAAGGCCATCAATGCGGCGCTTGCGACCACTCCGCTAAGTGTCAAGGACATTGAAGTAAGTTTCAACGTCAACGGCCAGCTATGCACCTGCTGCGGGGATGAAATCAAGGGGCTCAAGGCTTCCGCGGGTGGCAATGCAAGTGTCACGGCCACGCTGGTCATAGGTTTCAATCCGGAAGCCAGCGGCGAGGTGGACATCCCGGGATTGGGGTCGGCCAGTTATGAGGCGTCATTCCTTGCGGGTGCTGAAATTGTTCTCTCCGGCACCATCAGCGGGACATTTGAAACGGAGTGCCACATGGATAATCCCAAGTTGTGTTTGGGTGGAAGCGTGAGCGCTTCGGGGGTGGCCGGGTTGCGAGGACAGGTGGAACTTTCGCATGAGCGCAATGGCCGCACTTACAAGGGCGGCGGAACTGCTTTTGCAGGTGTGACGGTGGGGGTGAGCGCTTCGGTGCAGGGATGCACGGACACTGGCATTGAAGTAAAGGTCTGCGCTGAGCCGGTGGTGTTCAAGGTCTCGGTGGAGGGCAGTATTGAGGTGGATGGTGCGTCCTATTCCACATCTACCGGTTACGAAAACGAACTGATGCCGGGAGGCTGTTACCCGCCTGAGGATGGTGTGGTGAGGATGTACCTTGCAGACTTTGGCATTTCCGCCAAACCGAGCGCGGGCGAAATGGCGCAGCTTCTGGGATTCAGCAATCCCAATGGAATGGTGCGTGATTTGACCGGCCGCAACACCGCTGTGGCATCCGACGCACCGGCCAGTCATTTGTCAGCGGCTTTGCAGTCGGCCCGATCGGATGGCGGAACGGCGGCGATGCTGACGGCACCTTTCCGTCGTTCGCAGATTACTTACGGCTGGACGCCGCCTCGGCCTGCTGCTCCGCCTGCCGGAAGTCTGGCTCGCGCAGCCCTCCCACCCGTACTGCTGCAAAATGGCGTGTGCGCCCAGGTGCGTTTGCAAATTGACCAGGAAGCCGTGCTGACGCGCAAGGCTATCGGAGCCACGCTGGATATCTTCAATGAATCCAATGTGGACCCCCTCGAAAACCTAAATGTAACCATCAGCATCCTGGACCCTGATGGCAAGCTGGCCAATGACAAATTCGTCATCCTGCCGCCGGAGTTGATCAACATTGAACCGGTAAGCGGTACCACCAACAGCGATGAGTTCACGCTGACGCGCGACCTTTGGCGGATGGCTCCCGCCACCACCGGACGCGCGCGGTGGATCATTCTGCCACGGGACGAAGCAGCGCCGGAGACGCCGTTGGTTTACAGTGTGGGTGGCATCATGACGTATTCCTCCGGCGGTGTGCCCGGCACCGCCTTGCTCCTGCCGTCGCCGGTGACGGTTTACCCCAATCCCAAGCTGGTGTTGAAATACTTCCACCAGCGGGATGTGATGAGCGATGATCCGTTCACGCCGGAAATCGAGCCGGCCGAACCGTTCACGCTGGCGGTGATGGTGCAAAATGTGGGCAAGGGCATTGCCAAGAAATTCACCATCACATCGGCTCAGCCGAAGATCATTGAAAATGAAAAGGGATTGCAAATTGACTTCAATATCATTGCCACCGAGGTGGCGGGACGGCAGTTGTCACCCTCGCTTACGGCGGTGTTTGGGGACATTGGGCCGGACCAAATCACGATTGGCCGGTGGTTGATGAAGGCATCGTTGCTGGGGTTCTTTGTGGATTACAAGGCCACCTTTGAGCACGAAAGCTCGCTCGGCGGGCGCGAGACATCATTGATAGACAGTGTGGAAATCCACGAGATGATCCGCCAGGTCCAGGCGCCTGGAACGTTTGAAGACGGCAAACCGGATTTTCTGGTGAACGATGTCAAGGATGACCTGACTTTGCCTGATGTACTTTATTTGAGCGATGGCTCCACGAGTGCGGTGACTGCGGTGACTGCCGGCGCGGTGGATGATGGTCCCGGCCTCGGCCATCTTGTGGTGACGCTGACCGCGCCGATGCCCTCCGGCTGGGCCTACCTGCGTGTTCCAGACCCAGGCGATGGCCAATACATTCTCAGTCGCGTGGAACGGCAGGATGGCGGCGTCATCCCGCTGAACACCAATGTTTGGATTTCCCGGTACACTTTCACCCGTCCCGGTGTGCGGCCTACACGCGAGAACGTGCTGCACCTGTTGGATTATAATTCTCCGGGTGTGTATTATCTGCATTACACCCAGCCGCCAACACCCGACCTGCAACCGCCCACAAGCAGTGTGGCAGCGCTGCCGCCTGCCAGTTTCCCGCAAATTCCGGTCAGGTGGTCGGGCACCGACAATGAAGGGGAAGTGAATTACTACGATATCTTCGTCTCAATCAACGACGGGCCGTTTGTGCCGTGGCTCCAGCGGGTGCGCACCAGTGGCGCTGTGTACGAGGGCACTGCCGGCAACCGTTATGCATTTTACAGCGTGGCCACTGACACGGCGGGCAATGTAGAGCCTGCTCCTTTGACGCCGCAAGCGGTGACCACGGTGTCGTTGGTCAACACTGTTCCTCAGTTGGCGGCCATTCCGAATGCCACAATCAACGAAGGTGAGACGCTTCAAATTACCGCACGTGCATTGGACACTGACCAACCGGCACAACAGCTCACCTTCAGTCTTGGCCCGGGCACTCCTGCAGGGGTCAGCATCCATCCGCAAACAGGTGTTTTGACTTGGTTGACGGGTGAGTCGCACGGTGGCACCACCAACAACATCACCGTGGTGGTGACGGACAACGGCACACCGCCGCTCTCCACCAATCGTGTGTTTGCGGTGGTGGTCAACGAGATAAACAATCCACCTACCGTGCCCGCATTGATTGATCGGCGGGTGGATGCCGGACAAATCATTGGATTCTACGTTGGCGCCACCGATGTGGACGTGCCGGCCAACACCCTCACCTACTCGCTTGACGCCGGAGCGCCGGCCGGGGCGAGCGTGCACCCAACGACAGGTCTTTTCCAATGGACACCCACTCTGGCCCAATCTCCGAGCACCAACCTCATCACGGTGCGCGTGACGGACAATGGCTCGCCGAGCAGGGAAGCGACCAGCAGCTTTACCGTGATTGTTAATCGTCCGAACCAACCGCCAAACCTCACGGTGCCGGTGGATCAAGTGGTGGATGAAGGGACATTGCTGTTGGTGAGCGCCTCGGCAAACGATGATGACTTGCCTGCACAGCAGCTTACCTTCAGTTTGGAAAACCCACCGGCAGGCGCCACCATTCATCCGGTGAGTGGCATCATTTCGTGGAGTCCCACCGAGGCCCAAGGGCCGGCCACGAACCAGATCACGGTGAAGGTCACAGACAACGGCTCGCCATCGCAAAGCACAACCCGCAGCTTTACAGTGGTGGTACGTGAGGTGAATGAGGCACCGGTATGGCCATCAAATGTAGTTTTCACCGCAGCACCGCGTCAGCCCTCGACGAATGTGGTGAATGCCACGGATCCGGATTTGCCGTCGAATCGTATCACCTACAGTTTGGCGGCTGGTCATCCACCGACGGCAACGTTGGATGGCACCATCGGCAGGCTGATTTTTGTGCCGGAGACTGAACACGCCGGGCGGACGAATTGGTTGACGGTAGTCGCCACTGATGACGGCCAGCCTGCTTTGAGCACCACCACACAAGTGGCGGTGGTGGTGAGTGACTTGGTGGATTTGAAACTGGGTCGGAGCATTGTATCTGCTGGACAGAGCGGCAACGTGCCCTTGACCCTTGTGGCGAGCGCACCACTTACCAATTTGGTGTTCACCTTGAGATTGCCGGAAGGTTATTTGACCAACTTGGTAGTTGCTTCCTCCAACAGCTTGGTCAGCCCCGAACCAGTAGAGGCGCTGGGCGCAGATTTGTGGCGCGTGCGCTTGGGCATTGGTGGCACCGGACTATCCGGCACGCAGGAATTGGCGCAAATCAACTTCACCGCCCTGCCGCAGTCTATTTCCGCTGTTGTACCATTGAAGGCGGAGTCGCTGCTGGCCCGGACGGCGACGGGTCAGGATGTTCCGCATGTATGGACGTATGACGGGCGGGTGATTGTTGTGGGGAGTCAACCTTTGTTGGATGTCACGGCGGGTGGGGGCCAAATCAAGCTACTCCTCTATGATGCGCCAGGCACCACGCTTCAGTTGCAAACCACGCCGCGCTTGGAGCCGCCGCCGCCTTGGGAGAATTGGTTGCGTCTGACAATTACCAATTTCGAGACAGAGGTAATGGACTTGATGACCAACCGCGCCTTGTACTACCGGGCCTTTAGAACCAACGCCCCATAAACCGTCGTTTTGGCATTTTTCAATTGGCTGATTTGGTGTTAAGTTGTGCCAGCGATTGGCATACAGCTTGAGCACTCAACCAGCATCAGCAGCGTGGGGCGGAGTGACCCGCACCACAACGAGCGATCCACCGCGCGGACGGGCCGGGACGCACACGGAGGCCGTCCGCCAACTTGTTCAAAACGTCAGTCAAGCCTTTCTTGGCAAAGAGGATGTCGTGACGCGGGCCGTGCTGACCTTGGCCGCCGGTGGTCACTTGTTGATTGAGGATGTACCCGGGGTGGGCAAAACCCTTTTGGCCAAAGCCCTTGCCCGGTCTCTGGCCGCAGAATTCAAACGCATACAATTCACTGCAGACCTTTTGCCTTCGGACATTACCGGCGTGACGGTGTACGCATCGGAGCGCCACGAGTTCACTTTCAGGCGCGGGCCGGTGTTCACCAACATTCTTTTGGGTGATGAAATCAACCGGGCAACGCCGCGGACGCAATCCAGTTTGCTTGAGGCGATGGAAGAGGGGCATGTGACGGTGGACGGGGTGCTTTATCCGCTGCAGAAGCCGTTTTTTGTCATCGCGACACAAAATCCCATTGAGCTTGAGGGGACTTATCCGTTGCCGTTTGCCCAGATGGACCGATTCATGGCGCGGTTGAGCATAGGTTATTTGGAACGTGCCGCCGAAGTGCGCATGTTGCGTGAGCAACAAAATTTTGACCCGCTGGAACGTGTCCGCCCAATCATGGATTGTTACGAGCTGACGGTCATCCAATCGGCGGTGCGTGAAGTGCGTGTGGATGAATCCTTGGCGGGCTATGTGGTGGATGTAGTCAATGCGACGCGGCAGCATGAAGCGCTGGAGCATGGGGCCAGCCCGCGGGGGAGCCTCGATGTGCAGGCGTACAGTCAGGCTTTGGCTTTGTTGGCGGGACGTGAATATGTTTTGCCGGATGACGTGAAGGAGGCGGCTCGAGTTGTGCTGCCTCATCGGCTCATCGTGCGCAAGGGTACCCGGAATGTTCCCCTGACTGCGCCGGCGATTGTTGAGCGCATTCTTGAAACGGTGCCGGTGCCCGTATGACACGGAAAAATGTGAAAGGGGAAGCAGCATGCGGCTGACCTCCCTCGGCATTCTGATGGTGGTGATTGGGTTGGCTTTCGCGTTTGCAGCGCTGACCTCCCAATCCAGTTTGCTTGTGTTGTTGGCCGGGTTGGTGTGGGGTTGTCTGGGGGTCAACGCGTGGAGGGCGTGGAGGTCTGTGAAGAGCCTGCGCTTGGTGGCCCCAACCGTCAGTCATGTGGAGGAACAAAGCACATCAGGTGAACCGTGGGAGATCGTCAACGAAAGTGACCGCCCCATTTCCGCAATCAAGGCGGTGCATCCTGACGGGATTTTGTTCGAGCTGGTGTGGATTGGCCCTCGTGAGCACCGCCACCTCGCCCCCAAGTTTGGGGCTCTTCGTCGAGGGGTTTACGTTTGGAAAGATGTGCAATTGGTAACCGCACATCCCTTTGGTTTGGTCAGTGCTCGTCGTCGCCTGGCGTTGGCAGGTGAGTTGGTTGTGTATCCGGCCTTGTATGCGACGGCATCCCCTTTGGCTTCCGGCTACGATGCCATGGTGGGGGGAAAACATCGGGGCAAACGCCGCGTGGCCAGCGGGACGCATTTTGCCGGTGTGCGTCCCTGGCAATCTGGAGATCCATTCAAGCAAATCCATTGGGCATCGAGTGCAAAAGGCATGGGCTTGATGGTCAAGACTTATGAAGAGGAGTTGGCGGGGCGCATGGCCGTTTTGTTGGATGCGGGACACACTGGCGACAGGCAGGCGGCTGATGCGTGTGTGCGGGCGGCTGGCTCGCTCTTGTTTGCGGCGTTGGATGAAGGACACCATGTGGAGTGGATGGTATTGGGAACGGCCGCGCCGGAGCTTATTCCGCCGTTTTCCGACGGGCACGAGTATTTGGATGCTTTGGCTCGCTTGCCGGTACAGCCCGGGGGTTTGACGGTGTCCCATTTGCAGGAAGCGTACGGAAAAATATCGGGACGCTGCGCAGTTGTATTGGTGGTCACCACAGTGAATGACGCGGTGGTTCAATCGGTGCGGTCATGGTTGGAGCGGCGACGAGTGGTGACAGTATGTGTGCCGGCGCCTGCGCGGCAATGGCCGGAGTTGGCAGGGGCTGCTGTGTGGGAATACGGTGAAGATTATTTGGCACCTGCATCATGAAATCAGCACGACATCAACTGGTACTCTTGGGGTTGTTGTGCATGGGGCTGACATGGAACGACTGGTTGATGCCCGCATTTTATGCAATGGCGTGGGCGCTGTGTTTGAGCCTCCGGCGGCGGGCGTTGTCTTTGGGTGCGGCGGGCGAAGCGCTGGTGTTGGTGGTGGGGGCATTTGTAGGTCATTCGGTGGCCCGGTGGTTCGGTTTCAGTTCCCATTTTGCCATTGGGCATGGATTGGCTTTTCTGCAACTGGCGCGTTTGTTGCGGCCTTTGAACCGGCGTGAAGAGTGGTTTTCTTTCATTATTGCATTGTTTCATTTGGCGGTGGCCTGCACGTTTCTCTTTGATTACCGATTTTTGGCGCTGCTGGCAGCCGCGATATGGTGTGTGCCTCGTGCCCTTGCAGAGCTGGCGGCGGAGTCATGGTCTGGTTCTATGGTCAGCGCGCGATTTGCCAGGCCGAGCGGGCGTGATGTCGCACTGGTAGTGGTTCTCATGGTGGTTTTGTTTGTTGTCTTCCCAAGGGGTCTGATGAGCGGCGGCATGAGATGGCGTATTGGGCGTCCGACAGATGAAGCCACATTGTTGGACACGGTCATGGACCCGGCCAGCCGGGCGGGAGGCGGTGGACGCCGAATATTATTTCAAGTACGTGGTGAACGACTGGGCTATTTACGTTGCTACACTTTGAGCGAGTTTGACGGACGGATCTGGAGTATCGCGCCTAATGACCAGCGGTGGCGTTTAATTGAGGGCGGAACTTTTCAACAGCCACCTGCCGGCGCGCTGGAGCGGCAGATGCGCATTAAAAATCCGGTTTTTCTTGGACGCGTGTTACCGGTGGATGGGACGGTCATGCGGGTAAGTGGCACTTTTTTTCACCGTGCTTATGAAACGCGGCAGGGAATGGTGGAAACGGATATAGTTTTCCCGCGCCAAAACAATTGGTGCATTTACTGGGTCCGGGAGGTGTCGCCGTGGCGTGCTTTGCGCGATGCGGAGGTAACGGCGTTGACGTGGCATCCACCGGGTTCCACCCGGCTGCGGCAGTGGTTGGATGGGGTGGTGGCAGGCGCAACCAATGCTTACGAACAAGCACGATTATTGGAGCAGCACCTTGCACAAAATTATACCTACGACTTGGGGGCCCCCGAGCTCAACCGGTTGAATGCTCTGGAGGATTTTTTGTTTGTGCAACGCCGCGGTCATTGCGAGCGATTTGCCTCGGCGCTGGCGCAGTTGTTGCGTTTGCAGGGCATTCCCAGCCGGGTGGTCATCGGGTATTTGCCACGAACGCGCAACCCCATTTCCGGGTGGTTTGATATTCGTTTGCGCGACGCTCATGCATGGACCGAAGCGTGGTTTCCCGACAGGGGTTGGGAGCGTTTTGACGCGACACCGGCAGCGTCCCTGCCGCCGCCCTCGGCATGGAGCGACTGGTTTGAGGCGCTGGACTTTGCGTGGTATGCCCATGTGGTCAACTTCGACCGTGCCAGCCAAAGCGCCTTGGTGGATATGGCGGCACAGGCCTGGCAGAGCCTTCATGACCATCTTCAAACCTGGGTTCGGCGTGGCAGCGCGTGGGGATGGGGTTGGGGCGGCGTGGGTTTGTTGGGGGCCGGTCTTTTGGTTTTAATCCTTTGGCGTCGTCGTGGTTGGAAAGGATGGAGACGCGCAGCCGCCCGAGATGCGGAATGTGCCCGTGTGCTGGCGGGCCATTATTATGGACGCATGTTAAACTTGCTGGCCCGCCGCGGTTATCACCGCCGGCCACATCAAACGCCGCTGGAGTTTTTGCAATCGCTTTCTGGCGCTCATCTTCCCGATTTTGAAGAGGTAGCTCGAATTACCCGAACTTTTTGCCTGACCCAATACGGTGGCCTGCCTATGATGCCCGAGACTCAGCGGGAATTGGAAGGCGCTCTCAAGCGCATGGAGGCCACGAAACATGAGGCAAAAGCATAGGTCATGGTGGGGCAAGTGGTGGATGGTGTTAAAGGGCGCGACGCTCGGTTGCAGTCTGGCTGTTTTTTGTGTGCCAGCCGCTGCACAGGTCGAATTGCCCTCGGCCAAACCCGTGCCCGCCATGCAGGCGCTGCCGCTGCCATTGGACCAGATTAGTTTTGAATTCAATGAGCGGGAGTTAACCCGTTATTACTACGGCCACAGTTTGCAGCGGCCGTTTCTTTATCCATTAAACGGACCAGCCGGACGATCGCTGACACGGATGGGACATCCGCGGGATCAGCAATCTCACAAGCATCATAATTCCGTTTGGATTTCTCATCAGAATATTAATGGAGCCAATTTTTGGGAGGATGTGGCGACAAACCAAATCGTTCATGTGGAATTGGAAAGAATTGAAGATGGTGAAGACCAGGCTTTGCTGGTGGTGCGGAATGAATGGCGGTCCGGCGGAGTGCCCTTGCTCAGCGAGCGCCGTCAAGTCACGGTGCGGCATTTGGGAAATGGCGAATGGTTGATGCTTTTGGATATGCGTATGGAGGCCATTAAAAATCCGGTCACGGTAGGACAAACGGCATTTGGCTTTGTAGGGGTGCGCATGGCCAAAACCATCGGTGTGCGTGATGGTGGCGGACTCATCCGCAATTCTCAGGGCGGGGTTAATGAAGCCGGCTGCTTTCGACTGCCGGCCCGTTGGGTGGATTATTCAGGCCCCATTACTTCACGCGCAAAAGAAGGCATTACCTTGATGGACCATCCATCCAATTTCAGTCATCCCACTCCTTTTCACGTGCGAGATGATGGGTGGATGGGCGCGTCGCCCACCCTGGCCGGGGCGCGTGTCATTAGTCTTGAAAACCCGTTGGAACTGCGCTACGGCCTTTATGTGCATGGGAGTGTTCCCACGGCGGCAAAGATTGAAGAAGTGTTTGAGTTGTTTGTGAAAATGCCGCGGGTGAACCTCCAAAGAAAGATACGGTGACCATGCTTGGGGTGGGGAGCAAAAACGGAGCCGGGGGCACGGCGGCCAGAACCTTGATGGCGCGCGAGTTTCCGCACCGCCTGCTTTTGGCTGCGGCGGGCTGTTCAGTGGCTTTGCTCCTGGCTGCGTTGTGGAGTTTGAACCGTGAGACGCGGTTGAGCCGGGAATTGGGGGAACAGCTTCATCGCCAAAGTGAAGTGGTGGCGGAGTTGGACCATCTGAACAGTCAGTTGAGCATGGTTGCATGGCACGTCGTCTGGAAGGGAGGCACAGCCGCCGTGGAGTCATACAACCGGTGGGAGAATCACGCTGCGGAGTGTTTGGCGGAGGTTGCCCGCAGTTGGCCGTGGTTGCATCGGCAAATTCCACCACGTCGGTTGACCTTATTGGAAAAGCAGGCATTGGAGCTGGCCCGTCAAAACAACGTGGACGCCGCCCAGCGCCTTTTGACAGGAGAGGATTACCAAAGCCACCTTGAAGCCTATCATCGCGTGTGGCGACATTTGCGGCAATCCCTGGCGGATGAGCATCAACGGTTGTGGCAGCGACGGCTGGAGCAAACCAATCAAACCTGCCTGATGTTGGCGGCAGGCATGGCGGTGCTGACCGTTTTTTGGGCGCTTGTGTTTCGCGATCTGCGGCAATTTGTTTCCCTGGCCGCAAAACGGGAGGCGGCTCTTCGAGAAAGCGAAGAGCTCAATCGCACGCTGCTTGCAAGCCTGCCCCAGCGAGTTTTTTACAAAGACCGGCAACTGATATTTCGGGGTGTCAACGCAGCGTTTGCAGCGGATTTGGGCAAGACACCGGAGGAGGTGGTGGGGCGCAACGACTTCGATTTTTTTCCGCGTGATTTGGCGGAAAAATACCGGGCTGATGATATGCGTGTGCTGCGCGAGCGCAAGCCGGTGACCTTGGAGGAACGCAATTTGGCGCAGGGGCGCGAGCGGATTGTGGAAGTGGTCAAGGCACCGGTGATTGATGCGGAGGGCGAGGTCATCGGCTTGGTGGGATTGTTCACCGACATTACAGCGCGCAAGCAGGCGGAGGCTCGCCTGCAGGAATACACCCGCCGTCTTGCACAGAACAACCGGGAGCTTCAGGAGTTTGCTTATGTGGCCTCGCACGATTTGCAGGAGCCGTTGCGCAAGGTGCGTGCGTTTGGGGACCGTTTGCAGGCCAAATGTGGCGATGCCTTGACGCCGGAGTGTAGGGATTACCTTGCGCGCATGCAGAATGCTGCCGAACGGATGCAACTTCTCATCGAAGCACTGTTGGCCTATTCGCGCATCACGACCAAGGCCAAACCTTTTGAAAAAGTGTCTCTTTCGGAAATTGCACGGGAGGTCTTGGGGGATTTGGAAATTCGCATCGAGCAAACCAACGCCCGCATCACGGTGGGGGAGCTGCCGGAAATCAAGGCCGATGCCATGCAGATGCGGCAGTTGTTGCAGAATTTGCTCGGCAACGCGTTGAAGTTTCACCGGCCCGGTGTGCCACCGGAAATTCAGGTCAGCGCCGTGGTGTTTCCTGCGGCGGAAGGGGCGGCGCATGGGGTTTCTGCTTCTTTGTTGGCGGAATATCCACCGGAGACGTTGTTATGCCAACTGCAGGTGCAGGACAACGGAATTGGTTTTGATGATAAATACGCAGAACGAATCTTTGGTGTCTTCCAGCGCCTGCACGGACGTGGAGACTATGAGGGGGCGGGGGTTGGTTTGGCCATTTGCCGGAAAATTGCCGAGCGCCACGGCGGCGAAATCACAGCACGTGGTCAGCCGGGGCAGGGGGCCATTTTCCGAGTGACCCTGCCGGTGGAACACGCCGTGGTTATTGAGGGTTGAGTGGGGAGGCCCCTCGCCCCCCTTCTTCGCTCATCACACGCGGGCAATCCCGCGCTCACTATTGCGAACAAAGCTGACGAGGTGCGTAATTTCCGGCAACGGCGGCAATTCTTTTTCGATGCGTTCGAGGGCGTTGGAAACGGTCAGTCCTTCACGGCACAAAATTTTGTAGGCGCGTTTCAACGCGGTTTGAGCTTCTTCGGAGACGCCGTTGCGTTCCAAGCCCACCTTGTTGATGGTCCGGGTGACGGCGGGGTTACCATCGGCCAACATGAAGGGGGGAATGTCCTGGACCACCTTGGAGCAACCACCAATGATGGACATGCGTCCAATGCGGCAGAATTGATGCACAGCAGCCAATCCACCAATAACGGCGTGGTCCTCTACCGTAACATGACCGGCGAGCGTGGCCACGTTGCTCATGATGATGTGGTTGCCGAGCGTGACGTTATGAGCAATGTGGCAGTAGGCGAGGATGTGATTGTGTGAGCCGATGACGGTGTATTCCCCATCGCCCGTGGCGCTGTGCACCGTTACGTATTCGCGGAAAGTGTTATAATCACCAATGCGGGTGTAGGTGGCGCCACCTTTCCATTTCAAATCCTGTGTCTTCAGCCCCAGGGAGGCAAAAGGAAAAATTTCATTTCCACGGCCGAGTGTGATGCGTCCATCGAGCACTACGTGGCTGTGAAGGTGGCACTCATCGCCGAGTTCAACATGCTCGCCGATGATGCAGTACGGACCGATATGACAGTTGGCGCCTATTTTGGCCTTGGGATGAATAATTGCAGTCGGATGAATCATGAGATGCGATGATAACCGTTGTTAAAACCTTGAACGCATCGAACTCACCGCAGAGGGTGCGGCAGTTTCACCTTGTTGGGGTGTTGCCTTTATATTCATAGCGTTGCGGAGGTGCTTTGTGGAGGGGCGGCACAAGGAGAGATGGATTATTTGTTGTCCACCAACATGAAAGTTACTTCTGCTTCGCTCACCACCTCGCCATCCACCAGACAGGTGCCCTTGGCCTTGCCGATTTTGCCGCGCATCTTCAGGACTTCTACATCAATCGTGAGCACATCCCCCGGGCGCACGGGCTTGCGCCATTTGACGTTTTCGGCGGACATGAAATAGGCGAGTTTGCCGATGTTTTCCGCTTGGCGCATCATGAGAATGCCGGCCACTTGAGCCATAGCTTCCAGTTGCAGCACGCCGGGCATGATGGGATGTCCGGGAAAATGGCCCTCGAAATAAAATTCGCCGATACTGACGTTTTTCACACCGACCACGCGATTGCCCTCAATCTTGATGACTTTGTCCACCATCAAGAAGGGATGCCGGTGCGGCAGAATTTGCATCACCTGCATCACGTCCAACGTGGCGCCATCTTTGACCAGGTCCGGCGAAGGGCTGCCTTTGTCAGCAGCAGGCTCCTTGTCTTTGCGTGCCGGCGGGGCCGGTTTTTCTTTTTCGGGCTCGGGGGGCGGCGTGAAAGTTTGCACAGCCTGGAGGGGCTTGCGCATCTGATTCAAGATGGCCTTGCCCAATTCGTTGTTGGCGGCGTGGCTGGGTTTGACGGCCACTATGTGTGCCTGCAAGGGGCGTCCCAAAAGGGCCAGGTCGCCCAAGATGTCCAGCATCTTGTGGCGCACAAACTCGTTGGCGTAGCGCAGGGGCTCGTTGGTCAACACGGCGTCATCGCGGATGATGACGGCGTTTTCCAGACTGCCGCCCTTGATGAGGCCGTTTTTGAAGAGCAGCTCAATCTCCTCGAAAAAACAGAAGGTGCGCGCATGGGACAACTCTTTTTCCCAGGACTCGGGCGTGATTTCGAGGCTGTGATATTGGGTAAAACGCCCATTTTTATCCGCGCTGGTGCAGGTAATTTTAAATGTGTCATGGGGAAATGCGGCCATGAATGTTTCACCCAATTGCAGTTCAATGGGCGATTGCAACCGCCAGACTTCGCGTGGCTCGGCCAGCGGCACGATGCCGGCCTCGTGGATCATTCGCACATATTCGCGGGAACTGCCGTCAGCGATGGGCGGCTCATTGGCGTCGAGCTCCACCACGGCGTTGTCCACACCGCAACCGGCAAAAGCCGCCATCACATGCTCCACCGTGTGCACCTTGGCATTGCCTTTGGACAAGGTGGTGGAGCGCAAGGTGTCGCTCACCTGTTCAATGCGTGCCTCGATTTCAGGCCGTCCCTCCAGGTCCACCCGCCGGAAACGGATGCCCGTGTTGGCGGGGGCTGGCAGAAAAGTCATGTTCACCCGGTTGCCGCTGTGCAGACCGATGCCCGAGAACGACGCGGATTTTTTTAGCGTTTGTTGTTGCGCCATGCATGGGCAGTTAACAAAAACCGCCGTCCCTTGGCAAGCACCCTGATGGCAGGTGTCGTGTGTATTCAAGTTGACTCATGGTTAACCTATCGGAACGGCAATTGGTGGCTTTCAAAGCACGACATGGACAAGAGGAGTGCCGGATGTGTTTCAGCACTTTGAGCATGGCGTCATCAAGATGGCTGTGTGGCGGCCAAACGAATCCGGGAAGACCGTGCGAATCGATATCTACGAGAAGGCAGTCAAAGTGCGGGCACTTCGCGACACGACTGGTGATGGTCTGTTGGATACCGTAACAACGTTCGATGCATTCGAAAAACAGGTGAGCGAGAAAAAATTGAGTGAACCACTGAATGCGGAGGATGCAATCAGCGGCGTCCCGCACGAAAGGTGAGAAGGATTCTGGCAGCGCCGCGCCGGAGTGAGTTGGCCATCCGCCTTCGCCAAAGGCTATGACGGGACAGGCTCGCGCCTGCTGCATAGCCTTGAGGCAATAGAGAGCGGCGCATTGAGTGCTGTCGGTTACGTCACGTTCGCCCTCTCCTGTGGGTAGCGGGTTTGGAGTGGGGAAACCGGGAGGGACGGCGTCCCCGCCGTCCCCCCTCCCCGCCCTCCCAAACCAACACCCTTGATTTGTGAAATAGGATGACGGATATTGCGTACGGAACGCCACGCAAATGCAGGAGCCGGAAACCATAGTTGAGGAATCCACTGCAGAGTTAATGGACGAGGCAGGAGGCGTGCTGCTGCCTGCGAGGTACAACGCGGGGGTGCCCCGGCAGAAGCTCGTTTACGGGTACGATTGTCAGGGCCGGCGGGTGAGCAAGACTGTTTCGAATTACGTGGCGGGGGCATGGCAATTGGCGGGGGATTATCGGTTTTTGTACGACGGCTGGAATTTGATGGCGATATGGGATGGGACAACGGGGGCTGTTGTGGCGACGTTTTTGTGGGGGCTGGACTTGAGCGGGACGATTCAGGGGGCTGGGGGAGTGGGGGGACTGTTGGCGATGACGGTGCACAGCGGGACGAATGCCGGGACGTATTTTTACGCCTACGACGGCAACGGGAACGTGGTGGGGTTGGTCAATGCCGCCACTGGCCAATGGGCGGCGCAGTATGAATACGGCCCCTTTGGCGAGCCTATCCGTGCCACTGGCCCGGTGGCCTTCCTCAACCCCTTCCGTTTCTCGACCAAGTACTGCGACGACGAGACGGGTCATTACTATTACGGCTACCGCTACTACTCCCCCACCCAAGGCCGGTGGCTGAGCCGCGATCCTATTGGGGAACG